>TARA_R110002096_G_scaffold2619_6_pt1 | contig 13831 bp, 11 predicted proteins | sample TARA_R110002096 | Tara Oceans TARA_R110002096 (sample SAMEA4397295) | marine metagenome | biome: Polar Biome; feature: [DCM] deep chlorophyll maximum layer (ENVO:01000326); material: water (ENVO:00002006), including particulate matter (ENVO:01000060) such as... | depth 35 m | reverse complement strand
AGAAAAAAACGACTTGAGATAACGACCAAAGGCCAGCTCCCCGGGGCGCTGACCTTTCTCGTGTTCGCTTAAAACCCATGTGCTATCTTGAGCCCTCCGGGAACCGGGACCGCCTGCATGACAAGCACGTCAGTCGATTACCGCTTGGACGACCGAATTGCCACTATTTGCATCGATGATGGCAAACGCAACGCGTTGTCGCCGCAGCTACTCGATGAAATCTACCGGGCACTTGATCGCGCCGAATCGGACGGCGCAACGATTATTCTGACCGGCCGCGAATCGGTGTTTTCTGCCGGGTTTGATCTCAATGTCATGAAACGCGGTGGGCTTGATGCGCTTCGTATGCTGCGCTCGGGATACGCATTGACAGCGCGCCTGATGGCGTACCCTCATCCGGTTGTGACCGCGTGCAATGGGCACTCTCTTGCAATGGGCGTATTCATGATGCTGTCGACCGACTACATTATCGGCAGTCGCGGTGATTTCCGGATTTCCGCAAACGAAGTTGCAATTGGATTGACGATGCCGCGTGCTGCCGCATTGACGCTCCGCCATCGGCTGACACCCGCCGCGTTTCAACGCGCGGTCAACCTTTCCGAATATTTCGATGTCGATGCCGCATTGGACGCGGGTTTCTTTGATGAGGTCGTTGAACCGGCCGACCTGTTGACGCGAGCGCAAACCTGCGCAAACGAATTCGTAAAACTCGACCCGATTGCTCACAAGGCCTCCAAGCGCCGCATCCGCGCCGCGACCATACGCAAGATTCGCCGCGGCATTCCGCTGGACCTGATCGATGCCGCCATTTTCGGCATGCGCCGTTCGCGCGCGAAGTAGACAATTGTAAACAATTGTTTCAGGCGACCACCGCAGACACGACGCAAGGTAGTATCGGGTGATGGATAGCTACAAAAAATTCGTCGCGAAGGCTGGCGCACTCATCGCGCTCGTCCTGCAGAGCGGCTGCATGGGCACGCCTGACGGGGCCAGAGCCGTCACCGGTTTCGAACTGCAACGTTATCTCGGTACCTGGTATGAAGTTGCCCGGCTCGATCATCGCTTTGAACGTGGCATGTCCAATGTTACGGCCAGTTACAGCATGCGCGAGGATGGCGGTGTTCGTGTTGTCAATCGCGGTTACATTGCAGACAAGCAGGAATGGAACGAGGCGGTCGGCAAAGCCTACTTCATTGGTGACTCCGACGTTGGCCGTTTGAAAGTATCGTTCTTCGGACCGTTCTACGGTGCCTACAATGTAATCGAGCTCGACGAAGACAATTACCAGTATGCGCTGGTTGCCGGGCCCGATACCGGCTACCTGTGGATACTCGCCCGCTCGCCGGACCTGGATGCGGGCATTGTCTCTGCGTTAGTTGAAAAAGCGGCGGGGCTTGGGTTCCAGACTGACGAACTGATTTTCGTCAAGCACCATGTGCCGGAGGCCAGACCTTAATCCGTACTGTCAGGTATCGGTATGAATCGCGACCAGTTCGCCTTCCTGCAGCGACTCCGCGCCGCGCACAGCAATCCTGTCGCCTGATGAAATATCACCTCGAACCGCCAACTCACTGTCAGTCGCTTCGCCGACTTCTACAGCGACGCGTTCAACTTTTTGCTCGCTATTAATGCGCATCACGAATGCACCGTCTTCCCTGAGCACGACAGAGTCGCGCGGCACGGTTAGTGCGGCATTCGCGGCTAAGGGGAGCCTGACACTAACCAACTGACCGGCCGCGACGACCTGTGGCGCACTCTTCGGCAGATCGAGGCGCACTTCGAAGGTTTGCGATTGCGAATTTGCAGCCGGCACAACCTTGCGAATCAGGCCTTCCATGCGCAACTCGTTCAATGCGACTTCTGCAATTTCTCCACTGCGCATGCGTGGCAGGTAACGGATCGGAACCAGGGCGCGAACTTCGAGGTTTGACGGATCCGTCATCGCTGCCAGAACAACGCTGCGCTCTACATCTTCACCGGGATTTCGCAGGCGCGATGTAACAACGCCGGAAAATGGTGCCCGTACGGTGCAGCGCTTTAATAGCCCCTCGGTCTCGCGTACGACTATTCGCGCGATACGCAGGTTTCCAGCCGCGAGGTCGCGGCTCGCCTGCGTGCGCTCCAGTTGCAACTCGGAGACAGCGCTCGTCGACATCAGCGATTCCAGTCTCGCGGTTTCGCGTTGCAGGTTTTCGAAAGTAACGCGATCGCGCTCAACCTCGGCGGCTTGACGCTCGCGTTGCAGCTCGAGCATTTCGCAGTCGAAACGGGCGACCGGATCGCCGGCGACAACTCTGTCGCCCGGCTCCGCAACCCATTCGAGTCGCCCTGCCATACCAGCGGTAATCTGCGATTCGTTGCGGCTGAATACGGTTCCGGCAGCCGGCACCAGGGGTGCAACCTCACTGGATTGCACGGTGGCAATCGTAACCGGTACCGGCTCATCGTCACCCTGCGCCATCGCCCGGGTGCCGCCCGGACCGCAGGAAAGTGCCACGGTAACGAGTGTCAGGAATAGTACTTTTCGCGAAGAAGTCATGCTGATGAACCTGCCTCCGGCGCAAGGGCCGACGTATTCGGGTGTGGCAGCCTGGCGGCGCCTATCTGCAAAATGCTGGGTAACAATATGAGGGTGAAAACTGCACTAACGCTCATGCCGCCGACAATGACTGTCGCCAGCCCGCGGTAAATCTCGCTGCCGATGCCCGGCACGAGCATGAGCGGCAACATGCCGCAGATCGATGTCAGCGTACTCATGAAGATCGGCCGCGCCCTTACGCGCACCGCCTGCGCAACCGCGTCAGTTCGACTGTTGCCCTGGCGTTCCGCGACGCGCGTTTGATGCACCAGGAGGATCGCATTGTTCACGACGAGACCCAGCAGGATGATGAAGCCGATCATGGTGAGCAGCTCCAGCGCCTGGTATGTGAACACGTTCAGTACCCGTAGACCAATCACGCCGCCGACTATGGCGAGTGGCATCACCAACAAAACAATCAGGCTGTCGCGCACCGATCGAAACATCGCAGCCATGATCAGCGCCAGGATCAACACGGCGAGCATGAAATTCTGAGCCATGTCTGCGACCGCATTGGCAAGTTGATCAGCCGTGCCACGATAGAAGACGTCCGCGTTCGCGGGCAAGGCCTCGGTAAGAATCGGACCGATTTCGTCACGGATGGTATGCAACGCATCTTCAATAGTCATATTCGCCGGCGGTAACACCTGCAAGGTCACGGTCCGCTGGCCGTTCACGCGGCGTAGTTGCGTCGGGCCGACCTTACGCTCGATCGTGGCAAGCTCGCCGATGACCTGTATGCCGGATTGCGGTGTATACACCGGTACCGCAGCAAGGTCTTCGGGTGTCGTCCAGTCGCCGCTCCAGATCAGCACATCGAGTCCTTCGCTGCCGTCAAAATAACGTCCGGCATTCAGTCCACCGGTAAAAGCACGAATAGCATCGGCTACGGCACCGCGATCCAGCCCGGCCTGCGCAATACGAATATCGTTCGGTACCAGTTGCAGCTCAGGCTTCGACATTGATGTCCCCGGTATCGCACGTACCGACCAGTCCGGATAGCGCTCCGACACTGCCTCCTGGCCAATTTCTGCTGCCTTCATCAGCGGCGCCAGCTCCGGTCCCTGCAAATCGATGTTGATATTGCGGCCGCCCGATATACCGATATTCAACAGTGATGAACGCGATACAAAGGGCTTCGCGCCGGGCAGGCCAGGCAATAGCTCCTCACGCAACAAACGCATTAGTTCAGGCGCCTCGCGCGGATCGCTGGGATAAATAAACACGCCGGTGGCGTTCGAGCCGTAGGAGTACAGGTTGTAACCGCGAATACCCGGCGTAGCATCGCCATCGACATGCGGCTGAAAGCGCTCGATGACTTCGGCGATGACTTCGTCTTCAATCGTCCGCAACGGAACACCCTCGGGAATACTGAAGAAGACCTCGACACCGTCTGCGTCGGCCTGCGGCAGGAAATCGAGCTTCGGCGCCAGCAGATACGTCAGCACCGCCGGAACTATCAGCAAGGTTGCGACCCAGGCATTCCGAGAGCGTGGCAGCGCCGTCATTGCCACAATTTTGTCAGTCAGCGTGTCCCAGAATCCGCTCAACCTGTCCGCAGTGAGTTTGTCTTCCTGAAAATAGCGGCTCGCCACCGGCAGAATTGTTATGGCGGCAATCATCGACATCGCGACGGCAACCGACAGTGTCAACGCGAGATCAGCGAACAGCTGCCCTTCCAGTCCTTCCATAAACAGGACCGGAAGAAAGATAGCAATGCTGGTGATCGTAGACGCGAACAGTGCACCGACCACCTGCGTCGGACCTTCCCGGGTTGCCTTCTCAGCGGACATACCGTCCTGCCGAAGCCGCACGATGTTCTCCTGCACGATGATTGCGGCGTCGAGAACGAGACCCACCGCAAACGCGAGCCCGGCGAGTGACACAACATTGAGACTGCGACCGAACAGGCTTAACACCAGCAACGACGACAACAGGGAAAATGGAATGGTCAGCGCAATCATCAATGTCGCGCGCCAGCCGCGCAGGAACAGCCACAACACGCCCAGCGCCAGTGCAACGCCAAGAATCAGGTTGCCATTGACGAGACTGATCGCACGGCGGATATGCACGGATGCATCGAAGCTCAACACCATCTGCAATTCTTCGTCGCCCAGCGGGCCGGCGTTTAATTCGTCGATCGCTGCATTGATGTCATCGAGAATCGTCACCGTGTTGGCGCCGTATTTACCCTGCACCTGGATGTAATAAGCGGGGAAGCCGGTGCGATACATGAAACCGCTGCGCGGATACAACTCCGTCGAAATATCGGCCACCTCGCGCAGGTGCACCGGCTGGTTGTCGCGCCGCGCGACAATCAGGTCGCCCAGCTGATTGAGATCGAAGCCACCGAGAAAGCGCACGGTGTACTGCCGCCTGCCGACGCTTGCCAGGCCACCGGTTGCGTTCACGGCACGTGTAACCGTACTTGCGATGTCGGTCACCTGGACACCCAGTGCGGCCGCACGATACGGGTCAAAATTGATCAATACCAGCGGATCGCGCGCACTGCGCAGATTGACGCGCTGCACGCCATCGATTTGCAACAGGCGCGGCTCGACTTCGGTGTCCAGTACACGCTGGAATTCGGTGACATCGGTGCCAGGCACCGGAATTTTCGGATGCACCAGCAAGGTCGCTACCGGGAAGTCCCATCCGCCGACCTGAATTTGCGGTTCATCGGCGTCGGCCGGCGGCGGTTCGACACTGTTCAAAGCATTGAGTACATCGAGCATCGCTTGCTGCATATTCGTGCCGATATCGAAATTCAGGTGCACGTTGCCGTTGCCCGAACGCACGTCGCTCGACATCTCGATAACACCGGGCACCTGCCGCAACGCGGTTTCCTGTGGCTCGATAATGCTCGCTTCGACTTCTTGCGGCGCCGCATTGCGCCAAGAAGTATTGATATTGATTTCCGGGTATTCGAGATTCGGCAACATCTGTATCGGCAGTGACGCAATGCCAACGACACCCAGTACAAACAACAATACCGCGGCCGCCAGCAGTGCGGCCGGATTGTCTGCCGATATCCGAATCAACGACATGGATTACCCCCTTTTCCCCGGTCTCAAATCCTTTGATGCAATAAATGCCTGTTTAGTTTGCCGAAGGAACGCGAAATGCGACGGGACGAATGAAAATCACGGCAAAGCGTGCGTGATATGTGAAAATTGCGCGGCGTTGCTACTGCCTGGCAATCAGTGGAGAATGCACGCGACCGAAAATCCACAACAATTTACTGGTGCAATGCATGTCCGACTCCCTGAAACACAGCGCGCTGCAGTATCACAGCGAAAAACCTGCTGGAAAGCTGGCTGTTACCGCAACGAAACCACTGGCCAACCAGGTCGACCTGGCCCAGGCTTATTCACCCGGCGTCGCCTACCCCTGCATGAGTATCAAGGATGATCCGCTGACCGCCGCGCTTTACACAGCGCGCAGCAACCTGGTCGGTGTCATCACGAACGGTTCTGCGGTCCTGGGTCTCGGCAATATTGGTCCTCTGGCAGCCAAACCGGTTATGGAAGGCAAAGCCGTGCTGTTCAAACGCTTTGCAAATATCGATGCGTTCGACATTGAGGTAGCAGAATCCGATCCACACAAGTTCATTGATGCGGTATCCAAACTGGAACCGACATTCGGTGCAATTAATCTTGAAGACATCAAAGCACCAGACTGTTTCGTCATCGAACGCACCTTGAGCGAGAAGATGAATATTCCGGTTTTTCACGACGATCAGCATGGAACGGCCATAGTCGTAGCCGCTGCGATCAAGAATGGCCTGAAGCTCGCCGGCAAGAAGATCGACAAGATCAAACTGGTGTCCACCGGCGGTGGCGCCGCCAGCCTCGCTTGCCTGGACTTGCTGGTCGAACTCGGCCTGCCGATTGAAAACATCACGTTGGTCGATTTACACGGCGTCGTCTACTCGGGACGCAAGGAAGATATGAACGAATTCAAGTCGCGTTACGCCAGGGAAACCGGGATGCGCACACTGGATGACGCAATCGTCGACGCCGATGTTTTCCTGGGATTGTCTGCGCCCGATGTGCTGAGCGCGGAAATGGCCACCAGGATGGCAGCGACCCCGCTGATCCTGGCACTTGCAAACCCAACGCCCGAAATACAGCCGGCGGTCGCGCTGGAAGCCCGACCCGACGCCATTATTGCAACCGGCCGGTCCGACTATCCCAACCAGGTCAATAATGTCTTGTGCTTTCCGTTTATCTTTCGTGGCGCACTTGATGTTGGCGCAACGACGATCAACAGGCAGATGCAAATAGCTTGCGTCGATGCGATTGCCGCCATCACAACGCAAGAATCCACCGATGAAGTCGCGAGTGTCTACAAGGACGAAGACCTGCAGTTTGGACCCAAATACCTGATTCCGAAGCCGTTTGACGCGCGCCTTTACGTCGACGTGTCGTTTGCCGTCGCCAAAGCTGCCATGGATACCGGTGTGGCCCAGCGACCCATCGAAGACCTGGACCAGTACCGCAAGCAACTGCGTTCGTTCGGCAATCGCTCGCTGATGTTCATGCAGCCAGTTATCGAAGTCGCGCGTCGTGACCAGGAACGGCTGGTCTATGCCGAGGGCGAAAACCCTACCGTGCTGCGGACCGTTCAGGGAGTCGTTCGTGAGGGCATTGCACGGCCCATCGTTGTCGGTCGAAAGTTTGTCGTCGAGTCGCGGCTGCGAAAGCTCGGCATCGATTTACGCGCCGGGGACGACTTCGAGCTAGTCGATCCGCAGGACGATGCGCGCTATGAGTCCTACTGGAAGTTTTACCACTCCTGCGTGGCGCGCCGTGGAATATCGGTAGCGGCTGCGCAGACGGTTATGCGCACGAACAACACTGCTATTGCGGCCTGCATGCTGGCCATTGGTGATGCGGACGCGATGATCTGTGGTACCGAAGGCCGCTACGATCGACATTTGCAGCACATCATTGAAATTATCGGTACGGAAAACCCCGGTGAGCACATTTCGTCGCTTGCGGCACTGGTGCTGCCACGAGGACCGTTGTTTATTACGGACAGTCACATTTGCGTTAATCCAACTGTCGACCAGATTGTGAGCATGACAATTGCAAGCGCCCGGCGTGTCAGAGATTTTGGCATTCGCCCGAAAGTTGCGCTGCTGTCTCACTCGAACTTCGGGTCATCGCGCGCACCGTCAGCGAACAAGATGCGCAAGGCAAGAGAGATATTGCAGTCCCAGACCAGCGGCCTGGAAATTGACGGCGAAATGCATGCGGATGCAGCGCTCGATACCGCGGTCCGCAGCGCATTGAACCTGGACTCGACACTGCAGGGTGAGGCCAATCTGCTGGTAATGCCAAACCTGGATGCCGCGAATATTGCACTGGAACTGATTCGCTCGATTAACGACGTGTTGATGATCGGACCGATATTGTCGGGTACGGCGAAATCTGTTCATATCGTCACGCCGTCGTCGACGGTGAAAGGTGTATTCAATATGAGTGCGATTGCCGCGGCCGACGGCTGGCGTCGTCGCAACAATCAGGATGCCGTCAACTTTGCGGCGCGTTAATGGTTGGCTGTTCCCGATCGGCCTGGTAGATCTAAGCCAAAACCACGGGCGCCGTACGCATTAGTATGAAGGCGCCCATTGCAACCAGGAAATAGCCAAACCCGGTTTTCAGTTTTTGTTGCGGCGTGATCTTGGCCAGGTAGCCGCCGGTAAAGCTGCCCGCAATACCGAGCGCCGTCACCAGAAAGAGGGTTTGCCAGTCCAGTTCGAGGCCCTGTTGTTCGAGAACCGACAAATATTTATAGAATCCACTGAATGACTTTAGTGCGATTACGATAAGGCTGGTTGCTACCGCCTGGTGCATCGTCAGGCCGCCAAGCAATACGAGCGCAGGGACAATCAGGAAACCGCCGCCAACGCCGACCAGTCCCGTGATAACGCCGACGATCAGCCCATCAAACCCGATTTTCCAGCTTGCCCGCCGCGTTTTCCCGGCAAGCTCCAGGTCGAGCGGCCTGAGCATTAGCCACGCTGCAACAAGCATGACAATAGCGAACATCAGCAGCTGGGTGATCCCTGCAAGCTTCCCCGCCAGCACCGCACCTAACCAGGTACCTGCCATACCGGGTAAACCGAACATGACCACGGTATCCCAGCGTATCAGGCCCGCTCGAAGGAACTGCAGTGAGCCCGCAACTGCGATGCTCCCGACGATAAACAGGGAGCCTGCGATAGCGACTTTCTCGTCTTGTCCGACAAGATAAACCAGCACAGGAACAGTGAGCACTGAACCACCAGAGCCGAGTAATCCGAGGCTGATTCCAATGGCAATGGCGCCCGGAATTGCGAGCCAAGATGAAAACATGCGTGTATTACACCGTGTCGAGCGGAATCTTCAGGTAGCGAATGCCGTTGTTTTCTGCAGTGGGCAGCTGACCGGCACGGATATTCACCTGGATCGAGGGTAACAACAGTTTTGGCATGCCGAGATTGCTGTCTCGGGATTCTCGCATTTCGACAAACTCGCTTTCGCTGGTGTTTTTATTGATGTGAATGTTCGACTCGCGTTGCTCGAGTACAGTCGTCTCCCAGGCGAATTCATCGCGCCCCGGCGCCTTGTAGTCGTGGCACATAAACAAGCGTGTAGCGTCCGGCAATGACAGGATTTTTTGTATCGACGCGTACAGGGTTTGTGCACTGCCACCAGGAAAGTCCGTTCGCGCAGTGCCGTAGTCGGGCATGAACAGCGTGTCCCCGACGAATGCACTATCACCGATCACATACGTTACACAGGCCGGTGTATGCCCGGGGGTGGCAATAACCCGCGCGTCAATCGAGCCGACCTTGAAACTGTCCCCGTCATTGAATAAATGGCCAAACTGGCTGCCATCACTCGCGAGGTCTACAAGATTGAAAATGCCGCTGAATACATTCTGCACGTCCGACACCTGCGCACCAATTGCAGTAGTACCGCCAAGTTCCTGGTGCACAAAGGGCGCGGCGCTCAGATGATCGGCGTGAACATGTGTCTCCAGGATCCAGTCGACGTGCAGATTCAATGACCTGACATATTCAACAAGCGTCTCTGCCTGTTTCGTGGATGTGCGACCCGCGTGCGGATCGTAGTCGAGCACGGGGTCAATGATCGCCGCGCGCTTCGTTTTCGGATCACTCACAACGTAGGAAACGGTGTTGGTCGCCTCGTCGAAAAAACCGCGAACATCTGCACTATTCATAAGAAATCCTTCTACTTAATATTTGTATATTCTAATATTCTAATATATTATTGTCAATTATGGACATGAATGAATACGTAATGGCCGCAATCGGCGGTGCCGTACTGCAACGACTGATTGCTGCTTCATGAATCGCAAGGCCGACTTAAGAAAGATGCAGGCAGCGGCGGGACACGCCAGCGCATTGATGAAAACGCTTGGCCACCCGGGGCGCCTGATGATTCTGTGCAATCTCGCCGACGGTGAGCGCGCTGTAGGTGAGCTTGCGCAGGACCTCGATATGTCACAGTCCTCCCTCTCACAACACCTTGCACGGATGCGCAGTGAGGGCTTGGTCGACACGCGCCGGGAGTCGCAAACTGTTTTTTACCGCCTGCGTGAGGGCGAAACACGCCAGGTAATCGAGGCCCTGTACCGCACGTTTTGCCCCTGACGAAAATATCTTGCATGATCATCAATCGGTTTGACCGGGCAAGCATTTTCGCAATGAGCAAGCACCCGCAAAGCAAATTGGCGATCACGCGCAAGGACGATGGCAACCCGGAGGGCAAGGGTGCCAATGGCTTCCTGTTGGACTGGGCAAAGTGTGCGCCGCGCGGGCTGGTCGCTAAACCACGCCAGCAAATTCTCGCCGAGTTTTTTACTTCCATGCTGGTGTTGTCAGCGAAGTTTAAATTCCGCCCGGCCATCGGCGTTACCAATTACCTGTACTGGGTCGACGGCGCCTGGACGTTGAGCTTGATCTCACCGCAGGAATGGTCAAACGAGAAGTACGCCGCTTTTGCTGGCTCCTGCGTATTGCAAGCCGATATGACCTGGACGATTGAACCGTCGGAGCAACTGGCGAAAGACAGCCCGATGGCAGAGGCGCTCGGGCATTTCTACGATGCTTTCAGCAAGCAACTCGATAACGATCAGGTGATTGAAGATATCCTGCCGTTTTACGACGGCACGGTCGGCTACTACCAGCGCTTGTATGCCAGCGGACTGAGTCGCTCCATCCGCGCAACTGTCGAGCTCGGCGACCAGGCGTCCGAGAGCTGTCAACAGTGGCGCGCCCTTCTTCCCCGGCTCAAAAACATCCTGCCAAACCCTGTACCCTGAGTCGTGCGATGAATCCTGTCTTGCCGCTATTATCAGCTGCCCTGTTTGGCGCAGTACCGCCTGGACCGATCGAGGCTGATATCGCCTGGACTGCGCAGGGCGAATTCTGTGAACCGGAAACCGTACTGCCATTGCCAGACAATACGTTCCTGGTCTCGAATGTCTGCGGCTTTGCCGAACCAGGTACTGGCTTTCTTACGCTGCTCGACGCCAACGGGACGGCACTCGACTGGCGAGTCGTCGACAAACTCGATGCACCGCTCGGGATGGCACTGTCAGGGGATCGCTTGCACGTCATCGACAGGAACCGGGTGAAAATATTCCACTGGCCGGGATTCGAGTTGCTGGAAACGGTGCAACTTAAGACACGTGTTGCAAACGATATTGCTGTGGCGCCCGACGGCAGCATTTTTATTAGCGACTCAGCGCAGCACCGGGTATTTCAGCGCCATCTCAACGGCGAGTTCGCGGCCGTGTCGGACGGCTATCATTTTGCAAACGCAAATGGCGTCGCCCTGCGAGACAACAATCTCTATGTCGGCGGCGAACGTCTGTGGCGTGTCAGTCTTGAGTCAGGCACCGTTACTGCAATCGGGCCCCAGTGGCTGACCGATATCGACGGCATCGAATTCGAGCGAGATGGCACATTGCAGGTTACGCCCGTAGGCGGACCGATTGTGCGTTTGCAAGCAGATGCGCAAGCTGAAATCTACACGGGTGTGGGTATCAGCAGCGCGAATCATGGCTACTCCCCGGCCTTGCGACTGGCCCTGGTCCCGACGGGTTACGACAATACCGTGATTGCCGTGCGTGTGCCGTCCACTTGCAAGATCGAATTCATGATTCTCGGGACCGGACAGGACGGTGGCGCACCGCAAATAGACAATCAGCAGGATCCCGGCTGGGCCGAACCGCAATCGCGACTTCTCGCCGCGTCAGGCGCACTGCTCGATCACAGTGGCGGGCAACGCTTCCTGTTCGAGGCAACGCCCGATATTCGCGAACAATTGTATGCACTGAATGCCACTATCGGCGAAGCCCGCAACGATGATCCGCTCGGACTTGCTGGCGTGTTTCTGACACACGCGCATATCGGCCACTATGCAGGTTTGATGTTTGCCGGCCACGAGTCGGCGGGAGCGAAAAATCTGCGTGTATTTGCAATGCCGCGGATGCAGCAGTTTCTCGAATCCAACGGACCGTGGGACCAGCTCGTTCGTTACTCGAACATCGACATCGAGCCGCTGCGCAATGGTGAGCCAGTCGAAGTTACTGCATCGGTGTCTGTAACGCCGTTGCGCGTACCGCATCGCGATGAATACTCGGAAACGGTGGGCTTTGTCATCGAGGGCTCTTCGAAGAGTCTGCTGTTTCTTCCCGACATCGACGACTGGGACCGATGGGAATCCGAATTCGGCATTCGCATTGAAGACCTTATCGCCAGCGTCGATTTTGCCTATGTTGATGCAACCTTTTATGACAACAATGAGCTTCCGGGCCGTGACATGTCGAAAATCCCACACCCGCGGGTACTGGATTCAATGCGGCGTTTTTCCAGCCTCGCAGCAGAACATCAACGCAAGATTCGTTTTTTTCACATGAACCACACCAATCCGCTGCGTTTCGAGGACTCCGCTGCACGGCAGACGATGGCTGAAATGGGTTTCAGAACCGCGGTGCGGAATGAACGGGTCTGCCTTGACTGAACCCCGGCTGGCCGGGCTGGCTTATACTGACAACAAAGACAACATGAGAATCGCCGCGAATACGGCGGCGGAGAGGACGGGAATGTTTCGTAAACACGAGTTGATTCCGAGCCGGCACATGGGTCGCCCCGTCAATCTGTGGCGCTATGGTCACTATGGTCCACCACTGATTGCATTTCCAAGCGCGTCCGGCATGGCACACGAGTGGGAGAGCAATGACATGGTTGCCGCACTGGCGCCATGGCTCGAAGAGGGAAAACTCAAACTGTATACAGTTGAGAGTAACGTCTCAGCGGTCTGGACACGCAAAGAAGTCCCTGCGCAAGAGCGGATTAAGCAACACTTACCCTATGAACGCTGGGTCATTGATGAACTGGTGCCATTCATTCGCCACGATTGTCAGAACGACACCATACCGATAGCAGCCGCCGGTACCAGCCTGGGTGCACTGTACGCAGCAAACTTCGCACTGAAATTTCCAGCGGTATTCCGTTATGCCTTGTGCATGAGCGGCCGCTACGACGCCACCTGGCTGACAGACGGGTTCGTCAATGACGATGTCTACTTCAATAGTCCGATCAGTTATGTGCCCGGCATTCAGGGCGACTACCTCGAACAGGTCCGGAAGAATACCCACCTGGCGCTGGTATGCGGGCAGGGACGATGGGAAGACGGCAACATCGAAGATACGCAGCATCTTGCGCGACTACTGGAAGCCAAGGGTATAAGCCATCAGCTCGATCTCTGGGGGCACGACGTCTCACACCAATGGCCATGGTGGGCAATGCAGGCGAAGCATCATCTTGCCGGCTATGTGCACGCCGCGAACTGAAGCCGATCTCGTGCAATGCGCGGGATTAGTATCGCTGCTGCGACCGGACCGGGTGCCCGCGCTTTACAATCCAGGGCCCGCGGCATAGAGGCCGGCCCAGTAGTAGTGCTTCATATGTTTTAGCAGTTCGATGAAGCGCGGATTTCCATGCAATTCGGGGTGCTTCGAAATCGCAGCAACATACGGTGCATCCGGATCGCGCTGCGAAACAGCGATTTCATACCAGTCGATCGCTTTTTCGAAATTGCCGGCCTGTTCAAACATGTAGCCAATAAAAATCGGCGCCAGGTGTTGTTCGTTGACGGCGCCCTCCAGTTCCCGCGCGGCTTGCAGCATGGCTGTCGCATAGTCGGCTGATTGGTAGGCCTGCTCAATAAG
>TARA_R110002096_G_scaffold50015_5_pt1 | contig 13847 bp, 17 predicted proteins | sample TARA_R110002096 | Tara Oceans TARA_R110002096 (sample SAMEA4397295) | marine metagenome | biome: Polar Biome; feature: [DCM] deep chlorophyll maximum layer (ENVO:01000326); material: water (ENVO:00002006), including particulate matter (ENVO:01000060) such as... | depth 35 m | reverse complement strand
ATATCTTCCAGCAAATTATCACCAGTTTCTTCTTCATATAATTTTGCTAAATCAATCATTATCTTAACTCCTTTAAAGTATGGTTAAATGCGTGTTGCGTAGCTCTGTTCAAATCTTTTGTTTGTTTTGATATAAACATTAGTCGAATTTTTTTTAACATCTTATTTATCCTTTTTGGTTGTTATGTATAATATATACCCTTACAAAATAGAATGCAAGCTTTTTTACCGTTATTTTTACCGTTATTTTTATTGACTATACAAATTTATATTATTATACTTATACTTGTTAATAACAAAACAGGATATATTTAAATGAATCTAAGAAATAAAAAAACCAAAGAGTTGATAGCTATTGCTTTAGATTATACAACCATGACAGAGTTGGCTAAGATGATGACTACCATCGGATTAGAAGAGCTTAGAACGAGAAGGAGAGATCATGTAAAGATTGAGTTTAATTTTAGTCAACAATTAGATATTGTAAAAATTATTAAGAAGTTAATGAAAGAAAATAGATAAAAGACTATAAAGAGAAAATAGATTTTTTTGATAAAAAATATGAACCAATAGATAACATTGCTACAAATAATTATATATAAGAAATATAGATTTGTATAGAATTTTTTATTTAAGAATTAGTACTCGTTGACAAAGCGTATCAAACCTTCTGCCGTCTATATATACCAAATCAATGAAGCTATCGAGTTTTGCTAAAAACATTCAGTAATTAATCCGAATGCTTCTACAGTAAACTATACTTACTAATAAAAATATTTTACTCACTAACCTCTAAAACTTCAATACATACATAAGGTATTTCTATAGTTTTATCAATTATATAATCCGTATGCATTCCAAGATAATATTTCAAACAATCATCTGGCAAGTTTTTATTTTCAACAAGTGCATCTAAAAAATATTTCTCATGCAATGAAGTTATATTACCTAAATCTTTATTAGTCAGTTTATCTATATATAGAGTAATATTTAACCTTATTTTATTATGCAAAATATTATCTAACTGATCTATAACCATTTCATGATATAGTTTTTTAGAAGTGTTTTGACTACTCCAGTGAGTTTTTTTATACCAATTCATACCTAGAAATATCTTTTTTTCTCTAACTGTGAAGTGAATTGGCATTATGTATTTATTCATTTCTTCAAACCCTTTATCACCCTTATAATATCTTCAATAAACTCATTAACACTAGGCATTAATCCGTTGATTGAGTCGTCTAGTAATTCTACAGATTGAGAAAATCTTATTTGTCCTACAAGTGATTTAATAATTTCATTTCTAGCTTTTATCTCAAGATCATAAGAATTAACTTTTTCTTTATATATTTCTTTGCAAGGAATATCAAATACAAAATCTTCTAAGGTTGCAACTTTACTTATTTTCTCTTCTGTTTTTAAATCAAATAAAAAACTAGTAACATTAATATTTTCTTGTTTAGTTAGATGTAAGTATAATATATCAATATTGGTATGCTCAAATTTACAGTTTTTTATTATTCCAAATTCTTTAATGAAATTATTATCAATTAAATATTTTCTAAAATTTTCCTCCTGTTTTCTATATCCGATACCAGGTAAGCATAAATAATAACCTTCTTCACATAACATAAAAGATTTTAAAATAAAAATATAATCTAACAATCCAGTAACATCTTTTTTATAAAATTGAGATAAAAAATTATCCTTTAAAATATGTTCTTTTTGCAATAATGTTGGTTTTAATGAAAAAGGATAATTGCACATACTTATATCATACTTTTTATTAATTTTTGCTGTAATAAAATCTTCATTATAAATATTTATTTTTTCTTGGAAGTTATTTTTAGCAACAGATAAAGAATTATTATTAATATCATAACCATCAATACATTTAATATCATTAAATATATTAAAAAGTAACTGACCGCTCCCAACAGCTGGCTCTAAGATATTTAAATTAGTCCCTTTAATCTTTGAAGATAGGAATTTTACTAATTTGTTAGGTGTAATATATTCAGCATTATTTTTTGCTTCCAATCTAGTATCGTATATTTTCATTAAAACTCCTTATTTGTAATATTGTAAAAACCATCTTTTTTTAATATAAGTTATTTTTTTTGGATTTAACATCTATACAATAACAATAATATTCCATACTTGTCATTTTAATTATCTATTATTTATTAAAATGGTATATCAGAATCATCAACTATATTGGTATTATCTAATTTATCATTATCGAGATTATTTGGTTTTTGCTCATCTCTCCAAAATATTTTAGAGTTACCCAGAATATTTCCGTTTTCAGTATCATCTTTTTTCTTTGACTGTGTAATCATACCGTTGTCTCCGTATTCTCCTACATTATCTAAATCAATAAATGCGGTAGCATCTAAATAAATAGCCCCATTTTTGCCATGAAATAATTTACTTTTATCTATTTTAGCAACATTTATCTTTAAATTAACACCTATTTTAGCCATTTTATCTATTCCTTTTTGTTTTTTATTTTACTCTTAAACAGTGTTGTTGGCGTCCAAAAGCCTTGATTGGCTCTTTTCTAATAGTTATTTTATGTCCTTTCCATTTACCAACTTGAGGTGTTTTAAATATCTCAGTTATTCTTTTAGCATTGGTCTTATTTAATACCATTAATCTATCTGTTTCTATAAATTTGATAGCGATAACTGATTTTGATTTTTTCGTATTAGGGTCTATTGCCTCCTCTTTAGTTATATTCTCAATCGTTAAACTATTTTCTTGGTCTTCTTCAAAATCCAAAGAAGATAAAAATTTATATCCGCTATAGCTCCTCCAATTTCCTTTCAAATCTTCACTCATATTATCACCTCTTCATCATCCATAATTAAACTAACTTCTTCGCATTGATGCTCCGCCCATACAGGTAATTCAGCATACTGTATACTATTATCTATCCAAGGGTTATTACCAAATATTTCAAGCAAATTTTTATATTTATCAATCAACTTGGTTACTTTATATTTTCCATACTCATACAATACGCTAGCATCAAATATTTGTATTTCAAATGGGCTACTTTTCTCAAAGGTTATAAAATAAAAATTAGGGTAAGCATTATATTTATATTTATACGCCTCTATATAGATATATACTTGCTCTGCATTATGATATTTAATCATTTCTTTACCAAACTGCAACCCATCAATAAACGCATCTCTACAGGTCTTGATATCTATGATAATATGATCTTTAGTATTTATTGAATCTAATTTTGCTCTAAATTCTAAACCCTGCAATTCAAAATAAAACTCCTCTTCATTAGATGTTGAAGATTGTATCATTTGTTTTGCATCAATAAACTTATCGCTATTTATACTAGCTTCCATTGAATCAAGTGTAATAAAATCTTTATTATCTAATACTGTTTTATTACTGTTATTATCAATAAAATCTTGATATTCTTCTTTGCCAACTTTTGTTCTTCTATCAATTTTAGGCATAAAAGAAAATTCATTATCAAATAATTCAGGCTCTAGTATTTTTGAATGGAAGGCTTTGCCAAAATCAAATGCTTGTGTGCTTTCTTGTATTATTGATTTATCTATATATTTGCACCAAAACTTATATGGTGTCATATTATCTAAATCAACAAGTTTACTTCTGCTCATTGCTGGGTGACTATAATAATCCATTTTATATCCTTTTTTTTGTTTAATAATTATTGATCAGGTTATGTAATTATTATATATGTATTTTTAGCATAATGCAACACTTTATCAAATAATTTAACAAAGTTTTACTATTTCATGGTAGCCACTAGCATTTTTGAAATATTTAATTCTTTTATGATGATTATGTGTCTTATATTTATTATAAAAATCATTAAATGATTTAGGGTAATAACCAAAATATTTATATATAAACTTCTTATCACTCTTAACTTTATAAGCCCTTCCAGATAATGTTAAAAAGTAATTTACACTAGAATTATTGGGTAAGGTCTTAAATGTAATAATGCACATTGGTAATCCAGATTTATTTTTAGTAAATTTATAAGTTGTATATTTGATTTCCTCATCTTTCAAAGGCTCTGAAGTGTCCATATAAGATAAATTCTTCTTTATTAATGATTTACATGCCCAACATTGTATATCTGAATGTTCTATTATTGCCAAACAATCAACACAATTTTTGTCTTTTGCTTCAGAGTTTACAGATATTTCTTTGGTGATTTCTTTCTTAGTTATATGTGATTTATTATCTTCCATTGAATTGAATACATCGTCATCGTATACCCCTCCATGCCTCTTAATGTTCTCACCAAAATCTATAACATTGAAAAACTCCTTATCCTTGGATAATCGTTGAGCCCTGCCTATTATCTGCAAAAATAAAGGTATACTTTGAACTGCTCTCATCAAAACAACACAATCTATTTGAGGACAATCAAACCCTATTGTAAGTATTGATACATTAATCATATACTTAACATTACGGTCATGTTTAAAATCAAATAACATATCATCACGCTCTTTTTTACTTAGCTTGCTATGAATAACATAAGTAGTGTTCATGCATAGTGCTACTTTTTCTGCATGATCTATGCTAGTACAAAATATAAGAACTTTATTATGGTTAATAGTATTTTTCAAAGTAAAGTTACTTGTCTCAACATAAAAATCTTTAAATGCTTTTTCGTGAGATGCTTCATCGTATGAGCCATTAGTTTTTAGCTTTATTTTATCTGTGTCAATATCGACTTTTTCACTAATATAATTAATTGGTTGATATGGTGTTAAATACCCCATCTCTGTTAGCTTTTTAGCAGATATTCGATAGCTAATAGTATCAAAAAAACCGCCTTTGCCAAATATTGGTGTATTATTCTCTCTATATGGGGTAGCAGTCATTCCAATAACTTTACATTGGAATTTAGAAAGTATAGTTTGATATATTGATGCTTCGTGGAGAGGTATTTTATCTGCCTCATCAATAATAATTAAATCAAAATCTTTGATATTATCCATATTGTTAACAAAAGTTTGAGGCGATGCAAAAACTATATCATATTCTAAACATGGACTACTTATTCCAGCACAGCATATTGAATAATTAATGTCATCACCTCTTGATAAAAACAATCTATTAAAACAGTCAGAATTTTGCTTTACTAATTCCTTAGTGTGAACTAACTGCAAAACTCTCTTGCTCTTTTTTGATGCAAGATAAATTAATTCTGCATTTACGATTGATTTTCCGCTCCCAGTCCCTGCAACAATCAATGCTCTATCATATTTTGATAAAGACATTCTTGTTTTATTAACCGCCTCTTGTTGATATCCTCTTAATACTACTGACATTACTTAACACCGCTTATGAATGGTTTATATGTTGGCTTACCTTTTATTAGTAATTTATCAAGAAGAGAATTATCAACAAGTAAATCAAGTAACTCTTCCGCCTCATTAGATGTATTGATAGATGATGCTCCCCTAACCAAACTCCTCTTATTGAAATACACCCCTAATGTAAAATAACCATCACAATTTAATTTCATTGATTTATAATACTTTCTTATGCGTTTAATCTCATCATCAATACTTATTTTATTCAAATCTTGTTCGATAAATTTAATAAACATATTATAAAAATATTTTGTTAAACAAATTGCACTTTTTACAGTCTTTTCATTTGCAATAACATTAGATGTCCCATGTTCATATATATGGAGACATAATGTAATAGATTGAACTGTGTATATCATTTTTCTAATATACTCTTGAATTATACTTTTATTATGGAGCAACTCCTCATTTCTAATATAATTATTAAAAAAATCTAAAATCATATTACTCGCTTCGTTATTTAGCCTAATCTCCGTATCGCTAATACTATTGATAGCTCCAATATTTGGGGTATAGATATCTTTTATATTTGATATTTGTATAATCTTACGGTTATGAGTGTTAAGTATAGGATTATTATTATCACTATCAATACCACTTTTCATAGGTATAAATTTACTTACAGAGTATGTGAATAACTGAAATCTAGCTAATACACCTGAACCGTCATCTTTTGAATAATATTTGTCTGCTACATCATCCTGAATTGAACCAATAATTGATAAACATAATTTATTTATATTTTCTGGTATTTCCTCCATCTTTGTCTCTTTACTAAAACTTCCATTTGTTAAAGCAGATAGTAACAAGGATTTTTCATCTTGATTTTTGCCGCCAGTCACTCGATCAAGCAAACTCTCAATCTCATCATTGCGAATTAATACACCATGTTTATTTTTATAACTTAATCCAGATACGAGCGCTTGCCATGTATAATTTCCCATCAAAGGATAATTACCCATGGGTTTTATTGGTAGTGAACCTTGTTGTCCTTTAGGTTGAGATGCATACTCTTTCATTTTTAAATTATATTTGTTTAATTTTAAAATATAATTATCTATTCTATCTTGATTTATATCTTCTATTTTATCTAGTGCATAATTTATTGATGATGATTTGTTGCTTCCTGATGGAGCTATATTCATAGAATATAATGACGGGAATATTTTATATCCATTTGGTGATATAATTGATACACGCTTTCCTACTAGTCCAGCTATTCCACACAAAGTAGATGCAAGACAAATACTTTTATTTAGTCCTTTATTGTCGCATCCGTGCTTAATATAATCCCTCATTTCTTTGGGAACGCATGATAATATATCTAAATTGTTTTCAATATTCTTTTCTTTAATTGGTTTTGATGTAAGGATATTATTTATCATTTAATGACACCTCTATTTAATAAATTTCTAAAATTAATAAAATCATTATAATCAGATAAGCCTAAATTTTTTTCAGAATAATTAAAATCTGGGCATTTAATTTGAACATTGGTAACATGGTCCCGAACTTCTTTTGCTTTTGTTAGTCCAATTTTGTTTTTATCATCATCTGCAAATATAATTATATCTGCATCTGGGAATTTTAATCTTATATTTTTAGCTACATTAATCAAGTTGCTTGCCGAGAAACAGACTATAAATAAAGTATCTTTTATAAATGTTTTATCATTCTTAGGCTCCGTACTTTCATAAAATTCAACCAATGAACTTCCAGTAGCGTAACCCTCGCATAAGCCAACTACAGTTATATTATCATCTTTAATGGCATTAATAGGTATGCATCCACCTTTCATTTTACCATTTTTTAGAAACCTTTTATCTCCATTATCATCTATTGTTTGATATGACTGTAATTCACCATTAAATGAATTAAATACTGGTAAATAGAGTAAGTTACCTTGCTGTCTAATTTGACCATAAGGTTTGATATTTTTATTGATAAGATATTTATGATTATAATTAGCATTATTCATAGCATCTAATTTATGGGAAGCAGAGTTGGCAACTTCTTTTCTTATTTTCTCTAAATTATTTTCAGCTAAAATTCTAGCTTGCAAAGATTTATCATAATATTCTCTCTTTTCTTCTTTGGTATATTTCTCAGCATCAAATTTATTATCAATATACAAAAAATCAAAATCTTTTGACCATACACCTATTTTAAAAAGGTTATCATTAACATTGAATATCCATCCATCAATATTACTAGCAGTTTTAGTCTCATCTTTAAATCTGGATACTTGACCGATTTGTGGTAATATTTTTATTTTAGGGGAGTAACCTAAGTTTTTGATACATTCTTCTCTAAATCTATATTCATTCATTTTGCAAATCCCTAAAGGTGATTATGCCGGTGAAGCACACCTTATTAAGAAATAAAGTGTCGGCATAAAAAGGTTTTAAAAACTACCAGCTTCACTTAATAGTTATCAACAATTTGATAAACTAATTATATGTTATAAAAACATAATTGCAACACATTTTTTTATTTATTTAGATTTATTTCCAAAAGAGGTTGAGGTAGTTAAACATAATGTTATTAAAAAACAAGGTATCACCACACAAAAGATTTGAAAAGAAAAGTTATAACACTCTTTTTATCAATAATTTAATATTACTATTATATATATATTAATATTGTAAAATCCACCAAAACACAGCAAATATTTTATAACTTTATTTTGCACCTTACCCTAAAAAATACTAATAAAAATATCAATATAGTATTTATTCGCTTAAATAGTGTGTTTTTTTGTACTAACAAATACTAATAATTTTTACTCTATTTTTTTTATTTATACTAATTATACTAATTTTTTATTAAATATATTGGCATATATTAGTATTTTTATAAATATATAAAACATTGTAAAACCTAGTGTTTAGGTTGCAAATATGCCAATTATTATTAAAATATTAAAGTTTTTGGTCTTTTTCTGAAAAAGTACTAATATATGAAAAATTTACAGAAATATATTATATAAGATATATATATATATTAGAGAGAAGAGTGAGTCACCACTCGACCAAACACCGGTAAAACTTTAATATTTTAATATAAAACTCTGAAACCATTGATACATAAGGGCTTGAGCATTGTGTTTAGTTTGGTATTTTATTAATAAATTTAGTATTTTTTTTGTAAAAGCTATATGCAGCAATGGTTTGAGCATTGTTTTGGATTAGTATAAACCAGATCTGTATCATAAAAACATAATTGCAACATATTTTTTTGACAATATCCGATAAATCACAATATATTTATCATGGTATATAAGAAACTCACATAAACATATCAAGGTTGATTGATAATCTATTTGGTATACAAAGACTTACAAAATAAATAACAATAGCGTCAAGCTGTCTTGAAATGCATTTCAATAGTGTTTTTAGATGGGTATTTGGCTTCTATTGAATATTAAGGGGATTAACAAGTAGAGTTAAAGTGATTTACTACAAATTTTATAAACTCAACTTTTGTCTTTTTTGCATTATTTTTGCTAAATTCTATTAAAATAAAAGTTTTTAGTTAATATATGCATATAGTATAGTATAATTAGTACATACAAATAAGGAGTATAGAAAATGGAATTAAAAGAAAGGTTAGATTTAAAAGTAAAATTAGATTTTATTCTGAAAGAGACTAAATGTAAAAATTTAAATCAGTTGAGAGTAAAAGTAGATATAGATTATCACAATCTATACCGTGTTTTTGTGAAAAATAATGGTAATTTGAACTCATCATCAATGAGAAAAATTATTTCTTTAAGTGATGGTAGATTAAATATCAATGATTTGTATGATGTTAATAGATAAAGAGAAGTGATGATAAATAAAATTGTATTAAAAAGAAATAACGATAAATATTGTACTTATGAATATGATGAAGCTGTAATATTATATAAAGATTATTGTAAAAATTATATAAATTTAAAATTGTTTTGTAGTGATAATTTACTCACTTTGGAAAGTGGTGAGATATTGATAAAAACAATGCGAACAAGTATCATGAAAGATAGGGACAAACATTTAAAAAGTAGAAAAGGGAAATAATACATGAGAACGTATCTAATACTGATAATAAGCTCTCTTCTTGTATCTTGTGGAACTCTTGGTGGTCTTACCCCAAATATGTTTAACAAGACACAAAAAGCTACTGACCAGTCAACATCACAGCTTCAAGCAGATGTGCAGGCTAATTTTACTAATGGAGATTCTAAGTCTGAGAAATATAGAAATTCAAATATAACTAAAGAAGAAACAAATAGCACTAAAAAGTCTAGCTTTTGGACTGGAATAGGTAGTTTTTTTCATATAGGAACAGATCAGTCAGATAAGTCTATACATAACAGTAGAAACAAAGATAATTATAATGCTGATTCTGTGTATCAGTACGGACAAAAAGTATCTGGCATGATTATTGATTTTGCTGATAAGAATTTAACAGCTATTTTGATGGTTTTATCTTTTTGGCTAGGAGGTAAGTCAGTTAAAAGAAGGATAAATAAAAATAAAATTGAAAAGTCTTCTATCAAGATATAGTAAAATATAAGCAATAAATACTTTACATTTGATATTTTTATGTGTATACTACCAACATCAAATGCTGATAACTTGTAAACTCAACCCTACAGGTGTCAAATCTAAATGCCAGTCCAACATTATTTTTTGATGATGTTGGGGTTGAGCTGGTATGGAATATCAAAATTAACATAAAAACTATAGAAGATAAAACCTTAATAACTTTAAAAGATATATGCGATATTTTAGAAGTTAGGCATAACAATGCAATGCGTACAGTGCTTACATTATCAAAAGAACCTAGTTTTGGTTGGCTACTACAAACGAGTACCTAATATAAGAGTGGTAAAAGATTAATATCACTAAACTGATAAAATAAAAATAAAATACAATAATTATAAGATATGATGTATAATTATTTTTGTAGCTAGGTAGATATACCGAAAAATAATCTCATCAATTATCTGCTACATTATCAATGATGATATAATGAGGTGAGATTATGAAAACTATCAAATATACAGTATTATTAATAATAATGCTTTTTTCTATAACAGCTCAGTCTGGTGCATTAGCACATAATTCAAATGTTTATGACTTCGTAGTTGAAAGACACATTAACAATTAAAAAAAATAAAGGACTAATACAATGAAAAATATTAAATATACAATATTCTTAATAATAATGCTTTTTTCTACAATGGCATATTCAAGAGTTCCAGTAAAATTTGCTGATATAGTAATGTCCAATCATGTAGCTAAATATAATAATGCACTATCATCAATTAAAAATAGCCCTGGTGTCTTAATCATAGGTGTAGGAAGCGACTACGTACAAGTTAAAGCTACTTTACCTAATGGTGATGTTAAGAACATTATGTTTACACACATGGATACTACTAATAATGTTTACCCAGAAGGTTCATATTTAGATGTTGGAAATAAAGGTTTAAAGCTAGGATTTGCAGGGATAGATATGCTTAAAACAGTGGGTGGTGATTATATGCAATTTTATATATTTCAATCATTAACAGATGTTCAGTACCATAATGATTTATTGATAACAGATTAAGAGATATTAAAAATGGCTAATAAGGTGATGATATGAAACAGTATAAAACAGAATTAAGAAAAATTTCAAATTTAATACCATATATAAATAATTCCCGTATTCATGGTGAAAATCAGATTAAACAGATAGCTGCCAGTATTAGGGAGTTTGGTTTTACCAACCCGCTGCTTATTGATAGTTCAAACAATGTTATAGCGGGTCACGGTAGACTTAAAGCATGTGAGCTACTAGATATTAATGAAGTACCTTGTATCGTGCTTACAGGTCTTACAGATGCACAGAAGAAAGCTTTAGTTATAGCAGACAATAAAATAGCTGAAAATTCTAGCTGGGATGAAGATGTATTGAAGTTAGAAATTGAAACTATCAAAGAGTTAGATTTTGACTTTGATATAGATTTATTGGGGTTTGATGCTGATGAACTTAATGATTTAGACTTAAATAGTGATAATGATTTAGATGAAGAGAAAGCAGATGATGTGCCAGAGCTGGTTGATGAGCCAATTATTAAGTTAGGTGATTTAATTGAGCTGGGTGAAAGTTACCAGCATAGGGTTTTATGTGGAGATAGCACAAGTAAAGATGATATAAGTAATCTTATGAATGGCAATCTAGCAGATCTAGTTTTTACAGATCCACCATACGGAATGAAAAAAGACGATATAGAAAATGATAATTTGTCTTATAGTAACTTATTAATTGTCAATAAGAAGTGGATACCACTTTCATTTGATACTCTTAAAAGCAATGGTTCGTGGTATTGTTGGGGAATAGATCAGCCTTTAATGGATATATATGGTGAAATATTAAAGCCGATGATTGCAAATCAAAAAATCACTTTTAGAAATTTGATAACATGGGATAAAGGATGTGGGCAGGGGCAGAACAGTGAAAATACTAGAAGCTATGCGATAGCAGATGAAAAATGTTTGTTTGTAATGTGTGGAGTTCAGGGGTTCAATAATAATGCTGATAATTATTTTAAGGGGTGGGACTCTATTGTTGAATACCTAAAAACAGAAAAAAACAAGGCAGGGTTAACTATTAAAGATTGCAAGAGAATAGCGGGACACAGTGAAAATAGTGGTTGCCATTGGTTTGATAAAAGCCAGTTCCAGATGCCAACGGAAGAAACATATAACAGTTGGCGTGAACATTGCAAAACAAAAAATAAAAACTCATTTAAAAAAGAATACGAAGAAATAAAAAAAGAATACGAAGAAATAAAAAAAGAATACTATTCTACTCGTGCATACTTCAATAATACTCATGATAATTTTAACAATGTTTGGGGTTTTGGTAGACATATAAGAGACGGTAGTGAGGGAGGACACTCTACACCTAAGCCAATCCCATTATGTGAGAGGGCTTTATTGTCTAGCAGTAAGCAACATGATATTGTTGTAGATTTCTTTTTGGGCAGCGGAAGTACACTGATATCTAGTGAAAAATTAAGTAGAAAATGCTACGGAATAGAATTAGATGAAAATTACACGCAAGTTACAATACAAAGATATGTAGACTACACTCAAAACTATAAAATTAAAATAAATGGGATAGAGGTTAATTGGGGTGAATATTGTGAAAAATGAAGTAACAGAAAAACTATTTTGTAACAGGTGGTGATATGAAACTAACAAAACAACAAGAGCATTTTTGTCAAGAATATATAAAAGATAGTAATGCTACTAGAAGTTATAAAACGGCTTATAGTGTGCAAGCAAACACCAAAGAGCAGTGTACATGGGTTAATGCTAGTAAATTATTATCAAACGCTAAGGTAACGCTAAGGCTGAATGAACTAAAGAGGGCATTAGCTAATAAAAATTTATGGACTCGTGAGCATAGTGTAAAGATACTAGCTAAAATAGCAGTTTCAACAGATACAAAGCCAACAGAAAAAACGCAAGCAGTCAAAGAACTTAACATGATGCACGGGTACAATGAGCCTACTAAGCTAGATCATCAATCAAGTGATGGTTCAATGACTCCTAAAATTTCTAATAGTAATTTAATCGCAGAAGCTCTCAAGGCTAAATATGCAGATAGATGATATTATAAATTGCAGAACAGATTTACTCACATTCACAAAGACAATATTTAAAGACCGTAAAAGCATTGAATGGGTCGATAATTGGCATCATAAGGTTATATGCGAACACTTGGAAAGAGTTGTTATAGGAGATATTAAAAGGCTGATAATAAACATACCTCCTAGATATTCAAAGACAGAGTTGGCTGTTATTAACTTTATTGCTTGGTGTATGGGAAACTTCCCAGATAGTGAGTTTATCCATGCTAGTTATTCGAAGAGGCTAGCAACTAATAATACTTGGAATGCTAGGGCGATTGTAGAGAGTGAAAAATACAAAGAAATATTCGGAAATATAGAATTTAGGAATGACAGTAACGCTAAAGACGAGTGGCGAACTACCGTGGGCGGATGTGTATATGCTACTGGTGCAGATGGGACAATTACTGGTTATGGTGCTGGAGGTATGTCTGATATATTTAAAGGTGCTATAGTTATAGATGACCCCCATAAGGCAGGTGAAGCAAATAGCGAAACCATGCGAAAAAATATATTAGATTGGTTTAGCACCACAATGGAAAGCAGAACAAACTCTAAAGATACGCCTATAATAATAATAATGCAAAGGTTACACGAAGAAGACCTAAGCGGATTTTTATTAAACGGTGGGAATGGTGAGAAGTGGGAACACTTAAATATACCCGCTATCAATGATATTGGAGAGCCATTATGGGAATTTAAACATTCAATAGATACTCTTAAAAGATTAGAAACATCAAATCCTTATGTATTCGCAGGACAGTATATGCAAGCTCCTGCACCTATAGG
>TARA_R110002096_G_scaffold113077_7_pt1 | contig 13853 bp, 13 predicted proteins | sample TARA_R110002096 | Tara Oceans TARA_R110002096 (sample SAMEA4397295) | marine metagenome | biome: Polar Biome; feature: [DCM] deep chlorophyll maximum layer (ENVO:01000326); material: water (ENVO:00002006), including particulate matter (ENVO:01000060) such as... | depth 35 m | reverse complement strand
AAGTTCGCCGATCTGGGTTACACCCACATGATTGCCAACGGGCAAAAGGGTTATAACGGCGTGGCGATCCTGTCGCGTTTGCCGCTGATTGAAACCGACCGTCAGGATTTCGCATCCCTTGGACATGCGCGTCACATCGCGGCGTCCGTTGATGGGCGCATGACGATGCATAATTTTTATGTTCCAGCGGGCGGGGATAAACCAGACAGAACAATCAATGAAAAGTTCGGGCAAAAATTGGATTACCTGTCTGAAATGCGCGATTATTTTACGGCCAATGCACCCGTGCGTTCCGTGTTGGTCGGTGATTTAAACATCGCACCGCGCGAAGACGACGTTTGGGATCACAAAAAACTGTTGAAAATCGTCAGCCACACACCCATCGAAGTTGCCGCATTGGCCGATGTTCAAGCCGCAGGTGGTTGGGTGGACATCACCCGTCAAGATATTCCAGAGGGGCTGTTATATTCGTGGTGGTCATACCGCGCACGCGACTGGGACGAGGCAGACAAGGGGCGTCGTTTGGATCATGTTTGGGCAACGCCAGACATCGCGCCAACCGCCCACAGCAGCCGCGTTTTACGCCCAGCGCGCGGATGGGAAAAACCAAGCGACCACGCGCCCGTTTTTGCAACCTTTGACGTCTAAGGGTTGCTTGGGTCACGTGAACGGATTACATCAAAATTGAAATAGAGAGATGCGCAATGTTGGAATTTGGACAAACACAAAAAAACGATGATCAGGTCAAAGACGTCAGCGAACTGACGTTCATGGAGGACGTGATCGAAGCATCCAAAACCACGCCAATCATTGTGGATTTTTGGGCGCCGTGGTGTGGACCATGTAAAACATTGGGCCCACAGCTTGAGGCAGAGGTGAAGGCAACGGACGGCAAGGTCAAAATGGTTAAGGTTGATATCGATCAAAACCAAGAATTAGCCAGTCAGATGCGCATCCAATCCATTCCTGCTGTATTTGCCTTCGTTGATGGGCAACCCGTGGACGGGTTTATGGGCGCAAAACCACAGTCTGAAATCAAAGAATTTGTTACCAAAATCGCCGCACAAACAGGGGATGATACAGGTGACTTATCCGAAGCCGTGGCCGCCGCTGACGAAATGTTGGCATCTGGCGAATACGTTGATGCCGCCGAAACATACGGTGCGATTTTGGGCGAAGACCCGCAAAACGGTGCAGCATTTGTTGGCCTGTTCAAATCGCAAATGGGCGCAGGTGAGGTTGATGCGGCCAAAGAAATGTTGGAAAATGCACCAATTGATTTAGCCAATCGTCCAGAGGTTATCGGCCTGCGCGCGCAATTGGAATTGGCTGAACAAGCCGCAGATTTGGGCGAAACAGCCGAGTTACAAAAAGAATTGGATGCGAATCCCGACGATCATCAAACACGTTACGATCTGGCTTTGGCGTTGTTCACGGCCGGTGATGCACAACGGGCAATTGACGAATTACTGACCATTTTCCGCAAAGATCGCGAATGGAACGATGACGCGGCACGTCAGCAGTTGTTCAAATTCTTCGACAGTTTGGGTGCCGAAGATCCCGTAACATTAACTGGGCGTCGTCAATTGGCATCAATGGTGTTTGCCTAAAATCTAATTAGGAGTAGTGTTGTACCATGTACAAACTGGCATCACTCCCCACCAATATTCCCATTTTTCCGCTTGGGAATGCATTGTTGTTACCCCATTCACGCCTGCCGTTAAATATATTCGAGCCACGTTATTTAGCCATGTTGGACGATGTGCTGAAAACTGATCATCGCCTGATTGGTATGATTCAGCCTATCCCATCGGATGAGCGCATCGGCAATCCACAGGTTAAGTCAATTGGCTGCGCGGGGCGTTTGACATCGTTTAGCGAAGCCTCTGACCGGCATTGCTTAATTACGCTAACAGGGGCGTGCCGCTTTCGTGTGGAACGGGTACATAACGGTTTTCTGCCCTATGCCACCGCAGACATAAATTGGGATGAATTTGGCGATGACCTGAATCCAGCCAAAAAAGACGCGGCACTGGATCGACCACACTTTATGGCCGTGTTAGAACGCTATTTTCAGGTGATGGACTTATCAACAGACTGGAACAGCATGAAAGATGCGGAAGACGAAATGTTGATCAATTCATTGGCCATGCTGTGCCCCTTCGCCCCCGAAGAAAAACAAGCGCTGTTAGAAGCGCCAACAATGATCCGCCGTTTTGAAACCCTTATCACATTGATGGAATTTGCCCTGCGCGAAAACAGCGGCGACAAAGGAGTGTTGCAATGAACAAGTTCGACGTTCAATTCGACCCAAAAATGCTAGAGGCGTTGGTGTGCCCATTGACCCGCGCAAACCTGTCGTATGACGCAGAGACCCAAGAGCTGATTTCCAAGGGCGCCAAATTGGCCTATCCCATCCGCAACGGCATCCCTGTGATGCTGCCCGACGAAGCCCGCACCATTGATTAAATCAACTGCCCACGCAGGAGTTTCGGCAAATCACCCGACAATCCCGCCGCGTGGCGCATAAATCCGCGACGTAGTTGCGGGGTGGCGTTAACCATGCCCAAACCTGCATCCCGCAAACCGCGCAACACCATATTATCATTTGAAAATAACCGATTGATGCCGTCCGTCGCTGCCGCCATTGCCGATGTATCAAAACGACGCCATTGTTGATACCGTTCCAAAACAGGTTTGGTTCCAATATCCTCGCCACGACGCGCAGCGTTTGCCAGAACCTCGGCTAATGCGGCAATATCCTTAAGCCCTAGGTTCAAACCTTGGCCTGCCAACGGATGAAGCCCATGCGCCGCATCGCCAACCAGTGCCAAGCGTTCGCCGACAAAGCTGTCTGCCAATGACAGCGTCAAAGGATAGCTGAAACGCCCACCCGCCAATTCAATCTGTCCCAGAAAATCGCCAAATGCTGGTGCCAACGCATCCAGATATCCCGCATCGTCCAGCGCATTAATTTCATTCGCGCGCGCTGTGGTTTCTGACCAAACGATCGAACTTTTATTCCCAAGCAGCGGCAGAATCGCCAACGGGCCCGAGGGCGTGAAAAACTGATGTGCTGTGCCATTGTGGGGCAATTCATGTGCAACCGCGCAAACCAATGCGGTTTGATCATAGCCCCAACCCCGGCGTGAAATTCCTGCACGCGCCGCCACCTGAGATCCGCGTCCATCGCATCCAATCATTAACCGTGCCCGCAATGCCCGCCCGTCGGCCAAAGTTACGGATGCGCCCAATGCATCGCTGTCTTGGGCGACGACATCGGCGTCATTCAAATACGTAATTCCCGTCGATTCTGCGATCACCGTCCGAAAGGCGCGACGCAAAAATCGATCTTCCAGCAGGTAACCCATTGGGCCTTCTTCCAGCTCTTGGTGATCAAAATGCAGATGGTACGGCGCGGCACCTTCGCCGGCGCGACCATCGGACACTTTGATGTCCAAAATCGGCTGTACCTGATCCGCGATATGTTGCCAAACCCCCAAGGCTTTGAACATCTGACAGCTGGCATAAGACAGCGCATACCCACGGCCATCAAAATCATCTGCCTGTTTCACGGTGTCCGATTGACGATCCACAACCGTGACATCAAACCCCGTGCTGGCCAATGCAATTGACAGCGCACTGCCATTCAATCCACCGCCAACAACCAATATATCTGTATCATATTTCATAATCGCACTATCAATGTTTTCTCGGGATTGTCCACGCTACAAACCGTCGCTAGAGTACCGCGTAGGGGGAGTTGTCATGTCAAAAAGTTGGTTAAAGTTGTCTGCATGCGATTTAGGTCGCGCCATTGCCGATGGATCAATCTCGCCAGTGGCATTAACGCAGGCCTATTTGGGCGCAATCGCCGCCCATCCGATCACACCACGCATATATTCCACAGTCACAACCAACCGCGCGATGAGAGAGGCACGCGCCGCAGAGCAACGTGCCCAAACAGGGCAACGCCTGAGCCTGTTGGATGGTGTGCCGATTTCATGGAAAGACTTGTATGATTCCAAGGGCGTTAAAACCGAGGCTGGAACACGCCTGTTGGCGGGGCGCACACCAGATCGCGACGCGCTGGTGTTAAAACGTGCAACGAATGCGGGATTGGTATGTTTGGGTAAAACCCATATGTCGGAATTGGCATTTTCGGGATTGGGACTGAATCCAATGACCCGAACCACGCCCTGCGTAAATGATTTGGATGCCGTTTCTGGCGGTTCATCATCAGGTGCGGCGGGTTCCGTGGCATTTGGATTGGCCGCCGCAGGGATCGGATCGGACACCGGGGGATCGGTGCGTATTCCATCCGCATGGAATGATTTGGTTGGGCTAAAAACCACGGCGGGTGATATTGAATTGGACGGCGTTGTGCCGCTGTGTTCCAGTTATGACACCGTCGGCCCCCTGTGCCGCACTGTCGAAGATGCGTCTGTATTGTATGCAATTTTGAAAGACCAAGAGCCTGCGCCATTACAGCCACCCAAATCGTTGCGGTTGATGGTTTTAACCAGTTTGGCATTGGATGAATTGGCACCCGAACCCAAGGCGTCGTTTGAAACTGCGTGCGATACAATGCGTGCGCAAGGCATTGAATTAATTGAAAAATCATTTCCACAAATCAGCGATCTGTTGAGTTTGGCGGCGATATTATTCACCACCGAAGCCTACGCCCAGTGGGGCGAATTGTTGGAAACGGATGGTCACAAAATGTATCCAGAAATTTTCGAACGATTCATGGCCGGCAAACGCCATAGCAAGGATCAGCATGACAGAGCAAAAGCTATTCAGGAAAATATTCGCGCAGAGTGGGCAACGCTTTGCGCGGAATTTGATGGGGTGATTTTACCAAGCTCGCCATTGATGCCGCCAAATTTGGAACGCCTTTTGACCGACGGTGATTTTTACAAGCGCACGAATCTGTTGGCGTTGCGCAACACGCGGATTGGCAACATGTTGGGTCTTTGCGCCATCAGTTTGCCCACATCCACGCCGTCGTGTGGGTTAATGGTCATGGGCGCGCCCAATTCCGAGGTTAAACTGTTGAATATCGCCGCAAAAATAGAACCGTTGCTACGGTGATTAATGGTTTGGCCTGCCCTCAAAAATAGGTATAATGCCCCAAACGGGCGTTAGACCCTAAACGATGAGGCATTGATGGATTTCCCCGAGCGGTTTTCAAACCTGCCACCTTATGCATTCCCGCGTTTGCGCGCCTTGCTGGATATCCATCCTGCGGGCGGCGATGTGTTGCACATGTCATTGGGTGAGCCAAAGCACAAATTCCCCGCGTTCATCGCAGAGGTTTTGGCCAGCAACATTGCGGGTTTCAACAGCTATCCTAGCAATGACGGCAAGCCGGCTTTACTGTCTGCAATTTCCGCGTGGTTAAAGCGCCGTTATGCGATTGATGTGAACCCCGAAACCGAAATTGTCACCCTGAACGGTACCCGCGAAGGATTGTTCAACGCCCAAATCGCATTAAGCCCTGAACGCAAAAACGGGCAAGCACCCAAAGTATTAATGCCCAATCCATTTTACCAAGTTTATGCCGTTGGTGCTGTCACCGCAGGGGCTCAACCCGTATTTGTATCGGCACACGCTGAAAATAATTTCATGCCTGATTACGCAACGTTGTCGTCGGATGTTTTAGATCAAACCACCATCGCGTTCCTGTGTTCGCCTGCAAACCCACAGGGTGCTGTGGCGTCGTATGAATATTGGGTTCAGTTGATTAAGTTGGCAGAAAAGCATGATTTTAAAATCTTTGCGGATGAGTGTTATTCCGAAATATACCGCGATGCCGCCCCCGTGGGTGCATTGCAGGTTGCGCGTGAAATTGGCGCCGATCCCGAACGTGTGGTGATTTTCCATTCTTTGTCGAAACGCTCTAACTTACCCGGTTTACGATCAGGCTTTGCCGCCAGTGGCCCCAAAAACATCGCCGCGATCAAACAATTACGCAACTATTCGGGTGCGCCAAATCCCACACCCCTACAGGACGTGGCCACCGCAGTTTGGGCGGACGAGGACCACGTTGACATAAATCGCAACCTGTACCGCGAAAAATACAAGGCCGCAGACGCCATTTTTGGCGATGTTGCGGGATACGCACCACCGCAAGCGGGTTTCTTTTTATGGTTACCTGTGGATAATGGTGAACAGGCCACATTAAGATTGTGGCAAGATACGGGTGTTCGTGTTTTACCCGGCGCTTATTTAAGCCGCGAAACCCCCGATGGTAATCCAGGCGAGCGATATATTCGCATCGCAATGGTCGCCGATTTTGAAGATACAAAGCGCGGAATGCAGACAATCCGCGAAAGTTTGTTTAAGGTATAAATATGGCATATAATACGCGCACAAGAGACCCCCTGTTAGAAGCAAAAATGCAGGCCACAATTCGCAAACGCGGAACAGAGTTTTTGGGCCTTGTTTTTATTTTGCTGTCAATTGCGACGGCGATCGCGCTTGCGACCCATTCTGCTAATGATCCAAGTTTTTTGAATTCCACATCTGGTGTACTTCAAAACAAAATGGGCGTTCTTGGCGCATCCTTTGCGGGCACGTTCATTTTGGCGATCGGATTGGCATCGTGGGTGTTTCCTTTGGCTTTGATGGTTTGGGGCGTGCGTCTATTGTTTCATCGCAATGATCATATGATTTTGCGACGCGGTATTTTCATTCCCCTATTCGCCGCATTTGCCGCCGTCTTCTTGGCAAACAACGTACCACCGGCCAGCTGGCCATATGGATTTTCGATGGGTGGTTTTTCAGGCGATGCTATTTTGGAAATTCTAACGGATTATAAGCCCGTTAATTTGAATGTCTGGGTCAAGGTTTTGTCTCTGGCTTTGGGTGTGGTCACCATTTTCCTTGGTATCTTATCGCTTGGATTTACCTGGCGCGAGGTGCGCTCAATTTTCATTCGTGGCACTTACAGCCTGATTGTTGCCGTGGGATTGGTTTTTACTTTCCTTAAAAACATTACTAAATTCGGTGCACGTTCCGCCAAAGGTGGCGCGGCCGTCGCCAAGGCAAAACTGCAACAACGCCAAGAGCAACAACGCGAAGACGGCATGCCCGAAATACAGACCGAGTCCAACATGCCCCAACAGGCGAAATCACTCAAACGTGCCGGACGCCGCACGCTGTTCCCATCCCTGCCAATTTTCAACAGCAGCAACAAGTCACGTCCAGAGGTGCAGGGTATCGCGCTAGAGGCACGCCCAGGCCCGTCTGGTCCCGTCAATGACCCACGTGATTTCATGTATGATGATGGCGAAGTCGTTCAAACTACAGATCGCGTGACCCGCCGTATTCAACAAGCAATCGAACGCAAGCAGATGGAAAAACGCGCCGAAAACCCGTCTTCGGCTGGGTTGCCAAACTCAAACGGTGTGATCACACCTGTAAGCGCCACCCGTCAGGAGCCCTCAATCCGAGGTAAGGCGCCGGTGCGAAATGTATTTTCGGGTGCCGCCGAAATTCCTGAAAACATTTTCCAAGATGATAACGATGATTTGGCGAAGTCCGCGACCTTACCCTTGGCGCCAGGGCGTCATGAACCCACATTGTCCAGACCTTCTGCGCAGAAATCTGTGGTGGAACACCCGCCGACCAAGCCGATTCCACAAAGCAATCGCGCCAAATCAGAAGCACAGCCAGAATTGTTTGCCAAAGCGGACGCCGAATACGAAGCCCCTGCATTGAACCTGTTGGCCAACCCATCCACCATCGTACGTCAGCAACTGTCCGACGAAGCATTAGAAGAGAATGCGCGGATGTTGGAAAACGTTTTGGATGACTACGGTGTCAAAGGCGAGATCGTTTCCGTGCGCCCCGGCCCCGTTGTCACCATGTATGAATTGGAACCCGCCCCCGGTTTGAAAGCAAGCCGCGTCATTGGTTTGGCGGATGACATTGCGCGTTCTATGTCTGCACTGGCGGCGCGCGTGTCCACCGTTCCGGGCCGTACCGTGATTGGGATCGAGTTGCCCAATGATCACCGCGAAACCGTATTACTGCGTGAAATCCTGTCGGCGCGTGATTACGGCGATGGCAAACATGGCCTGCCGCTGGCGCTTGGTAAAAATATTGCCGGTACGCCCAAGGTGGCGGATTTAGCGAAAATGCCGCATCTGTTGATCGCGGGTACCACCGGTTCGGGTAAATCCGTGGCCATCAACACGATGATCCTGTCATTGTTGTACAAACTGTCCCCAGACGAATGCCGCATGATTATGATCGATCCAAAAATGTTGGAACTGTCGGTTTACGACGGCATTCCGCATCTGTTGTCCCCCGTTGTCACCGACCCGCGCAAAGCGGTTGTGGCTTTGAAATGGGTTGTTGGCGAAATGGAAGAGCGGTATCGCAAGATGTCGAAAATGGGTGTGCGCAACATCTCTGGCTATAACAGTCGCGTGGCGGATGCGCTGTCCAAGGGCGAAAATTTCGATCGTACTGTGCAAACGGGATTCGATGACAATACCGGCGAACCCGTGTTCGAAACAGAATCATTCGCACCTGAAAAGATGCCATATATCGTGGTAATCGTAGACGAAATGGCCGACCTGATGATGGTCGCAGGCAAAGAAATCGAGGCCTGTATCCAACGTCTGGCGCAAATGGCACGTGCCTCAGGCATCCATCTGATCATGGCCACACAACGTCCATCCGTCGATGTCATAACGGGTACAATCAAGGCCAACTTCCCGACAAGGATTTCATTCCAAGTAACCTCAAAAATCGACAGCCGTACGATCTTGGGCGAAATGGGCGCGGAACAATTGTTGGGCATGGGTGACATGTTATACATGGCGGGTGGCGGTAAAATTACCCGCATTCACGCACCATTTGTTTCAGACGAAGAGGTCGAAGTGATTGTGAATCACCTGAAAACCTTTGGCCCACCTGAATATGTCAGTGGTGTGGTGAAAGCGGCCGATGATGACAAAGCCAGCAATCTGGACGCTGTATTGGGCTTGGGTGGCAACACCGACAAGGAAAATGCCCTGTACGATCAGGCCGTTGCGATTGTTGCGCAGGATCGCAAATGTTCCACGTCATACATCCAGCGCAAACTGTCCATTGGATATAACAAGGCCGCAAAACTGGTCGAAGAAATGGAAGATAATGGTATCGTGTCGTCCGCAAATCACGTCGGCAAGCGCGAGATTTTATTGCCAGAACAGGGGTGATTGGCCAATTTGCGCCAATCGCAAACCTGTGAACACACCTGCTCTTATATTCTTGCGCCCAAAGCTCTATTTTAAAGATATGATAAAACTTACACCCCTCAAGGCTCTGTGCCTGACCGCCATTTTCACTGCAACGCCCAGCTTTGCAGAGATAATTTCGTTGGATCGTTTGAACGCATACATCAACGGATTGCCAATTGTGAAATCCAATTTCACACAAGTAAATTCAGACAAGACCAAGTCACGAGGTCAGATGTACATCAGCCGCCCCGGCAAGATGCGATTTGAATATGCATCCCCCAATCAGGCCTTGGTGATTGCCGCTGCGGGTAGCGTTGCTGTTTACGACGACAAGTCCAAAAACGGCCCTGCAATCTATCCCCTGAAAAAGACCCCGCTTAGTTTGATTTTGGACAAGGATGTGAATCTAAAAACCAGCGGCATGGTCAAGAAGCATTATGAAAACGGGGAATATACAATCATTGTCGCAAGCGATCCCAAAGGTAAAACCAAAGGTCAGATCGAGCTGATGTTCACCGATAACCCAATCACTTTAAAACAATGGGTCGTGACCGATCAGTCACGCCAAAAGACCACCGTGCAGTTGGGTCGCCTAAAAGAACAGAAAAATTTATCATCCCGTTTGTTTGACATTGAACGTGTGAAACGAAACTAGGTCGTCAGATCAGCGTCGACAGCTTGCCAATTGCGCACTGTACATTACCGCGCGATCGCTTACTGAACCCGCAACGCGCATCAACCACGCCTTTTTGCGATAGGTGCCGCGCCGAAAACCCGTCTGTCCATCGTGATACGCAAGGTATTGATTATAGGCATCAGATTTTGCGATGCCGACACGTTTATTACTTTCGTTCATGTACCAGCCCATGAAATCCACTGCATCGCTAAAACGATCGCGTTTCGCTCTGCGGTTTCCCGTTTCATCGCGGTACCAATCCCATGTGCCGTCAATCGCTTGTGCAAATCCATAGGCAGATGATTGGCGTCCCATTGGGATGACATTTGCTTTCCATTGATACGGCGTGCGCGCCTTACCTTCGAACTTACTCTCTTGGTAAATTGTAGCCATCATCACAGGCACAGGAACGCCCCAGCGCCGCTCGACCCGCACCATATCTTTGTACCAAGACGCGCGTTGATCTTTGATTGAACATGCGTTGTCCAAATTACGCGGCGCTTTTGTACCGCCCGTTGAACACGATATCAGAACGAAACTCGCCGCAACGAGAATTAGAATGGGTTTTGTCATACTGCCTGCTCCAGTCTTTGTGCTGGGTTTTTTTGCATTATGTTGGAAATGAAGGATTAAAGCAAGATGGCAAGCAACACAGGCAATGCGATCACGGACAATAGCGTTGAAACAATCACCAACCCTGCCACCTCGTTCGCATCAGCGCCATATTTTTGTGCTAACAAATATGATGTAACCGCCACAGGCGTTGCAATCTGAACCACCAAAACACCAAACGCCACATCGTTCAGTCCAAACCAGCGGCCAACAACCCATGCAATCGCCACAGCCGCCGCCAACTTAACCACCGATAATAAAATCGCCCGCGACAACGTCGTCACCTGCAATCGCGCCAAAGCGACGCCAAGCGTGATCAGCATCATCGGAATCGCCATTTGTCCGGTCAATTCCAACGTATTCGTCAACCACATCGGTGTCTGCCATCCCATCACTAAAAACAACGCCCCCGCAAGGGTTGCCCATGAAATCGGCTCTTTGAAAATCTTGGTAACGCTGCCTCCGCCCGAAACCATCCACACGCCAACCGAAAAAGACCCCACAGCCATCACCGCAAAAACAATAACCGCATAACTTAACCCAGCCTCGCCAAAGGCAAACAATGCCAACGGCAATCCCAGATTGCCCGTATTACCAAAAATCAGCGGCGCCCAAAACGTCGCGCGATCCAATTTCATCACACGACAAATGACCCAAAACACCAACGTCAGGGCGCAATAGGCCACAAGACTGGCCATAAACAGCCCCGACAGCGTATCTGGCGAAATATCCGCCTGCATCAAGGCTACAAAAATTAACGCCGGAACGGATATCATCATCGCGATTCGGGTCACGAATTCGACTTCGTAAGCCCAGCCAATTTTCACCCAAGCAAACCCAACCGATGCCAATAAAAACACCGGTGCGACAATTTGTAATACTGTTAAAATAAGTTCCATAAACCCACTGACCTGACTGTGGACACATTGTCAATCTCAGCGTAGTAAGAAGCAACATCAGGTGGGTGAACATGTTAAAAGCAAGTGCGAAATTCTCTATTGGCCAAATTGTGCGCCATCGCAAACATCCGTTTCGCGGTGTGGTTTTCGACATCGATCCGACGTTTTCCAACACCGATGAATGGTGGGAAAGCATCCCCGAGGATAAGCGCCCCGAAAAGGATCAGCCATTTTATCACCTGTTGGCGGAAAACGATGATTCCTACTATGTTGCCTACGTATCAGAACAAAATCTTGTGGCCGACGAATCGGGTGATCCCGTAAATCATCCTGAAATCGCGGAAATGTTTGGCGAAATGAACGATGGCCGCTACAGCGTTACCGGCCATCTGAATTAATATCCTAGCGCCGCCCCCTCTTTGCGGCCATCGCTGGCACCAACAAGCACACCACGTTTTTGATCGATCCAAACCGCCTGCGCACCCCCGATGGGCACCTCTGGCGTCGTAACTTGATGCCCTAAATCCACCAATCCTTGGCGCACCGCATCCGTGTACCCGCGCTCTATCTTTAAGACACCATCGGTTGCAAAGCTGCGGGGTCCATCGATGGCAGTTTGAATATCCATGCCAAAATCGCGGATATTACTGACAAGCCGGTGGTGGCCGTTGGGCTGATACGCCCCGCCCATCACTGCAAATGGCATCACCACTTTGCCTGATTGACGCAACATGCCCGGAATAATGGTATGCATCGGACGTTTACCGCCCATCGCCTCGTTTGGGTGATCCTCTTGCAAGGTAAAGCCAGCGCCGCGATTTTGAAAATTAATTCCGAATTTTGACGATGCCAATCCCGATCCAAAAGAATGAAAAATGGAATAGATCAACGAAACCGACATTTGATCCTTGTCGACAACGGACAGGCAAATTGTTTCTTTGTGCACCGCCTCTGACACACGTTCAGGATTTTGCATTGCCACCTTGGGATCAATCAACGCGGCCAACTTAACCGCTGTGTCCATCGACAGCATATGATCAATACGCGCACTGTGATCCGCGATAAAACGATTGCGCGCATCATATGCCAGCTTGGCCGCTTCTGCCTCGATATGTGTACGCTCGACGCCGTATGGATTCATTCCTGCTATATCGAACTGTGACAGAATGTTATTCATACAGATCGCCGTCGCACCCTGTCCGTTTGGTGGATGCTCGACCATTTCAAATCGTCCATAATCGCCCGAAATTGGATCACAATATTCACAGGCAACATCGGCAAAATCATCCAACGTATGCACCCCGCCCAGCGCATTCAGGGATGCCACCATATCTTCGGCCACTTCGCCCATGTAAAACCCTGCGCGCCCTTTTTGCGCAATTTGCTCTAGTACCTGAGCCTGTTTGGGCGCCGCAAAAACCTGCCCTGCACGGGGAACCTTGCCATCCAACAGATAGAATTCACGCGCATCGCCCTGTAACCGATCGGCTGCCAGCCCCCAATCAAATGCGGTGCGCGGCCCAATTGGCACACCTGCTTTCATATAATAAATCGCAGGTGCCAAGCTGGCCTTCATTCCGATTTCACCAAAATCCCGACTGGCACGGCAAAACGCATCAATCGCGCCGGGCAAAGTCACGGATTCCACATCACCCAGCGGCATCTGTTTATGACCCGCATTGCGTATACGCGCCCCATCCAGCGCCGCCGGCGCACGACCAGACCCATTCAACGCAATCACTTCTTCTGATCCTGCGGGGCTGATCAACATAAAGCAGTCCCCGCCAATTCCCGTCATTTGCGGTTCCAGCACACCCTGCAAAACCGCGGCTGCAATCGCCGCATCCATGGCGTTTCCGCCCGCCTCTAATATTTGCACCGCCACCTTGGACGACAGCGGATTGGACGTTGCCACCATACCGTTTGTTCCATAAACGGCCGACCGCCCTGGTTGATGAAAATCACGCATATGACCTACTCCCTTGCACTGCGCCAATAGTTGTCGCAAAATGCTGTCATGAACAAGCATGTCCCTATGGCGGGCGGTGTCAACCGCACAACGCCACAAAGCATCCATTTTCATCGCACGGAACTGGGCCCAATTATTTCGCTGTATGGGCGTATGGTGGCGGCGGGGGAATGGCGCGACTATGGTATTTCATCCCTGAAAGAGGTCGCCATCTTCGCGATTTTTCGCCGCGCCGCGGAACACCCGATTTATACGATCGAAAAACGCCCCAAATTGAAAGATCGCCAAGGCATGTATGCCGTCGTCGGAATGGATGGGCACATCCTGAAACGTGGGTCAGACCTTAAATCCGTCCTGCGTGTGTTGGAACGCAAATTGATCAAAGCGGTTAAATAACTTTGCATTGTCTATATACCTATACGCTTACGCGCTGTAATTGCACCACCGCCAGCAGCAAAAAT
>TARA_R110002096_G_scaffold11071_9_pt1 | contig 13854 bp, 15 predicted proteins | sample TARA_R110002096 | Tara Oceans TARA_R110002096 (sample SAMEA4397295) | marine metagenome | biome: Polar Biome; feature: [DCM] deep chlorophyll maximum layer (ENVO:01000326); material: water (ENVO:00002006), including particulate matter (ENVO:01000060) such as... | depth 35 m | reverse complement strand
GGAGGGGGCGTAAGCGGCTTCGTGATGAAGATGATCGCAGCGCAGGGTACAATCGCTGCTGGTAATGGTTTTACTGGTGATATTGCTGGGGGTACATTGATTATCGTTACAAATGGTATTATTACTACAACATCTTAAGATCGATTAAATAATTATTATGGCAGCTAGACCTCCAAGTTTACAAGATCTCGCTAGACGCAAGGCTAAAGGTCCGTTCAAATTTCCTAAATTTCTACCTGTCAGTGGACCTGTAGAGGAGCAATTTGGATTTATGGCGGAACGTGATGGTATTGTTTTACCAGGTCCCATGATCCTTAGCACTGAAGATGGTGATATAATATTTGGTAATATATTATCTTGAGGGGTTGTAACCCCTCAAGATTTTAATTCCTAAGATCTACAGTACATGCTTATAAGTAGCAGTTTGACCCTTGCCAAACTTAACTAGCTTATCGTTAAGTACTAACTCGCGGAGTAAGTTATAAGCCTTTTGATAATCTACATCGAGAGCTTTCATAACACGCTTAGCATTTAAAGCTGGCGGCTCTTTAATTGCAATAATCTTATCGAGCATCTCTTGCTTCTTACTCTTCTTACTCTTAGCTTTATTATCACTAGCTTCAACTACAATAGGAGCAGAGAAGTCATAACCTTTAGCGCCGATAAACATCGTCAACTCATTAAGAGGGCCGAAACGATTCTTAGTAAAGAAGATTCGACGAGCATCATCACCGGTATCAACATCAACTTCGATATTCATATTAACATCAACAGTATGCGGAACGAGAGTAGAACCCTTAAGCTTACCATCTTTAGTAAGATGCATGATAAAGAATAGAGTACATTCATTATCTTTAGCAGCTCGAGTAAGCGTTGATACAGCATAACGCTCAAGCTCTCGAGTATTCATATTCTTTCTCGAAGTAAGCGCTTGAAACGAATCAACTACAAGGCAATCGAAATGCTCCATCTGAGCAGCTAAATCGTCAATATCAGTCATATTAGCAACTGCTACATTCTTAACACCGATACGATTGCAAGTAAACGCTAACTGAGCTGTATTTTCTTCACCTGAAGCATAAGCAGTAGAGTAGCCATTCATAGCAAAACCTTCCAAGATTTGCAATAGTAGCGTAGTCTTACCACAACCAGCAGCAGCACACATCGTAACTGATGAACCGGGCAAAATACCTTCACCGAACAATTCGTCGATCGAGGTAATACCGCTTTTGTATCTACGGAAGAAAATTTCCGGAATGACGATATCTGATACTTTCTTGAAGTCGGTAGCTGTATAATTTAGGTTCATATATATTAGTATTGTTTGTTATTAATCTCTCTTACATAACAATTATATCACTGTTCCTTATCGTAATATATTCTGTCAGCAAGAGCTAAGAGCTCTCCAGGTAAAGCTGTGCATGTATAATATATTGCGACAATACCGGACCAAACTGCTATGAACGGTAGAACTACTGCAATACATAAGATTACACCAATATCGTATAATATCTTCTTCATTATATTATAGTTCCATATCAGCTCGAGCTATTACCTGCTCTAATCCCTCACCCCAGCGATTGTAATAGCACTTATCCAGAAACTCTAGCTTTGCTGCTTTTTGCGATTCATCTAGACTTAACTCTTGCTTGAACCACATATAGCTAGTAATGAGATACTTACGATATCCTTCCGGTCGCGTATTATATTCCTCACTAGTATCAACATCAGGATCAGTCTTGTTACCCTTCTTAATATAAGACGCTTTGAATAAGCTCCAGTTATTGCGATACTTATTTTGTATAAGCTTAATTAATTGCTTATGGTACATCCTTACCTGTTCGCCTGTCTTGGAGCATTTAACCAAAACAGAACTCGGTAAAGATTGCTTACAATCGATAAACTCGTAATTATATATCTTTTTCTTTCTAGCCATATATTATTATATCATAGTTCCGATAAATATCTATATGGTTGAAGATATATTTTTTGACGTTAAAGGTAATATTAATGAATTTAATGGTAATTATTTCGTTGATTATGAGAGAGATACGCTTCTATTAGAATCACGGGTAGATTATTTGGACGAAATTTTCAAGATTTTAAAATCTGACTTCTTATTGTTAGATATTATGTTCGTTAAAGAGCTAACACTTGGTATAATAACAGTTGTTTACAGCATACCTCCATTTATCAGTACTTATATAGAGGATTTAAATGAAGATAGTGGTGAATATGCAGATTAAACTATAAATATTATATATAATATTATGGCTAATAAACGTATAAAAGATTTACCGATATCAAACCCTCTAATAGGTACTGAGGCTTTTATTGTTGACCAGAGAAATCCAGAGTTTTTAACTGGGTTTAATACGGTTCAATTAGCTATGTCTGGTTTATCTAATTACATATTGATAGGTCAGCCATATATACATATTACTGGTGACGCTCTAATTGACGGTATTCTGTCAGCCAGTAATATAGAAGTCTTCGATGATTTAGACGTCGAGGGCGACATAGATGTCAATGGTTTAGTCGACGGTAGAGACGTTGCAGCAGATGGAACATTACTCGACGATTTAGATTCTACTGCAGTTCGTAATATAAGTGGAGTAGAATCCATCCAGAGGTTAACCCAAGCCCAATATAACAGCCTTACCCCAGGGTTAGATACCCTTTATGTAATTGTAGGATAATATGAGCGTTTTAAATCTATCAGATAATATTAAAGTCGGTTCACTGCAAGTAGATAAAGTCTTTCTCGGCACTGATCTAATCTGGCCTTCTATTTCTAATACCATTATTAGAAATATTGCAACAGGTGAACTATCTTTTAGTGTTGAAACGAATGACTTATCCGATATGACTATAAACTGGGGAGATGGTGATACTACTATAACAAGCAGCGGCGATACAAATCTACATACATATTAACAATAATGGCATTTACCTTATCAATATTACCTGAACTTTCTAGTGTTACATTATTAGAGCTCTCCGCAACTGCAACATCTTCTACTCTTAATATGAATGTAGATATTAGCGCACTTATTAACCTAGAAATATTCAAGTCGCCTGGAAACATCGGTATATCCTCACTAACAAATGATTTAAGTAATAATATTAATCTTAAAACTATAAATATTGGAAATTGTAATATTGGAGGTATTATTCCAGATTATAGTAACGTTACCACCCTATCAACGATATTGTTTAATACTAATTCTTACGTAGGATTAATACCAAGTTTAAGTTCTAATACCGCTCTTGTAACTTTTTTCGCCCAAGAGAATAGCTTAACTGGATCTATTCCAGATTTAAGTTCTAATACTGCTCTTAGAGATTTTAGAGTGAATCAAAATAGCTTAACTGGATCTATTCCAAGTTTAAGTTTAAATCCAGATTTAAGTATATTTAAAGTGGATAACAATAGCTTATCTGGATCTATTCCAGATTTAAGTTCTAATACCGCTCTTAGAGATTTTATTGCGTCGCAAAATAGCTTAACTGGATCTATTCCAGATTTAAGTTCTAATACCGCTCTTACAAATTTTGTTGTGACGGGCAATGACTTAACCGGATCTATTCCAGATTTAAGTTCTAATACCGCTCTTCGAAATTTTTACGCCCAAGAGAATAGCTTAACCGGATCTATTCCAAGTTTAAGTTTAAATACCGCTCTTCTACATTTTGCTTCCTCGGACAATGGCTTAACCGGATCTATTCCAAGTTTAAGTTCTAATACCGCTCTTAGAGATTTTGTTGTAAATGATAATGACTTAACCGGATCTATTCCAGATTTAAGTTCTAATACCGCTCTTGCAAAGTTTGAAGTAGACGACAATAGCTTAGATGCATTTACTGGTTCAGTTACAAGTACATTACTAAGATTTAAAGCTATCAATAATAACTTATCAGCGACTGTAGTAAATGCTATTCTAGCAGCATTTGTAGCAGCTGGATCAAGTAACGGGTTTTTAAATGTTGGTGGTACTGGTAATGCTGCTCCTACTGGTCAAGGGATTACTGATAAAAATACTCTGACATCACGAGGCTGGTCAGTAATAGTAGCACCATAATTTTATATATATCTTTCATTATTTGGTCAAACTATCATAAACTTCTTGTATGTTAAAAATATCAGCTGATTCAAATGGATACTCATGTTCAGGTCCATTAAAATCATAATCAAAGAATAGACTATCAATATAATTTGTGTTTAAATCTTGCATAGGTAGAGCTGGTTTTAAATTAGTATGCATATCATATCCAAATACTTCAGGATGAGTAGCTACCCATAGCACGGTTGATGGTAGATCAAGAGCAGCTGCAGCATGCTGTAAACAGCTATCTATCAGTAATCGCTTCTGCGATACAGCTAGTAATAACATTAAGGATCTTTTATCAAGTTCACTTACCGTCTCGGTATTAGCTAATTGCTTACATTTAGGTCTCGTTACATGTAATACACTATAATTTTTACTAAACTCGTTAGCTAAGATCTGAGCCTGGTTATGGGGTATATCTCTAACCCAGCAATAATTCTTATCACTACCATACATACCGCCATTAGTTTGCATAATTAGTATAGGTTTCTCTTTAATTACAGTGCTTTTCATTTTTACTATCTCAGCATTTGTAAAGAATAACTCTGGCTTGTTGTTACCATCATATTCTATATTATGAGTCTCGCACCACGATTTAATTAAATGTTGCTTGTTGTATAAATGACCGGTATTAAAATACGGCTCGCCTTTGAATACTATTGAAGCTCGATCTTTAATATAATCTTTATAAAAGTATGGAGTATTACCTGATCTAAATACCCTATAAACATTAGGGTTATTTAAATATACTTCCGGCCATGGGGTAATTACAACAATCTTATGATTAGGGTACTGCTGTTTTATAGATCTCACTACCGCAGTAGATGCAATAATCTTACCTAATCCACCTTCCGGATTAAAAATTATGTAATTATCCTTGTTTGACATATATATTAATTACTAAAACGGTACTTAAAATCCATAGTAGAAAGATCATTAATTTCCCGAATGCCTGCATAACTCATACAGCTCTGAATACCTTCATTAATGCGATTAAAATATTGTAAGTATGTTTCATCTCTCATATCTAACAGAACTGTCTGACCTTCTACAAATCCGGTATGACCTTTATTAGTTGATGAAGCACTACCAAAGAATACTTTCTTACTTTCATTATTAAATGCTGCTCCTCCTAGAATATCTGCTGGGCTATCAGAGCACTTAGCAAATTCAGACCCAATCATTACCATATCTGCCCCAGCTACTAGAGCCTTACAAACATCGCCAACATCTCTAATCTGACCATCAGCAATAACTGGAATCGATACCTCTTTAGTCTCACCAGCAATACCGCCATGATGCTTAACTACATACTTAGCAAATTTCTTACGTGCTGCAGAGAATACTGCGCTGAACATAGGTGTACCAACACCTGTACAGTTATATGTCGTACAGCTCTTACCCATTGACAATCCAATTTTAACAGCATCAGCTCCCCAGTCGTATAAGTCTCGAGCAGCTTCATATGTACCTACATTACCTGCAATAATTTTTACATTCCATTTATTTTTGATATATGTAATCAGATTCTTTACTAAGATATGATGCCCATGAGCGACATCGATAGTAATAAAATCTACATATAATTTTTTCTCTACTAATTTATCGATCAGGTTATAATCTTTCTTGTTAACTCCGATAGAAATTGAAATAGTTTTAAGGTCTTGATTATTTTGAACCCAATCTAAGATATCATCATATTCATAGAATCTATGCAATACATAAAAATAACCAGCTTCACTTAATTCTTTAGCTTTCTTAAAGTCGATGGTGCATTTCATATTAGCTGGAATAGCTGCACTCTCAAATTTATAACCTAAAAAATCTACAGATGCATCTAAGCTAGTTCGAGATTTAATATCTGAGTAAGCCGGTTGTAGGACGATATCATTATAACTGTAAGCTGTTCCACCGTGCATATTATTTAACTCCTTTCATAAATGCTACCAAACAATCATATGGATGAAACCCTACATTTAGTAATTTAACGTATTGATCGCAAAATTCATCTTGCATATTTCTACTCTCAATATCAATTAAATACGTATGAATAGTACTTTGATATTTTTTATCTGCCTCCACCCGTAATTGCTCTCTTATAGTATTATACTTACTCATAATGTAATTATAGTATAAGATAGTTTATATATCAAGTTTTAAAATTAAATATTATATATTATGGTAAGTAAATTTTTAAGCAATGTGCTATATACACAGCCTTTTGATCCTCGTGATGATATAACGGTATCGTTTCTATATTCAGCTCCAGGCAATACAGGTGCGGATTTCTTACTACTACAAGGTGGTCAATTTGATGAAGCTATATTAGAGCTGCAGACAGATAATGATCTAATGGTATTAAACTTTACAGAAGAGAATTCACAATTTAACGGCTTAGGTGTATTTCTAGTTGATGGTAATACACCTACCCTAACTGGAGGTGGAGGTAGTGCGTTAGGAGAGTTGAGTGCTTTTGATCCAGGTATCGGTATGGTTACGGATACAAATACAACTGCTCAGAGCGCTATATCTGAAATTGTGCTGGCAGTAGCGTTAGATCAATCAGGCGCTTTTGGTAAGATTAATAGTTTAAATCAATTTACAACCGGGACAGCTGATTTAAATCCGGGTAATATAGCTGCTCGTACATTTAACGTGGATGATTCTACGTTCCCGTTTATTGGATCCTCTACTCCATCTGCACCTACAGTTGTTGAGGATGTATATAATATTTTTAGAGTAGGCTTTAAGCGAAGACTTCAGGATATAGTTATATATACTCGAGAGGGTAATATATATGAACCAGATATAACATTTACTACGAATATGGCATTAGACACTTTACCCGAGACCGTTAAGATAGGTTTTACATATAGTGGTACTCAGCCGATCGATTTAAAAAACATAACTATCAACGGATGTGCTATTGATACAGAGTAATTATGGTTTAAATCATAAAACTAAATAAATAATTATATGTCAAACTTTAAACTAACTGATTTAAATAGTATCACTCAAACTACAGCAGAAGATTTACTGTATGTTGTTCAAGGAGATGCATCGTCAAGTATTGACATTCAATCTCTGGTAAGCAATATACCGGCTGATGTAAGCGTCGTAGGAGATGTAGATGTAACCTTAGGCGGTCAGTACTTATCTGGCGGTGTAGCTTTACCAGATCAGTTGAATTCATATTTCGCTGATAAAAGTATTATTCAATATCTGGAGATTAATAATATAACGAGTAGTGAGTATGAGCTCGACCTAACTCCATATGGCAATTATACTCTAGCATTATCAGCTTCACCTAATGGTGTGATATTAGTACCGATCGCTCCTGACAGTTTTAATAATGGTTTTGCATGCAAGCTTATACAAACTAGCAGTGCTCAGATAATTTTAAGTGCCGGTGCCGGGGTCACAATAGATAGTTTAAATTCATCACTTTCATCAGAAGGTCAATATAAGACTATTGAGCTATACAAGCAGTCAAACGGTAATAATAGATTTTTACTAGTAGGTGATTTAGCTTAATAGTTAAATCGTTTTACACCATTAAATATTATTAATGGCAACTGTAACAAATAAAAGCTACAAGGATCTAATACCTATTAGGTTTATACTAGAAGATCCGGATAGAGCTCTAGATCTTAGTATTCCAGGTAAATTTACTTCGCAGCAAGGTGCATCCTTTCTGGAGTACAATTTTTTACTTAGTGCGAACGACGTAAAAAATAAGAACTACACAACTAACTATCTAACGTCTCCTCTAACTGAGCAAGGTGCATTTGATCTTAAATTACCCGAGCCTATTAATGATAGTATAGCGACCACATTAAAGTTTAGTTTATCGAGCGATCGATACTTAACCATTGATAAGAATAATACTTCTCTGTCGTCATCAGCTTTCTTTAGTATATTAAGTGGCTCTGCAGAAGATAATAACGCTACTCAGAATTTCGTTGTAGATTTAAGTGCAAAGGCTGATGGTACACCTTTATGTCAGATATGGACTCGTGACGGGGAATATAAAAAATATTTAGTTCAAAATAACGGAGTAGTTACCGATAGCATTTCTCTTATTTTTGATACAATTACCACCCCGAGTGATAATCGCTCTATTTTTAATATCATACAAAATAACGATAAAATATTATTATCTATATATGATAGTAATAATGAAAATATAGCGCTATCAGGCCAGCAATATATAGTAGGCCCAGTATTAGATGGATCAGTATTAACGTTAAGTGCTGCTATAGCAACATCGCAAATATATAGAGATTCTATCATAGAGGTATCAGATAATGCTATCGATACAGATTATGTAAAGTCAAGTAATAATTTTGTATTTTATCTATCAGGTAATGAGGTTGATACAACAGAAACTCTAGCAGAACAGGCATATAATTTTATCTTCTATAACAATTATGAAGATAATTATCTATCTGGGGATGAAATTGTAGGTAAGCTAAATTATTTTAACTTAAAAAATCAAATATCTAATAATAATAACGTTAATAAAAATTTACCTCACGCTGACCCACAGCAACAAAAATATTATACAAATATTCTAAACAACGAGACTCAGGAAACTTCAGAAGAAGATCTTAAATTAGGGTATAACTTTTATACAGCTGAATATAGTTTTTTACCGGATAAATATACAAAATTTAAACTACCTCAATCTATACTACCATTTAAGGCTCTTAATATTAATGACTCTGATATTCAAAAGTCAGGATCCTTTGCATCTCAGTCACCATATTTTAGTGATAGAGTATATAAAACTTTAGATAAGAATGTTAATTATAATGAGCAGAACGGATCTTTATTATGCACATGGCTATACGATGACGGTGTAGACGGGCTATGGTATGATAGATATTATTTACCACAAAATGTATCTGAATTATCTGCATCTAGAGGTAACCTAAATCAGGTATTTAATTATATATCCGAAGTAGATACTATTGTAGCTGCTCGCGATAAAGAGAATTTAGATTATTATGATATCGAAAGCTCATTAACATTTGAACCTTCCGGTACGTACTATTACGCTCGTATTGGAGAGAAGTATATTAAAAAGATATTAGATACTCAATCTGATGTAAGATTAAAGAGTGGTTTAACGCCAATAAATTTATATACTCAAAAGACAGCTGCAACTACCAGTACAATGGTATTTGATACCTCGTCGTACGATACCTTTAAGTTTGATACAGGCGCTACTTCTAAAGTTAATAGTCTAAATTTATCGTTCGAGGTAAATACACCAAAACTCGAGAGTTTTAAAGGTTATCAGGTTATAGGTAATAATTATAATTCAGGTATTAGTGTTATTAAGAACTTCTACCCTACTCCTTTTATAACCTTACAGCAAGACAATACTATCTTCTTCTACGACACTGATTTTAATTTAATAAGAGAAACATCGTTTCCAGATATATCAGCTATTAAAGATATATGCTATGTTGCAGAAAATACCGATCTTATTTTAAGATGTGGTAGTATTACAGGCGGTAAATTGCTAAGGGTTAATATAGCAGGTGATATTATAAAGGAAAATAATGATGAGATTGCTCAAGATTTAGCTAATTCTAATATCACATCTCGTATATTTTACGGAGCTGGGAACTTAGCAACATTTCAAGGCCGCAATACTGGCGTAAATGCATGGAATGTAGATCTATTGACACTCGTAGCTGAAATTGCCCCTATAGTAGTCGGTGAAGATTCGGTAGTACGTCGATTAGATAGCACTATTACTAGTACAATGTCAGGGCTTAGAGGGGTTAATTTAAACGATACTCTAGGTGCAGCGATCAGCGGTCATAATACTGTTATATTTAAAGACTTTAATGATAGTATAACATTTGCTGCTCTTAATACCGATACTAAGATATGGGATATTAACGCGTTTGATGAAAAGCTGTACGTACAGACAGATAATAAGCTTAAAGTATTTGATACAAATAGAGAGCTGCTGTCTACATTTAGCTTAACCACATCTGCCGTATCTGGGTATAAGATTGATTTTATATCTGAAGATTATAAAGTTAAGCCTATCGTACTATCTAGAGGTTCTGATTATAAATTAATTGTAGATAAGATTGACACACATGTTAATAATTCATCAGGCTACGAGATTACTACATATAATTTAGATATATCTAGCGTAGATCTTGGATATGATTTTAATGCTACTCCAGGAGTATTCGTTAGCCCTACTAATTTATACAGTGCTAATCAAACATATAAGAAGTACGAGAATAAGTTATGCTTAGTAACTAGGTTTGATAATAGCTTTTCAGTACTACCTACAGAAAGAATCTGGAATGATACTAATACAGATTGGGATAGTGTATCAGCCGGTAACTGGTCAGTTAATTATAGCAACGCCGGAGGTGGTCTAACAGATAATAGTAAAATTATTGAAATTAGTAATTTAGATAAAAATTCAAATTGCATTAGTATAGATGCTGATTTAATTACAGGTCAAATAAAGGTATATGTCAATGGCAAGAAAACTAACGAGTATAGTATTGCTACTGGTATTAAGCCATTAAAAAATTATCTAAGCAATAACTTTCTAGTAGGCGCTCCTAATTATGGTTTTGATACTGTTACTAGGTATGTTAAAAATCAAGAACTGTTAGCTAAGAACGGCTCTATAAGCCATTTAAGTGTTTATACGCAGGAGTTAAATGATGATTTAATAATGTATGAAGCTTTAAAGTGTAGCCGAGTTGATCCAGTAGTATTTGATATATTAACCGGTACAAGAATTAATACAGAAACTATTGACAATCTCTTCAGCTATAAGATTCCCGGAAGTCTATCTAATAGAATTAAGATATATATTAAGAACGGTAATCTTAAAAACGCAGATGCAATCAAGATAGTAGAAGTATTAGCAGGTAAGATCGGTGAGTTCTTACCGATGAATATAGCAACTGTTGATTACGACTTCTCTATTGGTAATCAAATAGAAGATGTTATAGAGGCTAATGTATCAGATGCTACTAGTGTTTCATATGGCAGTGTTATTAGAAGCGCAGGTCCTGGAGAATTAGGCACAATTACAGCTACACCTGGTGTAGTAGTTGGCGAACCTACATTTGGCCCTATATACGATTATGTAGTATACGAAGATGGTACACCTGCTCTAGACCAAGATGGCTTGTTTATATATGTTGATTAATATATACGTTTAATATAATTATATTATATGAGTTCGGAGAGAATAAGCAAAGAAACTGCAGAATTATGCCCCCTACCTCCTTATTCGTGGTACTGGAAACCGGCTTCTGTAATACTTGAACGATCAACTGTAAAGAGTAATCTAAATAAGGTAGCTTTAAACGAACCTTTAATGGAAAATCTTAAAAAAGAATCTATTAAGAATCCTTTTTTATGCCTATCAAACTGGTGGCCGTTAGTTGGTAGTCAGAGATTGAGAGCTATTAGAGAGATAAGAGAAACAGATAAAGATTATGATCCTCTTTTACAGATAGCTGTCTTTGATAAACCATATGAACACGTGTGGTATTTATGGCCTGATAAAGAATTTCAATCTAAAGCGGCCGCTATTCAGTATCAATTATGGGAGCTGGTATTTAAGAGTCAATGGTACTCTATATCTACAACCGAAGACGGTACTGATATGAGATATTACGAGACACTCGGAGATCAGCTAACCGGCTGGGCAGTGAGTTAATTAATTCTTCGGAAATTTAGCTTTAACAGCCTTACGATGATCTATACGTAAACTCTCTGACCCTTTCAATTCGACATCAATTCCATTAGCCGATAAAGTATCTAATATAGTTGTTACTATATCGTACAGATAGTGAGTATCTTCTTTAGTAAAAGGTAGATAATGCCGCTTTCTAATATCAATAGATGTAGCCGTTCCGCCAGCAATACTACCACTAAAATTCTGCTCGATAACATCTGATATAGCTGATAAGTTATTATTAGTTGTGTTCATATAAAATATATTTAAAGTATATTACCTAATTACACGTATGGTGTCCATGATAAAGGTGTATAAGGTCCATAAAATGAACCGTTCATTATGTAATCTGCACTAGACCACTCGGCGTTTACTACATTCCAACTCTCGGAGTATCCGTTGACCTTTCCTGCCCCAAGCTGGTGGCCTGGAGCTAATCTAGTTATTTCTGACAGAGAATGAATTCTATCTTCCGGTACAGCTCCATATACGTCAAATCTAAAATTAGTATCGGTATTAAACTCTGCTGATAAGCCAATATATTGAGTCACTGGATTATCCTGATCAGTGGAGCTGTTTGGAACATTAATGTGATTATTCAAATAAATTGAAAGGTATCTAGAATTGTTATTTACTTTAATTGAACCACAAGTTATATCCGCGACAATTTCATATACCCGAGGTAACATGGTGGGGTTTGATACAGTATTTCTAAAGTAACTATCGGTCGTTGTATAAGAGTCGGTGTCACCTAATGTAGAAGTCACTACCGCCCTGGTCGCAAACGTAAAGGAATCTATATAATTTATACTGGCATAATTTGTAAAGTCTATATAGAACTTTACGTTATTTAGAGATATAATACCATTTATTTGATCAGCTGAGTCAACATAATCAAATAAATCTATATGTAATAGTAATGGTTCTATACTCGAAGAAGGATAAATTCCTGGTAGTGTTTCTACTTTAATGCCGTCCCTGACATCTCCACCATAGTAGTAGTTTGCATTAAATATATTATCTTCATTAATGTTCTCATTAGGATCGATCCACGTTTTCATTGGCGGTAATGCGAATACTTCAGTCGCTTCCTGCCCAAAGAATACCGTATTATTATTAAGATATAAAGATTCGTCTATAACTGAATTACTAGGTATTTGTTTAATTTTAACTCGACCATCTTCAATTTGTAGTGTTTCGTTATCTAGATTAATACCAAAATTGCCATCAGCATCGATAGCAGATAAACCAGAATTTGCATTATATTTTATATAATTAGCTGCTATAACATTATCACGTGCAATAATATCAGTAAATACTGCAGTTCCAGTTCTCTCATCTAAAAAGAATCCATTCTCTCCGGCATCTAAGTATTGTAAAATTTCCTCCCCGGTTGAATCAACTACATTAAACCCATCAAAATTTCTACTTTGTATAGAGCCAGTAATAACAATATTAGAAGCAATTGCTTGAGCTGTAATTGCGCCTGCTTGTATCTGAGTAGCTCCTATAGAACAAGCTGCAATTTTAGTTGCTGTAATAGAACAAGCTGCAATTTGTGTCGCTGTAATAGTATTAGCTGCTATTTGATCAGCTGAAATAGTATTTGTTGTTATTATACCACCATTAATTGTTGTTGTACCTGTCGAGTAAATATTAGTTTGTACTTCTAAATCTTGTACAGATACCCATTCCGTCCCGCTCCATCTGTATAATTTATTGCTATCATTTGTATCAAACCATAAATCGCCTGTATCTAATGCATCTAAAGCATCACCGTCAATTAAATCTAATGTAGGTGGCTCGTCATTATAATAAGTTGTAATTTTATTGTCAGCTACATTAGCAGCTGATGCTGCATCAGATATAGCTGTTGTTATACCCGCATCTTCTATTGTATTCCAAGTAGAACCGTTATATCTTGTTAATTTATTAGTTGTTGTATTAAACCATAAGTCGCCTATTGTACCTGTTGGTTCACTATCTTGATAAAAAGTATTAATACCT
>TARA_R110002096_G_scaffold238027_6_pt1 | contig 13855 bp, 10 predicted proteins | sample TARA_R110002096 | Tara Oceans TARA_R110002096 (sample SAMEA4397295) | marine metagenome | biome: Polar Biome; feature: [DCM] deep chlorophyll maximum layer (ENVO:01000326); material: water (ENVO:00002006), including particulate matter (ENVO:01000060) such as... | depth 35 m | reverse complement strand
CATAAGCATTGTTATGTCCACCACCAATAACAATAGGAATCTTACCCGCTGCAACAATCTTTTGAATAATTGAACTAACCTGATTGTCAATTTCTACAACAGCTTCACGCAACTCATCAACAGATTGACTCTTATTTTCGAAATGAAGATTGCCAAACAAACAGCAATCCTTTCCGCTCAAGTATTGATTTTCTTGAAGGTTGATCAACTTGGGTAAAAAAGCCTCCCAAGCTTTTTCTGCTCCACCTTTTCCCAAATTGGCTCTTGGTCCTATATCTTCACATATTCCCAAAATCACAAATTGGAATGCTTCGTCTTTTAACTTTTCCCAAACTAGCTCACTTCCTGGGATAAGTTTTTGCCCAATTTTTTCCTCACCTTCTCTTACTGAAGTCAGTTTTTTTAGATCGCTCGCTTCAATGATGCGTATTTCCATTTTTAAAAGGTTTTACCGTTAATAATCACTCGATCAATTAAATTATTTCCAAATGCATAAGGCCAATAAGCAATTGATGGGATTGGCTTACTGATAATGAGGTTGGCTTTTTTTCCTTTAGAAATACTTCCCATATCATGAGCTAATTCCAAAGCATGAGCCGCATTTAGTGTCGCAGCATTTATTGCTTCTTCAGGAGTCATTTTGAGTTTTATACATGCTAAAGCCACAACTAAATTCATGTTTCCGGAAGGGCTTGAGCCCGGATTAAAATCACTAGCCAAGGCAACACCTGCACCACCGTCAATTAATTCACGAGCTGGTTGATAAGGATCGCTCAAGAAAAATGGGGCAGAGGGCAGCAATGTGGCAATGGTATCCGATTTTCTCAATAAATCGATTTCGGCTGCATTCAAAACTTCCAAGTGATCGACAGAAAGGGCATTGTGCTTTAAGCAGGTTTCTATTCCCCCCATGCTGTTGAACTGATTGGTATGCACTTTGGCTTTTAGGTCGTAAGCCTTTCCAGCTGCTAAGAGCTGATCAGTTTCCTCGGCAGAAAAGGCAACTTTTTCACAAAAAACATCCATGTAATCCGCTAAACCTTCAGCTGCAATTTTTGGGAGCATTTCCTTGATAATTAAATCAATATAACCTTGTCGGTTTTCTTTGTATTCCGTGGGAAAAGCATGTGCTCCCAAAAAAGTTGCTTTAATTGAAATAGGGCTTTCAGCTTTTAAGCGTTTGATCACCCGAAGCATTTTTAATTCAGCTTTCACCGTCAATCCATAGCCACTTTTTATTTCAATGGCACCTGTTCCCAAGTGCATTAAATCATTTAAACGAGCTTGTGCAGCTTTAAAAAGAGTTGCTTCATCGCATGCTTGTAATTTTTTGGCAGAATTGAGAATTCCACCTCCTGCAGCCGCAATTTCTTGATAGCTCTTTCCTTTCAAGCGCATCACAAATTCCTCTTCTCGGCTACCTGCAAAAACTAAATGGGTGTGTGAGTCAACCCAAGTTGGAAAAACTAGTTTTCCGCTTGCATCAATCATTTCTTCGCCATTTTCTGCTTCAGGACAAGTAGCCATTTTTCCAAAATCATGAATGATGGCACCATCTGTTTTCAACCATGCATTCTCAATGCTCGGAAGTTGACTCATTTCTGCACCTTTTAGCAAGGGAGTATGACTTTCTTCTCTAGTTTGGATGAGCGATTTAATATTCTTGATGATCATGGCTTAAAATTTTACAACAACTCTTCCTTTAGATTTTCCTTGAAGCATGTTTTCAATGGCTTGGTCGAGTTCAGTTAAGGAAATGATTTGCTTAATTTTTTCAAGTTGCTTGGACTTCCATTTAGTTGCCAACAATTCCCAAATTTTCAATCGAATGGCTCTAGGAGTTTCAGCCGTTTCTATTCCCAATACATTCACACCGTTTAAAATGAAGGGATAAACCGTGGTAGCTAAATTTGGAGAAGCAACTAAACCGCAAACCGCAATGTTTCCATTTCTTCCACAAGCTTTTATGCAAGTTGCTAATGTGTTGTCGCCAACAGTATCAATCGCTCCCGCCCAAGCAGTTTTTAAAAGCGGTCTGCCACTTTTGTCATCCACTTCCTCACGACTGACAATTTTGGTAGCTCCCAAAGAATACAAATAATCATGCGCACTCAATTTCCCACTGGCTGCAATCACTTCATAGCCATTTATCGCCAACAATTCCACCGCCATGCTGCCAACTCCTCCCGTTGCTCCAGTCACTAAAACTGGTCCCATCTCTGGTGTTTGACCGTTTTGCTCCATTTTGTAGAGTGAGAGTGCTGCAGTAAACCCTCCGGTTCCCAAGACCATTGCCTCTTCCAAAGTCATTCCTTTTGGAAGTTTTACTGGCCAAAACTCAGGCACTCGAATGTATTCTTGAAAGCCTCCTGAAGTATTCATGCCAAAATCATAGGAGGTCACAATCACTTCATCGCCCACCTTAAACTGATCGGATTTGCTTTCAACAACTACTCCAGAAGCATCTACTCCGGGCGTGTGTGGATAGTTTTTTGTTATGCCTTTGTGCCCAGAGGAAGAGAGCGCATCCTTATAATTAAGTGCAGCATACTTTACATTGATAACTACTTCTCCTTCAGGTAAATCACTGATCCTTTTCTCCTCAATGGCTCTGCTAAAGCTGCCATTTTCCTTTTCTCTGATTACAAATGCTTTATATTTTTTATTTTCCATGCCAATTGGATTTTTTTATTGATAGATAAGTATTTTTAGGTTGTCGAGCAAGACTTCATGCTGAAGCGGATTCCAAAAATACAGGCTTATTTCTTGACCTTCCACAATCTCTTGAGCGGGTATTTGATACTTTAACAAAAGGTTTTCCCACTCTCCAGTTTGCTTTAATTCATTCACTAAATAATGTGAATGATAAAAATCTCCTGTGCTTATAACCAATTGAATGTCCTTTGAAACTGCTTGTTTATAATCTGCTAAGAATAAAACATAAACCGGTAAATCAGGTAAAAGAGTGTTTGCCTTTTGGCGAATGGTAAATGGAAAATCATATTCAGCTGGAATACTAAGCGCTTTTCCGTTGAGAGAATCAGCTATTTTCGGTGTCCATGGAAAAGCAATGGAATCAATGATGTTAGAATTACTTTCAAAATCGCTGTAACCGTAATAAATCAAATTTCTGAAAAATCTAACAGAAGTGAGGTCTTTTGATTTTTTATAAAGACTGAGCTCCCCATTGCTGTGAACCAAATCCAAGCGCTTAATTAAATCAGGATAGGCAACAAAAGTTCCACTTCTAAATAGACTATCAATTAAAACCGCGTAGGTAAAATTGCTATCGAGCTGTTTGCCTAATACTGCTTCACCTGAATTTAAGTTAGTGTATCCTTTTGTGTTCCAAACGGTGAATGGAATGTTGGTAGAATTGGCATCAATTACCAAAATAGTATCATTAGAGTTGATTCCCCAATTTTGAAAATCCGACTTAGCATTTACATAGCAGTTGTAGGCGTATTCAATGCGATCGTTGTAGGGTGGGGTATAGCGATTTTCCTGATTTTGTTTGGCATTGCTAAAAAAGTAGAAGAAAAAAATACCACATAAAACGGCTACAGGACTGTACCATTTTTTAGGAATTTTCAAAGCACTTAAAAGTACGATCAACAGTAAACTCAATAGTGGCAATAGGCTATCGATGTAGTAATAATCATGCTCGGCAAACTGCTGTCCGAATGCCAAAAAGAAGCCCAAAACTCCTATTGCTGCAATCGATAAGTAAACCAATACTTTTCTGATTACTCTTTGTTGAATACCATTTTTATTAAATTGTGAAATTGTTACTACTAAGAGGAAGATCAATAAAATTGAGTGAAAGGGACTGAATAACTGATCGCTCCAACGCTCTAAGGCAATAGAAATAATGTCGATGAATTGGCTAAAACTTCTAAAGTAGAGTAGTTCTCCCAAAAACATGCTGCCGTATTTTTCTCCCAAATATTGATTGTAAAAATAGTAGCCGATAAAAACTAGTATACCCAATAACGTAATCAATGTAGCTTTTATCCTAATCTTTTTGCTTCTGAGTTGCTGCCAACAAATCCAAACGAATAGTGCAAAAAGGTAGATGAAAAATGTGGAGCGCGCCAATGCTGCTAGTGTTAAGAAAAACACTCCTGTTTTGAATCCTTTTTGATCAGTAAAACTTTCAGCTTTAAAGATGAAGTAAATTCCAATTAGAAAATTTGCAAAAGAAGGAGCCGAAGGAAGAAAGCCATTTTGATAATAAGCAAAAAATGGAAGGGTAAAAAGAAATGCTGTTGCGTAAATTGATTTGAGTGGTGACTTTAGTATTAGTAGCGATAAACGAAAGAAAAAATACAAACCAATTAAAGAATAGACTAAGTTATAGGATCTAAAAGTTTTGATGAGATCCCAATCAAAAAAATAACTGATGTAGGCAACTAAATAGTCGTGAATGGGGAAATCTACTTGGGTGATTCCATCTTTGGTAAGCAAATTAAAGGTAGCTGGATGAAAAAAATCGAAACCATTGAGTTGAAAATTTTGCGCCAAGGCAATTCTATCGGATTGAGTCCATGCATGAACATAGGCAGGGTAGAGGTTCATGCTGTCGGCAAAAAGATAAATTGCTCCTAAAATGAGAATAACTCCCATGATAATGCTCGATGGCCAATGATTTTCTTTTGAATGCAACATCTTCTATAGCGATTTAATCCATTGAGCAATGTCTTTCAAAACTTCTTCGTCAAAATGTGCTTCTTGCTCATATTCTGATGGCAATAAGACTCCTTCTCCCGCATAAAATAAATGATTCAATTTGGGATAAATAATGGTTTTTGAAGCCTTGTTCTTATTGCCATTTTTCCATTTTTTAGCTTCTTTTTTCGTTACTTGGTAATCTTTTTCACCATTTAATATCAAATAGGGTTGATCTTGCTTTTTTGCCAATTCAGTTGGTTTATAATCTTTTAAACTAAACCAAAAGGAACCGGGTAAACCTAAAGGCAGCATGGCTCCAACAGTAGTTGAATCATAATCGCCTGAATTTAATTTATTTAGTTGAAAGTTAAGGGTATTGAGCGCAATTTCTGTAATCTGAGTTTCAGGATCGTTTAGCATTAGGTATTCATACTGAGGCAATATCAATTCTGAAAGTGGGCTTGCATTTCCTGCTAATGTGATTACTCCGCTCAATTTTGCTTTTTCGGCAATTTTTGGAGCCATGTGCCCACCTAAGCTGTGTCCAATTAGAATAACTTTTTTGGCACCAAATTCTTTTGCTAGCTCGATTGCATTAACAGCATCATCCACCACAAGTTGATCGATGGTGATGGAATTGATGTATTTAGTCATTTCGGTAGGGTAGTCATAACTCCGTTTGTTATATCGAATACTTGAAATTCCCTGATTGGCCAATCCATAAGCCAAGTCCTTGAAAATTTTATTGGGACCCACACTTTCATCCATGTCATTTGGACCTGAACCGTGAACCATGACAACAATTATCAGTTCATCTTCAGTTTTTGCTTTTACAAATTCTCCTAACAGTGGCATTTGATTGCCAACTTTTATGGATTCAGTCGTATAGTTGTTTTCATTTACATAAGCGGGTATTTTCCATTTGCCTTTAAATTTATAAGACTTAATAGTTATACTTTCTATTTTTTCTTCTTTATTCAAAGAAATGGATAAGTCGAATTTCCCATTTTTAAATTGCAGTCCACTGAGGTAGGTAGTGCCTTCTGCTGTGACTTTTTCATCAAAATCGAGTACTTCTTCAATTTCGCCTAGTGATTTAGAAAGCTGATTAAACTTCTTTTCAACTTCCTCTTTACTGAGTTTCTCTTTTAATTTATTGTCAAAGTAAAAGTGAATTTTCCCGAACTCTTTTGTTTTTAAGTGTTCAATAATGGTATCTGAAAGCTCTTTGGCTTTATTAAATTCTTGCGGATTTGATTGAGCAAAGGCGAACTTGGAAATAAAAAAGAGCAGTAGATAGACGATGTATTTCATGGGAATGAATTTAGGCAAACTTAATTATTTTGAGAAATTAAAATCTCTTGTAATAACAGTGCTTACAATCAAAGAATAAACCTACTTTTGCGCCCTCAAAAATAAGCAGATGAATATCAGAAATATCGCCATTATTGCCCACGTAGATCACGGCAAAACCACATTAGTTGATAAAATGCTCCTAGCCGGAAAATTATTCGGTGAACATGAAACTCCAGGTGAGTTGATTATGGACAACAATGACATAGAAAAAGAAAGAGGAATTACCATTTTATCAAAAAACGTTTCTGTTTTTTATGGTAAAACCAAAATAAATATTATTGATACTCCTGGTCACTCCGATTTTGGTGGTGAAGTAGAGCGTGTGTTAAACATGGCCGATGGTGTTTTACTTTTGGTTGATGCATTTGAAGGTCCTATGCCTCAAACGCGATTTGTTTTGCAAAAAGCTGTTGAATTAGGTTTGAAACCAATTGTGGTAGTGAACAAGGTTGATAAGGAAAACTGTACTCCAGACATTGCTCAAGAGAAAGTATTTGACTTGATGTTTAATTTAGGTGCAACTGAAGATCAATTGAATTTTCCAACAATATACGGTTCAGCGAAAAACGGTTGGATGAGTGACGATTACAAAAAACCGACAGAAAATATTATTCCACTTTTGGATGCGATTGTAGAATTTATTCCTGCACCACAGCCAAAAGAGGGAAATACTCAATTATTAATCACTTCATTGGATTATTCCTCATTTATTGGACGTATTGCAATTGGTCGTTTACAACGAGGTGAGTTAAAAACGAATCAGCAAGTGACTTTGATTAAGCGCGATGGTTCAAAAACCAAAAGCAAAGTCAAAGAATTGTACGTTTTTGAAGGAATGGGAAAAGTAAAGGTCGATCAGGTTTTAGCTGGCGATATCTGTGCTTTAGTAGGAATTGAAGGCTTCGACATTGGAGACACTGTTGCAGATATTGAAAATCCTGAAGCTTTGGCAAGTATTTCTATTGACGAGCCAACAATGAGCATGTTGTTTACTATTAACGATTCACCGTTTTTTGGTAAAGAAGGAAAATTTGTTACTTCAAGACATATCAAAGATCGTTTAACAAAAGAATTAGAGAAAAACTTGGCTTTAAGAGTGGAAGATACTGGTTCTGCAGATTCATTCATGGTTTTTGGTCGTGGTGTATTGCACCTTTCCGTTTTAATTGAAACCATGCGTCGTGAAGGCTATGAATTGCAAATTGGTCAACCACAAGTTATTATTAAAGAAATCGACGGAGTAAAACATGAACCAATTGAAGAATTGACAATTGATTTACCTGAAAACGTAAGTGGTAAAGCCATTGAAATGGTCAACCAGCGAAAAGGGGAGATGCTCAACATGGAACCAAAAGGAGACCGCATGGTCTTGGATTTTGAAATTCCATCAAGAGGAATTATCGGATTGAGAAATTACCTATTGACTGCCACTGCGGGAGAGGCAATTATGTCGCACCGATTTAAAGAATACCAACCATTAAAAGGAATCATTCCGGGAAGACAAAATGGTTCTTTAATCTCAATGGAAACAGGAAAAGCAATTCCTTTCTCATTGAATAACTTACAAGATAGAGGAAAGTTTTTTGTTAATCCAAATGAAGATATTTATGGGGGACAAGTAATTGGAGAGAACAATCGTGCAGGAGATTTAGTGGTAAATGTTACTAAAACCAAAAAGATGTCAAACATGCGTTCTTCTGGAGCTGATGAGAAAATTAGAATTGCTCCTGCGATTAAATTTTCATTGGAAGAAGCTTTAGAATACATTCAGAAAGATGAATACGTTGAGGTAACTCCTAATTCTATTCGTGTAAGAAAAGTAATGTTGAACGAAACTGATCGTAAACGCGCTTCAAAAATATAGTCATCTTTAAGTTTATTTTGATAGTGTTTTGTTAACTGAATATTATTTTGTATTTTACACCTGTCAAACTAAATTATTCTCAACTTTGTTGAACAAATAAAAATTAAAACCATGAAAAAATTAGCACAATCAGTATTGAGTTTATCCATAATCGCAAGTTTTTTTGCATGTGGAGGAGCAGAAAAAAAAGCTGAAGAAACAACTACAGAAGAAATAACCGAAAATTTTGAAATTAGAGAAGTTCCGATTAATCCTGCAGAAAGTTCAGTTATGTGGGAAGGTAATGTAGTCGGCGTTTATACACATAGTGGAACAGTTTCTGTTGTTGATGGAGTATTAACAATGGAAGGATCAAGAGTTATAGACGGTAGTTTTGTTGTTGATTTAACTTCAATGCAAGCAACTGATGATAATTATAATCCTGAAGAAGGAAAGTCAAAAGACAAATTAATTGAACACCTTTCTTCTCCTGATTTCTTTGATGTTGGAAATTTCCCAACCGCTTCTTTTGAAATTTTAGAGCACAATATTGATAACAATACCATTACAGGAAACTTAACTGTAAGAGGAATCACCAAGGAAGAAACTGTAGAAGATGTAATTGTTAATTTAGATAGTGGAATTGCAACAGGAAAGCTTGTCTTTGATCGTCATAACTATGAAGTGGCTTTCAAACATCCTGCACAAGATGTTGTAATTTCTGATGATGTTACTTTGAAAGTAAATCTAAAAATTTAAGTTACTAATTAATAGTCTGTTAATTAAAAATTAAGAATTAGAAAATATCCATTAGCAATTGCTAATGGATATTTTTTTGACTTAAATTTAGTGTTAAGTTTACACTTATAAGTATCTAATCGTTTAAACCAGTGATTTATGAGTTCAGAATCTCCTTTAAATACTTTTAATTGGATTTCTTGGTCTAAAAATCTTGGACTTTTCCTTATTCTCAATTTTGGAGCACTTGCTATTGGTGCTCTTTTACAAGGTGAAGGACCAAGTTCAATGTGGTACAGCAATCTAGATAGAGCACCTTGGACTCCACCAGGGTGGGTGTTTGGCGCAGCTTGGTTTAGTATTATGCTATGTTTTGCAATTTATTTGGCAAACTTGAGTCAGAAGATTTCTTTGGCTGTTTTTCTTCCTCTTTATGCCATCCATTGGATTTTTAATGTCAGTTGGAACCCACTATTTTTTAATTGGCATTTAATAGGAGTTGCACTAATTGTTTTGTTGGCACTCACTATTGTTGTTGGACTTCTATTATACCGATTTAGAAAATTTTCAGGCAATAGTTCTTGGTTAATTGCACCATACTTAATTTGGCTGTGTATTGCACTTTCGTTGAATGTATACGTTTTAATCAATAATTAAAACAAGTTCTAACTTGATCAATTTTCAGGTTGAATCAATTCATCATTCTTCCAAGTTCCTTTCATCTTCACTTTGTTGTCACTGCCATAAAGAACTCCATAACCATTTCTTTTATCATTCAACCATTCTCCTTCATATCGGTCGCCGCTAGCCCAATAATAAGTTCCAGTACCTTCTCTACGATCTTTTAAATAATTTCCTTCATACCGGTCTCCGTTAAGAAAGTAATAAGTTCCCGATTTTCCTTCTCTTAAATTGTTTTTCCAAGTTCCTATATATACATTTCCACTTCTGTAATAACCCATTCCTTCTCCATTGGCTTTGTTATTTTGAATTTCTCCGAAATAGATTGTTTTTGTACCATGTATGCTGTAAAATGATAACTCTTTGAGAATGGGCTTTATACTTAGTTTGTCGTTTAAGACCTCAATCTTTCTTTGAAATAGTTCTGATAAAGAATCAACTGTTAAGTGATGAGAGGTTTTTAAGATTTCAATTTTATTAGCTAAGGATTTTTCTGCTGTACTATCAACTTTTACAATTACCAAGTCTTCATTTGCTCTTTGTCGTAAATCATTGTACCTTTCAATAAATTTACTTCTACTTTGTAAAATACCTTTATAATTATCTTCTTTAACCAACTGACGATATAAATCAAAAGCGACATCAAATTCCCCTACAATTAATAAATCATCTGCTTTAGACTTTTTTCGCATATTTTCTTGGTTCTTCATCAACGAAATATTATTATCCAAAGCTAAATTGAATTCTTCTTCCATTACTTGATTGTCGTACTGTAATTTTATCGTGTAAAAAAGGTTGGAGAATAACAGTATAAATGTTATAATTAAAAAGAGGCGTAATTGTTTATTCATTTATGATTTAGTTTTTCTTCTTAGTCTGTGAAATTAATAGAAGGCAGTTGCTTTGATTTTTTTCTAAAGTCCATTGATACATATGCACTAAACCTCATAACCCATCGTTGCTTGTATAAGCTACCATCATTAAGATCTTGTCCTGTTGTGTACATCAAGCCTGCAGAATAACTCACCCTTGGATTGGCGATGTAAACAAGAGAACCATATAACCTTAAATCATCTATTGGGCTGTCTACTACATTTTTACCACTTTGTAATATAATTTCAATATCTGGTTTGGCATAGAAAGTTCCAGGTTTTAACCGATTATTGCCCAATGGAATTTTCATACTGAATTGATATCGGTACCTATTTCTAAACATCCATTCTGCACCTTTTCTAGCAGACCTACTCCATCGATGTTCAAATCTAAGACGGTGAGTAATTTGATAATTTGCTTGCGGCATCACAAATAGAAATTCGTACCATAATCTTGGTTCATAAACAAAAGGTTCATAAAGATCGCTACCAGGTTCTGGAGCGTAATCTAATCTTAATACTCCTCCAATTGAAGTATTTATATAAGGAGTCAGTTTATAGCCTAAAGCATGTCTGTTGTACAATTGTGCCATTCTCCCAACAAACTTTGTGTCGCCGTATTCTTTTCTACGATAATGAAGCTGAGCATCCCAAAAAAACTTTTCACTAATTCTAAAAATATTATAAGAACTCAACCATAAGTCAGTCTCAGATCCCTTCATTTCCTTTTCACGCTCAATTTCATTGTTTTGCGTAAAACTACTTCCTGAATATAACAGACAAAGTATAAGGAGGATAAAAATTTTTAATTGTGTAATCAATGAAATACAAGTTGAAGGTTTATTATTTCAGCAGCTTCTTTAGGATTTTTTGTCCTTTTTATTTTTCGTTCTTGTTTTTTTGTTTCCTTATCTAATAAATTTATCATCCCATGAAATGCAATTCCAAAATTATTTTTATATGCCTCAATTCGATTACAAGTCAATTCATCGATGTTTTTGAATAGGGCGGGTAATATTACTTTATTAAAAGATTTGAAGATAGAAGATTTACTCACTTCTTCCATATTCGTGAAAGTATAGGGATTAAAAACTTCTTTGGTGTAGGCATCTTTCACAGTGAAATACTGATTTGGTATTCGCTCGAGTAACAAGATTAATTGTTCAACTTCCTCGAAGCAATCGATTAACTGTGGAATTTTTGCTGCTTTTTTTTCAATATCTGAAAGATTGGAATAATGATTCAGCTCTTCATCTAAAAAGTTAGCAATACTCTTTGTTAAGTTAAAGCCTGCTAATTCATTCTGAAAATCACTGACCAATGAGTCATTTAAATGCTTTAAGTTTTTACTTTTTTCTAACAATTCAGCTTCTTTATCAAGTAAATTCTGTTCTTTTTTTATTTCAAATAAGTAATAGTCTAAACTATCGTTGATAAACCTGATTTCATCAATCAAATAATTCATGTAATTTCCTAAGAGTTCATAGGTGTTTCTTGATTTTTCCTGAAAATCTTGACTAAAAATATAAACCGAATCTTTCTGAATTCCTTCAATGATATCTAGTTTAACTTTAGAAGTAAATTTAATATTTTCTCGAATAAAACGATCTCTATCTAAGTAAGTTAGGTAGTTTTTAGTATGATAGAGTAACAAGGAGTCAATCGAATTCCCAATTTGATTTTGGATGGCACTTAAAACTGCCAAATTGATATTTACTTTAGGACTTGAAATGTCGGCAAGATCAATTTTTGGGTTGTTGCTAAAAAGTAGAATAAGACTGTCTTTTAGCTTGACTTGATTGGCGAATTTCTTAAAGAAAACCGTTTCTTCTTCAAGGTATGGAAAGCTTTCTATTTTGGTTTTAATTATTGGTCGAAATGTTACATTGCTTTCAGTAAAAGTGATGGAATCAACTGATTCTAAATTAGAAAGGCTTTCTAAAAATAGTGAATATAAACCAGTTGAACCTTTTATTTTGAAAGGAGTGTTCTCATTTGCAACTTTAGCGATGAGTTCAATTATTTTAAAATAATTTTCTGATAACTCAACATCCTCAATTACTGATCGATGTTCTTGGGCTGAAACTTGTAAACTCACCTTTGTTTCGTCCAGATAATTTATTTTTTCTTTTAATCTTCCTGACTCAAACACCCATTCTTCTAGTAGCTCTTTTTTCCCTTTTTTGTTATCCGAATAATAAGACCAAGTCCCCTCAGTGTAGCCCGTTTGACTAACTTCACCTTCCATGTAATTGCCGTTCTTTTTGATTTTAAGCTTTCCAGATACGATACCTTCTTGGTATGGAATAGCTGCAAAAAGAGTAGTGTCACTAATTGTTGATTGATTGTAATTCCATTTTATTAATTCCCACTTACCAGTTTTATTACCATCTTTAATTAATCCACTATAGATTAGTTCTTCACCATTTAACTCATTTGAAAATAAATAATTATTGAAAAAACCTGTGTTTTCGACTTCAGCTTGCCCTTTATGTATTTTCCAAAATCCATCAGGAAAATTATTGGAGTTGCTTCCACTTAGGTATATATAATTGAAAATACTGTCTCTTTGATGATTAGGGATGGAATTGTAAAAGTGGAAAGTTCCATTTAGTATGGTGTCGCCATCAATTACCGTGAAGTGGAATTCTTTTTTGTATTCCTTTTCATCAAATACTTTTATTTCAGATTTTGATGCAGTTTGCTGACTGTTGCCATGAACAAAAATCAAAGTAAAAATGAAAAATAAAAGCAGTCGATTCATTACGCTATTTATTGAACAAATGGTCTATTTCTTCCTTAGAAAAGTCTGAAATACAAGCGCTAAATAGATTGTCATCTGCTCTTTTTTGGTTGTAATTGATAGTTAAAATTCGAAAGTCAAAACTATTAAACCTTCTTCTTATTCTATTGTGTATTGTGTTATTTAATTCAAAACTTTTAGGTTCAAAACCTTAAACTAATGGAAAGAAAAAGTCCCATCTTTTGATAGCAAAAAATGGGACCTAATATAATTTTAAAACCTATAAATAAGTTTGTAAATTAGTTTGATTTGAAACTCTTCTTAGCCTTCTCAAACCTCTTTCTTTAATTTGTCTAATTCGTTCTCTTGTTAAGCCAAAAGTATTTCCGATTTCTTCCAAAGTCATTTCACTCGCTCCACCAAGTCCGTAAAACAAACGAATAACTTCGGCTTCCATTCCTTTCAAATACGCTAATGTTCTTTCTAAGTCTTGCGACAAAGATTCGTGCAATAAGGAATCTGAAGGATCAGGAGTGTCTGAATTTTCTAATACACTTACCAAACTATTGTTATCGTCATCGTTGCTCATTGGAGCATCAATAGAAACTTGCTTTTTGGACATTTTTAAAGACATTTCTACCTTGTTTACATCCATTTCAGTCAATTCACTAAGCTCTTCAGCAGTTGGTGTACGTTCGTTTTTTTGCTCGAACTCATTTGAGGCTTTGCTAATTTTCTGAATTTCACCTAAGCGGTTGTGAGGTAAACGTATGGTTCTAGAATTGTCTGCAGCAGCTTTCAAAATACTTTGACGAATCCACCAAACAGCATAAGAGATAAATTTAAACCCCTTTGTATGGTCGTACCTTTTTGCAGCTTCTATTAATCCAAGATTTCCTTCATTGATCAAATCTTCAAGGGTCAATCCTGTGTTTTGGTATTGTTTCGCAA
>TARA_R110002096_G_scaffold8558_6_pt1 | contig 13877 bp, 12 predicted proteins | sample TARA_R110002096 | Tara Oceans TARA_R110002096 (sample SAMEA4397295) | marine metagenome | biome: Polar Biome; feature: [DCM] deep chlorophyll maximum layer (ENVO:01000326); material: water (ENVO:00002006), including particulate matter (ENVO:01000060) such as... | depth 35 m | reverse complement strand
CCATAAGATGAATTGTATTCTTCTGGGAATAAACTTTCTTGATTAATATATGAAAATTTTAAATTCCAAGACCTTCGACCTGATGGAAATACTTTGAAATTATCATTATTAAAAGAAGTAGCACTACTTGTACCTTTGCTCCACGCAGGTTTAATCCACCCTGCTTGTTGATTATAAGAGGACGATGTAAGGGTATGACCCCCTTTTGTGTTTTGAGATTTAACGCTTTCATTGTCTATAGTTTGTGTTAATTGAAGGTCTGGACTATGTGGCATTTTAAACGACCAACCTGCTGAAATATCACCAAGTGAAAAATCCTTATCGAATACTGTTCCGCTTGAAAAAGTAGTAGTTAATCTCCTTCTATCAACACCATCTTCCTTAGTAATAGGAAACATACTCCAACCATTAATTGTAGGTGTTATAGCACCTAATAACGGTGTAGTATCCCCTCCAGAGCCATCCTCATCAACTTTTTCAATCTTAACTCCTACGGTCATAGAATCACTTAATAAATTATGACCTAATATAAATAAATGAGATATTGAATTACACCAATATCTTTGAGCGAAATCTATGTGAATATGCAATAACCCTGAAGTATCCGATGTAGTATGAGGAGTTACTTTAGTAGGATTAAGATAATATTTTCCTCTGTCAGATGTACTTGTTGTAATTGCTCCCCATTGTCTTGCTAATAAAACAGCATCGCAATAAAAAGTAGGTGTTCCTACAGCATTATAACTCATTAATAACCTCCTCCTGAACCCTTCGTAATTCTCTTAATGTTTTTAAATTTATTAGATTTCTTCTTAGGAATCCTACCAACTTTATAATTTCCCTTATAATTTTCAGGCTTACCTGCATTATCCCAAGTTGAATCAATTAAGTTCCAATAATCCACATTAGTGACTTCAATAGGGATATTCTTCTCATTTACTTTTGCAGAAATTATTTTAAAATCACCATTATATTGGAATATATTAGGGTTAAACTCTGCATTATTAAGATAACCTATATGTATTTGATTGTTTCCATGTATAATTAAACTTCTTGCACTTTTTCTCTTTATTAAAACTCTATTCCCACCTAAAAAATGCTCAATTTCCATGTGCTTATGAATTAATCTTATACTACCTTTATATTTTATGACTACAGATTCTACAATCTCTGTAGAATAATTTAAAACACATTCCCCTTTACCATAGATTAATTTCATTTATTCCCCATTATCCAAAATAATATTTACAAGAATTAATATATCCACAATATTTAACAATCCATCATTATTATAATCGTTATCGTCTATCATTTCTTGCGTAGATGTAGTCACTCCTAAAATAATATTTACTAATGCTACAACATCTACTATATTAATAACATCTTCTTCTTCTATTTCACCATATACAATACCCTTAGAAGCAATGGCTATCGGTACTGTACCCCATTGGTCATCTAATTGTTCTCCTAACCCTGTAAATAAATAAATACCATTATAATTACTGAAACCACGAGCCACTACGCTTACTTGTAATTGTGAATTTGCAGGGATATTCTCATCTGCTAAGTCTATACTATGGCTATAGGTATCTGTTCCCTGTATTGCTGTCGTAGGATTACTATTATAATATACATTAACAGCCTCATTTTGCCCATTCTCATTAGTGAAATTACGAACAATGGACACAATATAATCACCTATCAGGGTTAAATTTGGTAATAGAGGTATAGGTTTTATTAGATTATCGGACTTATCCCATGTAATATTTAGAATAGGAGTAGTTGGCTCTGAATAAACAATTGTATAAATTTTAATACTTGTATTTTGAAATTGTGAATAGCTTAAAAGGTTAAAAAAATCTCCAAAATTATCACGATTCAAATGTAAAAATAATGTGTAAGGAAAAATAGTAGTTGAAACAGAAGTACTTACGACATTATGAATACCTGAAGATTCGACTAATAAATTTATATTATTTGCTGTCGAACCCCCTGAATATTCAAAGATTACTTTTATTTCCTGCCCTGCAGTTAAAGAGTTCCAAGAATCCCAATCAAATTCCACCCAATTATTGGCTGAAATTTCCATATCAGGATGAACAAATTTAAAGATAATTGAATTACTCGGTTGATTTAGAAACATATCGTAAATACTACTTGAGTGAAGAATCAAGGTATCTTCAGTAGTTGTAGTACCACTTAACGGTATAATCTCATCTTCTACAGGATTTGTAATTATAGGAGGAGCTAATTCTTCTTGAAGCACACATAGAGCATCATCACTTACAGTTGCATTTTCATTTGTATTAACAGCATTTTCATCAGTACATCCTAAAATAATAGGCATCGCTGACCAAGTACCATTGCAATTAGCTTCTGTTACTTGCTCTGTAACAACACCACCAATTAAACAATACCCAACAGGGTCAGATGGAATATCAATAATTTCAGTTTGACAAATAACTCCAATCTCATTATTCGCAATATATTTTGCCGTTACATTCTGATTATTCCAATCAACTGGATTACCTTCTTCATCGATATGATATTCTTCATAGTTAATAAGATTACAATACTCCAATATAGGTATTTCAGGTATTTCAGGTATTTCAGGTTCTTCAGAATCATCAATATCTACTACACCAGCTGTAAAATTAAATTCATGTAATTGATATAATTTAACTTCTACTTTATCTAATGACTTTTTAATTCTCTCAACGAACCAGAAAGGATAAATAATTTGTCCGTTTCTAATATAACCATAATCATTATCACTTATTAACGAATAATCTTCACCAAATATTTTACGACCTTGTATTAGATTACTTAGTCTAACTATATCACCAAGTTCTAAGGTTAAATAATTAAGTGGTAATGTTAAAACTATGGTATTATGCTGATTTGCATGAAGTCCACATAAGTATTTTGCTAAATTAGAAGCTGTTGCTTCATTACGAATATATTTAGATTCAAATACAAAAGGTTGGTCAAAATCTGTACCGAAATAATCTTCATTGACACCTAATAGATAACCATTATCTTCACCACTTAACCCACTTAGCGTTGGTGTTACATCACCTGTTTCTTTAGTGAAATCTTTTAATCCATAATCATAATGATATTTTACATTAACAGATGTATAAACTTTTTCAATCTTTGTTCTGTCGTATTTATAGCTTATAACATCATCAGTATTAATAGATATGGATTCGGGATAGGTATATGTTTTCTTTATGCTTTTAACTCTAAATTCACCATTTTTAAAGTATGGAAATAATGGTGTACTTTGGCTAAGTTCTTCAATTAACTTCTTAGAGTTTATTTTTTTATCTATTGTAAATGCGTATTTACCTAATTCATCTAATGGTATAGTTGCAGAATCAAAATCTAATTCAGCTAATATTAAATCAAAGATAGATATAGCTGTAGGAGTTTCACCACCTCTACCGATACATTGTAAATAAAAATCAGAAGAATGTATTTTGTCAATAACATAGTAAGCATATCTTTTTATTTTAGATATATTTAAACTTGCATTACTTGATGTTATCCCTGCTATTATATTAGGTAGTGTTGGAAATGCAAAAATAGATGGCTGTATTTGCATATATCTTCTTTTATGCTCTATAGGTTTCCATGTATCTTCAAAGTTATTTTCATAAGCAAAAACTGATTCACTATCACTAACAGTATCACCATCAAAAGGCTGATAATTCCTATCCATTTCACCTTCATTACTTCCTTCTGATGTTTTTATTGAAAAAAATATATTAGTGAAATATGATTGATTTACAGCATTTATATCTGTTATACTTACGCTATAGTCTATTCCATAATAAGGTTTTACATGGTCTATATTATCTATACCCTCAAAATCAATAACATGGTCTATTAATTCTTCAAATTGATGTGTTTCTTTATATGCTGTTGAACTAAAGCTATCTAATGCAAAGCCAAAATCACCATTAGATGATAAATTAAATATTTCTCCAAAATTATTAGCAGGATAAGCATAATCTATATCATTTAATAAATCATTATCAATAACAAAAGATTCTTTTAAAAGATTTTTTTTTATAGGAATATCTAAAGTACCTACTAAAGCCATATCTAAATCGACTAAACTTTTATAATTAATATTATCTGTTTGATTATCAATTAATATTGAATTTTTTAGAACAATATCTGCATTACCTGACTCTAAAATTCGGACAGTATGTTGAGTATCGTCATCTATACCATAATAATCAAGCAAATTAGATGATGATGGAAACACTAAATATTTATCACCCCTTAAAATAAACATTTTATTAGGAAAAACCCCAATAACATCGCCTTTTATTACCATTTCACCTTCGTTTAAATCAATATCCTGTGTTGCTACAGTAGGACTTCTATCAACAACTCCAAAAACTATTGGTATCGGTTTATTTTTATATTTATCAGGAACTTCATCTTCATCACTTAAATATTCTAATGGTAAATCTTTATGCAATTTATCCTGTGATAAATCTTCACAATTTAAACTAACTTTATCCTCATCTTGTGAGAAAGAACGAATAATAAAAGTTCCTGCTTTATAACAATCTGCATTTTCTATAGTAGTGCCTAAAGAATCTCCAAAATAGGTTAATGTCTTAGAAGATTGAGAAGCATACCATATATTTACTTCTTGATTCATTAATTGATTCAATGAATCAGAAAACCTTACACCATCTTCCAAATAGTCACTTATACTAAGACTTACAGACGATATTTTGTATTTTCTTTGTTCTATGTCAAGAGATTCAGAAATCGAGGGGATATTAAGTAATATTGGCTTATAATATTTATCATCAAAAGTAATTTTATTAGTAGAGATACGATGAATTGGCTCATCTGGATTACCAATAGTAACTAATACAAAATTTCCTAAATGTTTACTCTTGGCATCATTATGAAATCCCAAAGTCTGCACCTCGTCTTGTAGCTTCTCTTATCGCTTCAGCTAATTCATTCTCTACAAAGTCAGGAGAAATCATACCACCATTTATATTAATAGTTGTACCACCTCCACCTCCACTACCATCATTCATTCTATTGAGGTTCTCAACACCAATAGCAGATACAGCGTTTCTACTCATAACAAATTCACCTTGTTCTGCATTTATATTTGTCCCACCTTGAGAGTGCCTTCTACCACCAATTAATCCACCTTGTTCAAATTTTTGTATTTTTGATGCCTCTAAATGTGCAGATGTAGCAGCAGCTAATCCTGTTGCTAATGTACTTGCATAAGCTATTGGAGCAAGGATATGACCAATCATAGGAACTTCAGCCGCAGATTTCATAGCCGCAGATGCCGATGCAAAAGCATTTACTCCTGTTGCAATAGCAGCCATCTTTGCAGCAACAACTGCATTTTTCTTATTTAAACCTATAACTTTAGACATAGCATTAATTGTATTAGCAGCAGTTTTAATGGCTTCCTGCCCTTTATCTTTTTCATCTTGAATTAATTGTATATTTAAATTATGTTCCTCATTCAACAACGCTATTTTTATTTTTTGTTGTTCTGATAATACCCCTCCTACTTCAGAATCTTGAATTTTTCCATTTAATAAAATAGCACCAGTTTCTGCTAATTTATTTTCAAAATCAACCTGCTCCTTTAATAAATTTAATTCAGTTGTAGTCGCACCCTCAGTTTCTGCTATTAACAAGTTATTACTTTGTCTTAAGGAGATGGCTTCATCAAGATTTTTAAGATGCCATTTTTCATAATTAACTAATTGGTCTTTCAAATCCAATTCTAATTGCAAAGCATTTGTTTTATTTATTATTTGGTTTATTAAATCTTTTTCAGAAGCTGATGCTTCATGTCCAAGATTAATAAGCATCTTTTCAGTTTCAGTTTTTGCATTTAATAAATCTAAATCTTTCTGTAATCCTTCAGCTGATAATCTTTGTGTTTTCATTACTTCGTCAAGAGCTTCTTGTTGAGCCTTTAAAATTCTTTTATTTTCTGCTAATTCACGATTACCATCCTTTAAAATCTCTGTGCCTTCATCAAATGCTCCAAAATATTCCATTAATGCACCAGCTGCTAATCCTATAACTGCAATAATAGTTCCCCAACCTGTTTTAGCAAGTATTGCTTGGAAAGAAATAGTTTCTATTTTAGCGATTCTTATAGCAATATTATATAATTTAAAAGCTGCATACGCACCACCTATTGCCACACCCCATCTTTTAATTCTACCTGAGTCCATATTGTCAAGCATAAATCTCAAAGCATCAACAGAAGCTAATATTACAGGAGTTAATGCTTTTCCTAATTCGATTCTGGCATTTACAAAAGATGTATTTAATTGAGCTAATTTAGCAGAAGTTCCTAAATACTCATCACCTGCATTACTAACTAATTCTTCAGCAGATTGCATTGCTTTATTTAAAAATGCCTGTTTCCTTTCGCTATCAGTTAAATCCCCGACATTCTTTTTTAGTACATTAGAATAATCTACATAGGCTTTTTCAGCACTAAATACTATACCTAAATTATCAAGCATTAATTTGGATTGCCGACCTAAACCTGTAACAAGAGATTCTATACCAAAAGTAGCATCTTTACCTAATACCTGTGCTAACCTTTGTGCTGCATCAAACATATTAGCCATTTCATCTTCAGTTTTGAAAATGCCAAGCAACATTGCATTATTTGCTTGTTTCATTAAATCAATACTCGATACTGTTCCATCTAAGGCTATATTTAATTTATCAAAAGTTTCAGCACTCATTCCTGCTGACATTCTTAGATTATTAAATCCTCTTGAAATATCTTCAAATTGAGCAGATTTATCTACTAATCCTTTTGTAAAATCAATAACTTGTTTTACTGCGAATCCATATAATAGCATTTTAGCACGAGCAGTTGCTAATGAAGTGCTTAAACCAAAAAATCCACCTTTTAATTTATCAGTATTACGACCTAATCGTTCAGTAGATGTACCTGCTTTATCTGTACTCTTCTCAGTTTTTTTGGTATTTATTCCTAATTGTTTTGTAGCTTGATTTAGTCTGCGGATTGCATCAATAAGAGCTTTATCACCCTGTGCATCAAACTTTACTCTAATCTTTCCTTCTGCCATCTATCTGTGCTTTCTCTTTTTGAGCAAATGCTTGTTTAAGAACAAAATATTGTTGCAACCATTTCTGAGGTTGTTCACCGTATGACCCACTATATGCCTGTGTTCCTGTTTCATTGCAATATACATATCTTTGTATCGCTTTTTGATTTTCCTTGCTTAAAACTGAATTTGGACAACAAAAAAAGGGAAGTTGCTTTGTAACCGATAAGGCAACATCAAAGTTCTTCCCTTGCTTATTCCATTCTTCAGCTTCATTAATAAGTAATCCTATTACATCATTAATATCATCCTTAGACTGAAATATTCTCTCCCTTTGACCTGAAATTGGTGGAGTTGCTTTGTAAGGGAACTCATGATAATCGCAACTATTACAAACTGACGAGAAATGAACATTCATCGCCAATTCAACAGATTCTACTCCCCCAGAGTATTATGCTCTTTCACTAACGCAACTAACTCAATCTTTTCAGCTTCAGTAAGTGATTTAATAAATTTATCATCACTACCTTCAACACCTTTGCGAACCCATGCAGTATTAGATTTATTTAACCCATAAATACTAATACCACCATCTGATTCTTGACATATATGTTGTAAATCATTACAAGAATCCATATCATCTATAGATATTTCTTTTAATGTAATCTCTTTTCCTGTGCTTAACTTCTTTTTCATTCTTTTCCTGTGTTTATTTTAATTATTATTAACAAGATACATCAAATAATTCTGTAGCTGAACCTATACCTGCACCAAGAGCTTTAACTGAAATATCTAAACCCATCATATCCCCTTCACTAAAAGAAGCATTTGTCATTATAGAAGAAGTAAATTTAAATTCAAACTCACCATCACTCGGAGTAGCGTCAGTAGCCATTAATGTAGCACCCTGACTCGTACCTGTTGTTTGTTCGTGAAAGGTTTGAATTAATATATCAGTATTAGCATCGTATTTCACATTAAAATCAGCATTAGCAGATACTGCACCTATTCTTGTAGCTATTTCTGCACCAGCAGCTGGAATAAATCCAGCAAAAGTAATATCATTTTCAATATTTAAAGTAAATGAATTAACAAGACAATTTGCAACGCCAGTTATTATTCTATCATCAGAATCCCATGTATTCATATAATAATTATTTGCTGTTATAGCTGTATCGGTTGCGATAGTTGCACTTGTTAGGTCTGCAGGTAAACTACCTGTCTTAAATGTAGCTGAAAACTTAATTCGACCACCTTCAGTTCCCATATCTCCATTAAAAGAAAGTGAAGTACAAAAACAATCCTTAAAAGCTAATGAATTACCACTACTTGGTGATTGATATACAATAGATAATATTTGTGCAGCTGTTTGACCTGTACTTGCTGCTGTAAATATTGAAGAACCTACATTTGATGCTACTGAATAAGGAGATGAAGCATCTAAAGTAATATTTTTTAATAATATATCAGCTACTGCAGTAGTTAATGTGCCACTTACGGAAATTTCTATTATTTTATTTTTATTATCTTGAAAGAAATCAGTAGCCTGTAAAACCCTACTACCCGTTCTTGTGTCTAATACTTGATTTATATTTAAAGATGGACTCCCTATTGAATCCACATCTACTGCTGTATAAGCATTATTAGGGCTACCAGTACTATCTTCATTTAAAGTACCCCAATCATCTTGCAAAGCAATTAAAAATGAAAATTGCTTTGGACTATATGCGTTTGCATCTACTGCCATTATTCTACTCCTTTAATCTAAATTTCCTAAATGTTGCCCTCGAAATTCCCATTTAACCATGTAAAACTCACTATCAGGTTCTATATTTAGAATGGTACTTTCAAGCCTGTTATTAAATAAATTTGATGAATCAGATAGTGTCATAGCAATATTATCGTGAATAAGCGATTCAACCCTTGAAACCAATCGTAATACAGCATCCAATTTTGTTCTACTATTAGATTTATCACCGATATATAAAAAAAAATCAACCGTAAACTCACGCAATTCAGAATTAGCACTATATTCAACTAATTCACTACCTACTGGGTCTAATCTTAAATATTGACTACCAGCCTTTTCATTTACTTCACCTACATATACAGGTAAAGAATTACCAAATTCTGCTCTTAATACGCTTTGTAGCTTATCAAGTATATTCTTAAAATTATTTGTAAAAGTCGTAGGCATTAGGCTCTTGTCATATAAGCTGATTTAATCCCACGAGAATCCTGTATCTCCTCACCAACTGCAAATGCCTCAATTTCATACACATCGTGTATAGTTGCAGAAGCATCCATCAGATTAGCTGTTGCACCTGAAGTACCTATCGTTGTACTTGCACCAAATCTAACTTGTAAACCATTAGAAATAGTTTGATAATTCCCTGTAATAATCTCATCTGTTACCACTTTACTTCCTTGATTAATACCTAATTTATCATTACCCGACACCCATATAGAGTATGTCGCAGTTCCTATTACACCAGATGTTGTGATTTGTAGTCTAATCTTATCATAAATATTACCCACATAATTGCCCCTTAAATCTACAGGTTTTAAAGTACCACTTGCAGATAATTCTCTAATAATTCCTTGTGAAGAATCGGCAGATTTCTCATAACCAAGTTTTATACCACCATTATTAATTCTATCTAAGATAGTTTCATATTCTTCTTTAATCTTTAACGCATCTTCATTTTCAGGGTCATGTGCTGAAAGCATGAAGTAAGCACATATTTGAGCAGTTGTTCTGACTATTATATAATCATAAACACCTTCATCATTTTTCCATGCTTGTCGTGGAAGTGAACCATCTATATATGAATCTAAATATCTTGATGCTTTGTATAATATATCGGTTTGATGGCTTCCAAAATCTTCACCTGATTCACATCTATTATCACTTGGGTCACTTGCTTGTTTAGTTATTAAAAAATCATTATCAGAATCATACAACCAATCACCATTTACTAAATGCTTAAAATGTTGATAAATCGAGGCATCATCTACAATAGCACTTGCATTTGTACCAAAATGACCCCTTGTTACAGTTAAAGTATTTGTAGATATACCAGTAATTAATATTATTTCATTACCTATTTTTATATAAGTATCATCGGTTAATGCACTACCACTATCTACAACCAAAGAAGTCGCTGATGCAGTATATCCACTTCCGTTATTAATAGCAGTAGAAGCAGTTGTACCTATCGTTTGCTTTCCCGATTCTTGGTCTTTTCCATCTATAAAAAAATTATTTACAACTCCACTATCATAATGAACATATAGACTGTTATCAGTTGAGAAACTATAAAGTTTTGCTTTAGAGTCATATTTATCTATATTAGGATAAACATCTCTTAAATCTGAACTTGATGCGTATGATGGATAATTGCCCATTATTGTAATCCTATTACTTCGATTGTTGTGTCAATGTATTGATTACAAGACCTACCAGCTATTGCTGTAATACAATTACCATCATTGTTAGAAAATCTATTACCACCAGATTGTGATGAACCATAATTAACAGATATTACAAAATTAGCATTTGGAGGAGCATTTGTAAATTGAATAGCACCTGTTTCATAATTTATAGTTCCATTACAAATTCCATTTATATTCCCAAATCCATTATCATAAGCCATTTGTGATATATTTTGTATAGCTAATCCACTTTTACTATCTATAATTTCATCAGGTGGTAACTTAGATGCAACCGCAGCTTCTACATTCGCAACAGCAGGAAAACGACCTACACCCCAAATATCAGTATCACTACCACTTGAATCAGCTAAAAGTATTGCTGATGTAGATAATCTCTGTGATGAAGTAAACCTAATATCACCTTTAATGATACTTATAGTTATTTTTTTCTCAAATAAGTTACCTGCTGTATAAAAAGCAGTATCTAAAGCATCTTGTATTTTAGCTATAATTCCATTTGTACCACCAAAAGTAACATCTGAAGAATCTGTAGTAAATGACAATGCAAAAGCACTACCACCATCAGCAGTAATATTAAATTGATATGCAGTTGATACTGCTAATCCTGAATTAGTAGATGATGTAATCCCTGCTAAACCTAACTCTTGATACCCTGATGAATAAAAAATAGCACTAAAACTACCTGCAACAAGACCCATAGATTCACGATTACTACTACCATCTGTATTACGAGCAAATCCAAAAAAGTTAGTTGCCTTAAATTGTCCATTAGCATCTGTTTGAACAGTTGAATATTTATCAAAATCTACAAGATTATTAAAGAATGGCAATCTTATTGCAACATCGTCTGCATGAGTTGCTTTAGTAGTACCATGTGTACCCCTAATTACAGTTAATGTATTAGATGAAATTCCTGTAACTTCCATAACTTCATCTTCTAATCTAATTAAATCTCCAATATAGAAATAAGCACCCTCATCAACATCAATAGCTGTTTCTGCTCCACTATCAACAGCTTCAGCTATTAGCTGAGGGTCACCTGCTGCAACATTATCTAAAGCTCTATACATATTAGCATGAGGTGTTACTTTAGAAAGAGAATAAGCATTTGATGAAGAATTAATAGAAGCACTATACATTTGTCGCATATTAGGTAAATAAATAAAATCATTAGCACCTAAAAGATATTTCTGAAAAGCATTTGCACCAGTAGTATCTGGAGTAGCATCAGTATGTGTTAAACTTGAAATAGTTATTTCTGCACCTACTAACCCATTATTCTTAATAATAAATGAATTAGAATGAGATAAAGTTGCAGAACCTTTACCACTTGCTCCTGTTAGCATTAATATTGAAGTATTAGTATTATCTACTTTTTGTGAAAGATTAAAAACTTCATTATAATTTCCACTTTTAGAAGCTGATAATGTATCACCTCTACCTGTTGTTATATTTAAATTTGCATTAAATCTTGGCATAATAATTCCTATTTAATATGATATTTAATTGTTGCTTTGATTGAATAATCTGAATTTGTAGTATCAGATTTAAACAAAAACATTATTGCTTTTCCACTTGCAACAGCACTTGATTGTATTGTCATTGATTGATAGTAACTCTGTTCATATCCAAGTGTAGTTATATCACTTCCATCTGCCAACACAACTCCACTTGATAAGTCACCACTTGTCGAATTATTAGAAGTATCAATATCATAGCTCATTAAATGGAATCTAACAACATCTCCTGTTGCTGTATCTGCTCCAATCCATACATGAACTGCATCAATTACAATTGCATCAGGAATATACCAAATTGAGGAAACAAGGTCATCACCTGAATCTGATATAGTTAATGATGTATCAGGATTTGTTCCCGACCCCATTGGATGTGGAACTTGAACCTGACCAACATGATATGGAACTGCTGTATGGTTTGTAGTAAATGCAAATGAATCTTTACCGTCAATCCCAAAATCAGCATATTGCGTATTTACATGAGTTTGATTAATCCCTGCTTTAATCATATCATTTGTAGAATCAATAGAAAATAATAGATTCCCATCCTTATCATAAACGGTATGCGTAGTCGTAGAATCAGTAGTAGGTTGAATCTTTGAATTATCTTTACTCAGATAAAGTGCAGAGCCATTCCCATTACCTGATTTAAGTTGGTCGATATTGGCATCAAACCCATTATTTGAGTTATTAATAGTTATAACATCTTTATATGTTGAATATATATTTTTATTTGTTAAACTCATAGTCCTTGACTCCCATCATACACTAAAATTGTTGTAGCATTAGTATCATTTGCATCATTAGTAGGGTCAAAACTAATAGCAATAACATCCCCTGCATCAAAACTTGCTGACGAACCAAATGAGAATTTGTAAGCAGTATCGTCTGTAGTCATATCTACCGTTACACTATTACTTGCGGTTGAACTTGGAACTTCCGTACCTGTGCTTGACTTGTGCAAGGCAACAATTGTAGAGCCACACGCCTCTTCACTCCTTACTATAACTTGGTCGATATAACCATCAAATGGAACTACAAAATGTCGATAATCATTACCACCACTCGTTGATGTAGATTCAGCCGTTGTCGCTCCAAGAGGAATATAAACTTTTGTTCCTGCTGTAGAACTATAATTAAAGCCACTTGATTTTATATCTCTAATTGTATTATCAATATAAGCCTTAATAGATTCTGAACTCGATATAGTGGTTGCACTTGCATTACCCATATCATCATCGTCTATAAAGCCAGTAATATTAGCACCAGAAGAAATAAACAAGTTACCTGAAACCTGTAAATCATTAATCCTTACTTTGTTTATAGAGAGTTCTAAACCTGTAGACACTCCGTCTGAGTCTTTTACAGGCTTTAAATCTCCATTAATAGGATTTTCTAATTGCAATACTTTCATTTCTTAGAAGTATCACCTTTTAATATATCTTCAAATAAAATTTCAATCAATTCAGTTACGCCCTCTAACCCTTTTTCAGCCAATTCAGCTTCTTGCTTTTCATTTAAAAAAGGAATATCTGCTTTAGCTGCTATTATCTTACCATACTTATCAGAATTAGCCTTTAATTGGTCTATAATAGACTTCAATACTAACTTTTTAACATAATCAAAAAATGATTTCATTACTTTTCCTTTATATATTCTTTTATAGCAGAAATTTCTCTCTCTATATCTTTAAATCTGTTTTCCTGTTCCTGAAATACATCTGTTATTTCATCTATAATAGGGAAGCGTTTTCCCAGTTTATCATCAATAGCTTTAAGTGCTATTTGAGCAATCTTAT
>TARA_R110002096_G_scaffold122556_4_pt1 | contig 13880 bp, 7 predicted proteins | sample TARA_R110002096 | Tara Oceans TARA_R110002096 (sample SAMEA4397295) | marine metagenome | biome: Polar Biome; feature: [DCM] deep chlorophyll maximum layer (ENVO:01000326); material: water (ENVO:00002006), including particulate matter (ENVO:01000060) such as... | depth 35 m | reverse complement strand
TACAAATTAAAAAACAAATATGGCTATAAGTATAGATACAGTATATCAAAGAGTATTAGCAATAGCTAATAAAGAACAAAGAGGCTATATAACGCCGCAAGAATTTAACTTACTAGCTAATCAAGCTCAAATGGAGGTTTTTGAGGAATATTTTTATGACATCAATAAATTTGATAGAATAAATAACAATGACACAGAGTATTCTAACATGATTAGTTTACTAGAAGAAAAAATAAGTCCTTTTGAAAAGTATAGAGTTTCTATGTCTGCTGTTAGTGGAAATCAGTTAACTTTACCTACAGATGTTTATAGGTTGGGTTTGGTTTTTTACGGAGCAGCTGGTTATGATGTAGAAGTAGAACAAATAAATAAAAAAGAATTATTATATGTAGAGCGTTCACCTTTAGCAGCGCCAACATCAACTCACCCTGTTTACGTTCGTAAAACAGACACTACTATTAAAGTTTTTCCATCTTCACCAACAACAGCGTATAGCGTTAGTAATATAACTTGTAACTATGTTGCTAGGCCAACTGATATTATTTGGGGCTACACAGATGTAAGTGGTACTGCTCTATACAATAGTGGAACATCAACAAACCCACAGTTACACGAATCTGAAGAAACAACTTTGGTTATAAAAATACTTGCTTTAGCAGGAATAATATTACAAGATCCTAGTATGTATCAAATAGCTACTGGCGAAGATAACAAGAAAACACAACAAGAAAAACAATAACATATGGGATTATTTAAAGGAACAAAAGAGCAATATCACGGTTTTAATAGTTTTACAGCCACAGCTAATCAAACTAATTTCACGTTAGATTATCCAACGCTACCATCAAGTTCAGCTGAGTTTAATGTTTTTTTAACGGGTACCGTAGGTAGTGTTACTAAAACACAAAGAACTTTAGCTTCTGCGTTTAGTGTTGCAATAACAAGCTACACTGCTTCTACCGGTGTTTTAGTGTTAGATACTCAAATACCTGTAAATACAATTGTTGAAGTTATATTAATTAATCCAAATCTAGGTAATTATAAACATATATCACTAGATGATATAACAAACAACTTTATAGTAGCATACACTGGTGAAGACAAGTTAATAAACAGAGCAAGAAGAACTGACGTTGTTTTTTATGCTAAAAGAGCTTTTCAAGAACTTAGCTACGATACGCTTAAATCTACAAAAGCACAAGAGGTTGAAATAGACTCTAGCTTACAAATGGATTTACCTCCAGACTATGTTAATTACGTAAATATTTCTTGGGTAGATAACTCTGGAATATATAGACCTTTAAGCCCAATAAGACATACTGGAAATCCAACAGATATATCTCAAGATGGTACATATGAGTACATTTTTAATAATCAAGGCGAGTATTTAACAGGTTCTGATTCTACAACTTTATCAAGAAGAAAAAATTTGTCTGGAACTGTAACTGATGATATTAATTACGATACTAAAATTTATGATTCAAATTTTGGAAGACGTTTTGGTATTAACCCAGATTCAGCAAATGCAAACGGCTATTACTTTATTGACGAAGAAAAAGGTAAAATAAATTTTTCTTCTAATGTGAACTCAAAACTTGTCGTTGTGCAATACGTAAGTGATGGTTTAGCTACTGATGGTGAAATGGTAATTCATAAGTTTGCAGAAGAAGCAGTTTATAAATATATAGCCCACGGCATATTGGCTACAAAAGCAAACGTACAAGAATACATAGTAAATAGATTTAAAAAAGAAAAAAGAGCTGCTATAAGAACAGCAAAGTTAAGACTGTCTAACTTAAAACCTAGAGAGTTAGAACAAACAATGAGAGGTAAATCTAAACAAATAAAACACTAATACATGCCAGAAATTAAAAATAATTTCACTGGGGCTAAGATGAATCAAGATCTTGACGAAAGATTAATCCCAAAAGGTGAATATAGAGAAGCTTTTAATATAGATGTAAGTTCTTCAGAAGAAGACGATCTTGGTGCTGTTCAAAATGCTTTTGGTAATGTAGTAAAATCTGATATTAATATTGCTGGCGCTAAGTGTATAGGTTCTTATGTAAACAAAAAAGATAACACTATAATTTGGTTTATTAAAGGTGACACTGTAGATGCTATTGCCAAATACAATCCAGAGACAGATGAAGTAAGACCATTGCTTGTAGACGCAGAAAGTAATAGTAATAGGTTTTTAAAGTTTAACACTGACTATTTAATAACTGGTATAAACGTAATTGATGATCTTTTGTTTTGGACTGACAATTTAAACGAGCCAAGACAGCTTAATATTAATAGACACTACTCACCTAATTTTACTTCAACATCTCTTTTTAAAGACGGTATAAACTTACAAACAACAAAAAAGTTTACACAAGATGACATAACTGTCATAAAAAAATATCCTTTAAACGCTCCTAAAATAACGCTTTCAAGTCAAGTGCGAGAAGGCAATGTTGAAGGTAAAATACACACCCATAAAAATACACATAAAGTTTCTCCTGAGCAAAGGCATGGTTTTGACTTAACAAATGCTCATAACGTGTTTGCTAGAGGTGCTGGCTCACACTCATCAACAAGAAACATAACAGAAGAAACATATTTAGAAAGAGCTATTGTTACAACTGTTGTTGAAACAGCAAGTGACGTTATATGTTTTGACCCTTCAGAGTCTGCTGTTATAGGAAAACAAAGCAGTTATGTAAAGTGGCAAGCTGTGAGAAAAGGTATGAGAGTAAGAATATCTACTCACTCTTCAAACTGGGCAGAGCCTACAGAGTCTTTTACTATAAGAGACGTTGATTATTTAAACCATAGAATAAGATTAAATGGACAAATAAAATCAACATCTTTAATATCTGCTAATAGAAAAATAAGAATAAGCGAGTGGTCAGAGCCTTTTAACAACACAAACCTTTGGCAGTACACAAACTCAACTAATCAAGTTATAAACAAACCTACAGGCGTTAGCAGCTCACCTTATAAAAATGCTGATGGAAGCTTACTTTTAGACGGTGGTTTATTAAAAAATGGAACAGGAACAGATATTATATTAGCTGTTAGCTCTGACTCTGATGCTAGTTGGACTAAAGGTGCTGCTGGTACTTACACCTCTACAAACAGCACTGGTTCAACTGTTTATTTAGAGGGTATAACACCTAGCTCATCTGGATTAATAAACGGTCATATATATAAAATATCAGTAACTATAAGTAGAACAGGTGGTAGTGGAGAAATTGGTTTTTCTCACGACGATGCTAGTAGTGCCGCAACTGGTATTGGTTACGAGGTTATACAAAACTCTACATCTACAAAACAGTTTAACTATATTTTTAAATCAACAGGTAAACAGTTAAAAATATATGCAAGTGCAAATACTACTGGTGTTATAACAATTAATAGCATAACCTGCATGTCTGGGCCAAGAACTGTATCTATTGAGCCTTTTAACTTTTACGGAGATGTTGCTTATAAAGCAGGGGATATTGTAAAATTAAAAACTAGTATAGGTGATATAGGTGATCCTGAAAGTGATAGTGATATTGTCGTTAGGTTAAAGCTTTTAGAAGAAGTTACTGGCACTTCTAATGTTACTAAAATGGCTAAGTCACAAGCAGAAGCTATTGGTGATGGAGTAACTGGTAATGATAAAGTGCAAAACGGTGATTTTAGCTCAACAACTGGTTGGTCTTCTTTTGGTGGTAGCTCTGGCGCATCTCAAGGCGATGCAATAACTACAAGTGCAACAGACGCCGCGTTTTTCGTAACTAGTGGAGCTTTAACAAGTCCAAACAGCGAGTGGGGTTATGCTGAAAATACTTTATCAGAAGCTTTAGTTGCTGATGAAGTTTATAAAATGACATACTCTGTTACTACAGCAACAACAGGAGATAATACTAATAAAGGTGTGTTAAAATTATTACTAGGTACTTTTGTAGATGGTCAACACCATTGCCCTAACGAGATATTTTTGGACACATACACTACTGGTACAAAAACTGTTTACTGGAAGCAAAGAGCTGTTGCTGGTGGAGCATTAAGTCTTTCTAAAATAAAATTATATAATGATACTAGATGGAACGGTGTTATAGATAATATAGTTATTAAAAAAGCTACAAATACAAGTTATGTAAGTGGTGGTAGCTATGGAACAACGCCAAGCGGTGGAAGAAAAACATTTAACACTGAAGTAATATCTATTGATAATAAAATAGGTGCAATAACGGGAGATGCTGTTACTAGCTGGACTTCTTTAAGAGAGCAGCAAGATCCTATATACGAGTTTGAAATGCCTAGATTTGCTTATAGGTGGAAGTATGTGGATAATGAATACTCTTCTTTTTCTCCTTTTACTCCAATAGCATTTTTACCAGAGTCTAAAATAGGTTATGTTTTTGATGCTGAAGATGGTTACAACAAAGCCATGTTTAATAATTTAAGAAAGATAGAAATAAGTGGTTTTAGAAACAAACCTAAAGATGTAATTGGTTTAGATTTAATTTCTAAAAAATCTAACGAAACTAGCGTTTATGTTGTAAAAAAATATAAAAAATCAGACTTAGACGATCTTTACAACGGTGGTAAAATAACTATAACAAAAGAAGAGATAAAGTCTTTACTACCATCAAATCAACTATTAAGATCTTACGATAATGTTCCTAGAAAAGCAAAAGCACAAGAGGTAACAGCTAATAGATTACTATATGGTAACTATGTTCAGCAATATAATATTTCTGATACACCTGTAAACATTGATGTAAAACTTCAAAAAAATGATATACAAAATAACATTGCAACTAAATCAATTAAATCAATAAGAGATTATGAGGTTGGAGTTTCTTATTTAGATAGGTTTGGTAGACAAACACCTGTTTTTTCTGACGAATCAGGAGTTGTAAAGGTTGGTCAAGAGTTTTCTAGCTGTGCAAATTCTTTTAGTGTAAAAGTTAATTCAAAAGCACCAGACTGGGCTACGCATTATAAATACTGGGTTAAAGATGCTTCGTCTGAGTTTTATAATATTGCTATGGATAGGTTTTACAACGCTGAAGAAGAAGAGAACGTTTGGATTTCTTTTCCATCTTCAGACACAAGCAAAGTTTCTATTGGAGATTATATTGTTATTAAAAAAGCCCATGCAAAAGATAGTGTTGCAATACAAGATAATACTTCTACTGTAAAATACAAGGTATTAGATAAAGAATCAAACGCGCCTGATTATATAAAGTATAAAAAAGAAGAAGTTGGTGTTTCTAACTCGGCAACTACATTTTCTGTAGGCCCGCAAATAAACGCTGATGACAATACAACAGAAAAGAAAAATCAAAAATATATAAAACAAACAGGCCAATACCCTTCTAAAGGTTATAGTAGGTTTTTAATATCAGCAAAAGATTTAGACGGAGATACTGATTTATTAGACTTATTTAACGAGTCTTGCGAGCTTAGTGGAGTTTTTTATGATTTTAAAGACAGATATGTTCAGTTTAAATCTTTAGCAGATGGAAGTGCTTCAAAGCATTACAAAACTTCTAAGATATATAGAAAAATATTTTTAAACAAAACAGCACAAGGTACAAACGTAGTAGAAACAGATGGGTTTGTAAGAACAACAACAACAGCGGTGATGACAAGCACAACTTTAAATGTTGTTAGTTCAACAAATATATCCGTGGGTATGGCTATTTGTACTGGCGAAGCATCAAGTAATACTGCTTTTGGTCAGAAAATTACTGTAAAAGAAGTTGTAAACGGAACTTCTGTTAAGTTAAGCGAAAAGCTTACAAAAATTCAAGAAGGTCAAGCCGTTATGTTTAAAGATCTTTACGAGTCTTTTATATTTGAAATTAAAGAGTCTTTTGGAAATGATATTTCTTTTCTTGGAGAGTCACCTTCCGCTGCAATAAGAAGATTAACAGATGACAGTGCTTACACTGAAAACTCAACTGTAATACAAAACCCTCAAGACAATAAGTTTATTTGTGAGTTTAGTAAAGAAACTCAAGAAGGTTATGGAGATGAATTTAAAGGAAAGTTTTTTGTAAAAATAAAAAGAGATTCCGTATTAAACAAAAACATAACTGAAGCTTTGGCTACAACTAAAACGTGGAAAAGCAAAACATCTACAAGCGCAACGTGGGCTCATAGTTGGTTAAATGACAATTCTTCAGGAAACGAGGCAAACGTGATAAATTACTCTGATGAAACAAACCTTAACTATCACGGCGCTGCAAGTATATTAGAGGATTTACTTTTATTTAGTAATGTTACGCCTGATGGCTCCGTAAAAGCTGGAGGATTTACAGGTAATACAACACTGTTTAGTACTCATGGATTAACATTTATGATTAATGGTAATTTAAAAATTGAAGATTACTTAACAGACGGTGTTATAATAAAAGGTACTACAGCAGGTTTTAAAGAAGGTGCACTAAATGAATTTAATGATAATAACTATTGGATAAATGGTTATAATGGTGAAAACACAGATGGTATAACTTATAACCCATCGATGTGTATTGATAGTTCTTTAAGCTGGACAGACGATGCTGCATATACCTATGCCAGTTCGGCAAACTCACTTAGAAGAGGACATGGTTTTGTCGTTGGAAACACCACTTGTTCTTTTAAGTTTTTTGGCATGCCGTCAAATCAAGCTACGATCGGCAATTTAGGTGATAAGTACGGTATGTATAATTACTTAACAAGACCTGGAACTCAGTTTAGAATTATTGGAGATCCAACCGCTACAGTATACAGTATCGTAAACGTGGTTAGAAATCACGCTGTTTTTAACAATCATGCTGGTTCAATTGGTAAAGCTAATTCTTTTTTAGAAACTATAGGTTTTGGTAAATTTACAGATGGTCACGCGTCATCTGCAGTTACACAGTGGTGGAATGAAAGTCTTGGTGGTAGAGGTTCTTCTGAAGATAATAGAGGTGTTTATGAAGATGCTGACACTGATAAAGAAGCTTATTACAACCAAGCTATATGTATAGACTTACAGTTAAACAAACCTATTGTTTGGAGCCCAACAGATCCTTCTACAACTTTTAAAAATGGAAAAGTATCTATAGTGCCTATGGGCTTAACTTGTGCAAACGCTACTTTTGGTACTGACACAGGTTCTATATCAGAAGCTGATACAAAAGCAAATAGAGTTAACCATAGTTTATCAAACTCATGCGTAATATCTATAGCGGAGCTTGATACTGGTGACAAAACGTTTTCAACTAAAACACCTGCGGTTTTTGAAGTTTTACCAAAAGAAAGGGCGGATTTAAACTTATTTTATGAAACACCAACCACTAGCATAATACTAAAAGATGGTATGTTTATTAGACTAGCTGACACATCAGCTGTTACACAGCCTTTTAGATCAACAGCAACTATAATAGTTTCAAACACTAATAACACATCAAACAATCAATTTCAAGTCGACCCAGCTCAATTGCTTCAAGACTGCCCAGCTGGACAAGAAATTGAGATTGGTGTAAAAGATGCAAACGGAGATGTTGTTTACAGCCATGTATTTAAAACAGAAGAAGATATAATAGGTGGACTTCCTTCTAGTTCGGGTAGTGTTAGTGCTGATGGTGGGCTTTTAAACGTTGCAACTGGAACACCTGTGTCCGGCGTCTACAATATACCATCAGTTGTTTTAGACTGGCACAACTGCTTTAGCTTTGGTAATGGCGTTGAATCTAACAGACTTTTTGATGATTTTAATGCTGTGTTTATGGATAAAGGACCTGTTGTATCTACAATACTAGAGCAAACATATGAAGAAGATCATAGAAAATACTCTATGATATACTCTGGTATATATAATGAAACAAGTGGTGTTAATAGGCTAAACCAATTTATACAAGCAGAAAAAATAACTAAAGATTTAAATCCTGACTACGGTAGTATACAAAAGTTATTTACTAGAAACACAAATGTTGTGGTGTTGTGTGAGGATAAAACTTTAAAAGTATTGGCTAACAAAGACGCTTTGTTCAATGCCGATGGAAACCCACAACTAATAGCTACTAACAAAGTATTAGGCCAAACTATACCTTTTGCAGGTGAGTATGGTATATCAACAAACCCTGAATCTTTTGCAAATTTTGGATATAGAATGTATTACGCTGATAGAAAAAGAAATGCTGTTTTAAGGCTCTCTGGTGATGGTATAACAGATATAGCAGCTAAAGGTATGTCTGACTTTTTTAAAGATAATCTAAGCAACTCTACAACAGTTATAGGTGGTTATGACGAAGGTAAAGATCTATACAACATAACCTTAAATGGTAAAACAGTTAGTTTTACAGAAAAAGTAAATGGTTGGACAAGTTTAAAGTCATTTATTCCAGAAAATAGTATTTCAGTCGCTGGTAATTACTATAGTTTTTCAGACACAAATGGTGATAATATTTCTGAGCTTTGGCTACACAACAAAAACTTAACAAGAATGAACTTTTATGGAGTACAGTATGACTCTAGTATTAAGTTTGTTTTTAACGATGCGCCAGGTTCTATAAAATCATTTAAGTCTATAAACTACGAGGGAACTTCTGGTTGGAAAGCCTCTGCAATAGCAACAGAAAACGAGTCAGGTTCAATAACTACTTTTGTAGAAAAAGAAGGTAAATACTTTAATTTTATACAAGGTGACGATCATGACATTGACAACTTAAAGTTAGAGTCTTTTAGTATTCAAGGTATTGGATCGCCAACAGCGGTTAATATAAGCTCTTATGCAAAATACTTTACACACACGGTTACAGCTGTTGATATAGCATCAAACATTGCTCCTAAAAAATGGAATTTAAACAATAGTTCTTCAGACTCTACAGGCACAGACTTAACATCATCTTTTAATGATGACAATGGTAGCATGGCACAAACAAAAACCGCAGTGTTTTATGTACACCCACAGATAATTAGCGGTATACAGTGGAATGTTTCAGCTACAGATTTTGCGGTTAACATCACAAACTCTACTGGTATAAACTCTGCTGCCGTTATAACACAAGATGGTATAAAAGTAAAAATAACAGTTTCTTATAGTGGTAGTTTTCCTAATAATAACAGTAGTTCTACAATAACAATATCTAGTGGAACTGCATATCAAACACAACAATAAATATGGCTGGTAAAATAAATACATTAATTGAAGGTTGCACTTTTACACAAACAACTACAAGCACGTCTGTAGCTGCTAGTTCTAGTTCTACCACTCTTTTTGTTACGCTAAACAGTCAGATAAGAGTTGGTATGAAAGTTAGTTACTCTGGCTCGCCAGTTAGCTTGCTAGTTAGTGCTGTGGAAGAAGAGTTTGTTTCTACAACTAGAAGAACAAAAATAACATTAGATTCTGCTCAGTCAATAAGCAATAGTACTGAAATAACTTTTACCGCTACAGATAGTGTGTATAGCAACACTGGTAGATATAAAGATACTAGCATTTTTAAGTTAACTATAACCAGAGATGATGAAATGGTTTTAACTCCACCACCATCAATTGATTTTAGTGATGTTAACAATATTAATGATTACTTTGTTGAGGTAACTGATACAAAAACTTCTGAAAAATTAACCTCAAGAGTTTATACTATAACTCACACTGTTCCTTTAAGATCTAGCGCTAGTGATGACGTTATAAGTGTTACTTGTAGAGCAAGCCAAGACAAAACTGCTGGCTCTACAAAAATATATGGTTTTGATTTATTAGCAAAAACACCACCCACATCTTCTTTTAGCCCAACAAACCAAGAGGTTGGTGATAGAACTAATTTTAAACTTAACACTTCTTCTACTTTAAGAAGTATAAACAAAAGAAAAGACACTAGACACCTTGTTGTTTATGGTGATCCAGGTGCAACACTAACTGTAGTAGCAGTTTCAAATACCGTAACGGGAACAACACAAGCAAGTACAACAGGCACTACGGTTACTGTAGCTGCAAATCAATCAGCAAATATACTTGTTGGATCTTTAGTAACTGGAACAGGAATAACAGCAGGTGACACTGTTGTGGCTGTAAATACTAGTACACATGTAGTAACGTTGTCATCTGCAAGGACAGTTGGCAGTGGTGTTACTTTGTCTTTTATCTCTTCGTTGATAGCATCTGCTACAAAAACAATTGGAACAACTGGAATATATGCGCAGCAAGTAAATTTTCCTAAAAACAACACATCCGCTAATATAGTTTACACGTTTACTTTAACAGAAATAGGCTCTGACACGTTTGTAGGTGTTGTATCACCAATTACATTTACAATAACTAGTAATGGCACCGCGAGAGTAGAGAGCGATGTTTCAGTGCAACCTGTAAGAACAAAAGCAGCAAAAGAATCAAACCCAATAAGATCTGTGTATGATACAGCTGCAGCAAGAGCTGTTAATGATTTCCGTGAGGCATAATAAATAAAAAAATATGGCAACAATAACACTAACATTTGCAAACCCAGTAAACGCTTCTTTACAAGCTTTGTCAAACACAGCATCAAGGGACAACGTTTATTTTAAAGATACTCAAAATCCACCAAAAACTCATTTTGTTGGAGAATGTACTGCTATATCTGCAGATAAAAAAACAATAACAGTAGATGTTGGTAGTAGCACAACCAGACAAACACCTGGTACTAGTGACTTTGTGTTTTTTGGTAAAAACAACAAAATAAGTACCTCTGCTTTATTAGGTTATTATGCAGATGTTACAATGCAGACTGATCAAACAACTAAAATGGAGCTTTTTAGTGTTGGCTCTATTATATCTGAAAGTAGTAAATAATACGCATAAGGTGTAATTATAATAAAATAAGACAATAAAATGATAGAATACATAGAATACATACCGCAGGTTAATTACGCTATACTACCACTACTAACAGCTGTGGGTGGTTTAGCGCAAATTGGTATGGGTATAGACTGGGGTGGAAAAAAAGCAGATGCAGCTAGACAAGCTCAAAAAGCTTTTGACGATCAAAAAAATATATATAAAGGTTTAGATACTAGCAATACGTTTGGTAGTGTAAGAAATAGATTTCAAAATCTTGGTAATGCTTTTAAAGGTGTAGAAAATGCTTATGAAGACATGACTGTCAATACTCAGCAAGCAGATTTTATGGCACAACAATCACAACAAGGTGCAGCTAATATAATGCAAAATATGTCTGGCGCTGCCGGTGGATCTGGTATAGGCGCTTTAGCTCAAGCGTTAGCAAATCAACAAACCCAATCAATGCAACAGGCATCTGCTTCTATAGGTATGCAAGAAGCTAAAAATCAACAATTACAAGCTGGAGCACAGTCTAAAATTGATTTAATGACAGCTCAACAAGAAAACCAAAACGCTGCCCTTACAGCCAAGGGTTTTGCTGATGTTGACAAGTTGAAAGGAGAAGGCGCTTATAGATCTCAAAGCGCAGAGGCAAGTAAACAGGCTACTTTGTTAGGAATGGATGCTAACACTTTAGCGGCTGCAAATCAAGAAGTAGCTGCTGGTAAAGCTATGGTAGCTGGTGGTATAGGTGCTACTCTAGGAGGTTTAGCTGGTGGCTTTGGAAAAGACGGTAAGTTTGATTTTAAAAACATGTATAAAGTAAACTAATATGGCAAAAGGATTCGGGAAAATGGACGTTGGCTTAGTAAATCAAGTTAACAAAGTAAATAAAAACTACGACAGTGAAATTTTAGCTACCGGTGTTAATTCATTTATGAGCGCTGCAAAGCCTGTTGTTGAAAGTTTTGCTGAGGTTCAAGGTAAGTTTGATAAAATAATGGAAAGCTTTACAGACGCATCTCAAATACCAACAGCTTCGGCAGAAGAAAGATCTATGCTTCAGCCAATAGTAGATGCAACATCTACAGAGGCACAGAAGCACGCTCTAGCTTATGCAGAAAATCCTAGTGATTTAGAGGCTCAAGCAGGTTTTAACAAAGCTATAGCTAAGATGAATCAAGTTACTGCTGGTCAAACAGAGCTTTATAAAAACAAAGCAGAAGCAAAAGTTAACTATGACAACCATAGTTACTCTTCTGGTCAACTTCCTAGTGAAAAGCAAGACGCTATGCAAATATTAGGTGGTTCAGGTTTTACAGAGTCTTATGACGAAAACGGTTACAAAACTTACAAAATGGACAATGGGACTATATATGATAACAACCCTAACACAGAGTACTCTGAAATTCCAAAAGTACAGGGAGAGTTTAAAGAAGGAAGAACTGCAATGTTTACCGCTTGGAACGAAAATACAAAAGTTAATGGTAACGCAAACATAAGTAAATCACTAAAAAACTTTAGTGTTGATGGTACCGCAAACAGTATATATTCTAGTATAATGTCAAGTGGAACAAAAGCAGATGGAACTACTGGTAGAGCACCTACCTATGGAGAGCAAGTTGACTTATTGTTTGGTGATATTTCCGGTGATGAAATGGCTGGTTCATACGCTGATATGTGGTTAAAAGGAAGCTTAGACCCTAGTTATTACCAAGATGCAAATGGTAACGAAATAACAGATGAGAGAGGTGTTCCGTTTAGTAACTTAGAACTTGATAAAAGAGAAAGCTTATTAAGAAACAGGACAAGACTTCCTAACAATATGAAAAATTTATCAAGGTTTTATGCTAACACTATAAAAAGTGGTTTGGAACAAAAGCAAATAACAGCAGCTGAAGAAGAAAATGTTTTGTTAATGACACCTGGTACTGAAGGAAAGTTTGAAACTTTTAAAAACGAAACAGAAGCAAATGAAGCTAAGTTAAATCTTTACACTGATAAAACAATGGAAAGTCTAATACCTTCAGGATTTTCTACAGATGAAAACATAGTTCAAAAACTTGAAAATGCTTTTAAAAACGACAAGCTTGTTGTTGAAGGAACTTTAATTTCAGCAGAGGGTGAAGATGATAAATACGGAATATCTATTATACCTACAAGAGGTTTAGATGGTGATAAGGTTGGTGCTCAAGAATTAATTTATGATCCAAACAACGCTAACGACATGCGTGAGCTTAGAAACTATTTAAGAGAAAACTCAAGCACATTAAAAAACATGGAAAAACTAGGTGGTTTTCCTAGTGAGTGGGTAGGACTTGATGGTGAGTTAATGTACGCACCAATAGGTGACAGTGAATCAGCTTACAGTCAAACAGAACCGTATCTACCTTCAGAGATAGAAGACGATGGTAAGTTTAAAGATCCAAGTAATGAACAAGTTCTACCAGATTACTTAAAAGGTAGAGATGCTAAAACTACAAAAACTGTTGTGCCAGATCAAAAAACAAATACTAATGTAGATGAAATAATGGCTGGTAATGACGCTAACAACCCATACTCTGTAAACTACACACCTACATTAAATTAAATAATATATGTCAGAGGAAAAAGAAAAAGTTATAAAAACAGATCCGTTTGACTACGGCATGATTGGTAGTAGCTACAAAGAAAGACAGGCTGCTGGTGGTATTAGCTTAGCGGATTATAACAACAACCCTGGTAACATAATGTACCATACTGTATACCCTGATAAAAAAAAAGGTAAGGGTTGGACAGAAGAAAAACCTGTAATGGTGGATCACCCAAGGGCTGGCCAAATTGTTATGAAGAATGGTAAACCTGTAGTTTCTGATTACGCAAAGGGCCTTATAAAAAAAGGATATGACATAAAACCTGGAGCTGCTAATAAGCACGGTGTTATGATATTTTTTAACAACAAAACAGATGGTTTAAATGCTAAAAAAGACTGGTGGAACGTAACAAAGTCTTGGAAAACATATAAAGACTTGACTGTAGACGATGCTTTAATGAAGTATAGTGGTAAAGGTTATGATTCATCAGGTATTAAAGGTCATGGTATTGATGGTAGTAGAGCGCTTTC
>TARA_R110002096_G_scaffold432292_1_pt1 | contig 13892 bp, 20 predicted proteins | sample TARA_R110002096 | Tara Oceans TARA_R110002096 (sample SAMEA4397295) | marine metagenome | biome: Polar Biome; feature: [DCM] deep chlorophyll maximum layer (ENVO:01000326); material: water (ENVO:00002006), including particulate matter (ENVO:01000060) such as... | depth 35 m | reverse complement strand
AGAATGGTCGGTGAGTGGCAGGCACAATCATACACATATAGAGACGTCGTCGCATATGATTGCAAACTTTGGCGCGCTGATCAGCCCGGAGGAACCGAGGCGGATGACGTCCCTGGGACTTCTGTCCACTGGACATACTTACGTGACGAAAATGCGGTATTGTTTGATAAGTGTTACCCGACACCAACACCGACACCAACGCCGACACCAACGCCTTCGCCAACGCCAACGCCGACACCTACACCTACACCCACCACAACATATCTACCGGGGCATATCCATCATTAGTAGTCAATGAACACTGATGCTACAGCCCTAACTGCAGATCACCGGGACTTCTACAGTACTAACTTAAACCATCGAATCAAGTCGATAGCAGACTTGACTAAACGTATCGCATATAGTCTAGGATGGCCACAAGTCAATGTAGAGACTCATGCAGCTCAAGTATATGACAGCATTGCTATTGCATGTGAAATGTTTACAAAATATGCCGGGTATACTGAGGAATATCTAATCTTTGATTCAGATCTGTATGATTCTGCTGGAGGTCTCCGGATGGATAAGTTGATGACATTTACACCAGAGTTAAGTGCGACTATTGATTATCTTGACGAGGAAAGTGAGATGTCGGTTGGAAATATGTTTCTCCCACCGGATGCTAATGTCGCTAATGTCCCATTTACTGTTAACTCTCAGGCTGATAAGGACCGGGGAATTCAAAAAGCTCCGGCTGGTTACGACCCACTAATGCTAAACTACCGGAAGGTTATAGATGTATTCGCCTTCGAGGAAGGATCTACCGCCGGAGTTAATTCTTTATTTACAATGGAGCAATCGATGGCCCAACAAACATACTTTAGTTATGCGATGGGTAAGTATGGGTTTGATCTAGTAAGCTGGTATACTCTTAAAGAGTGGCTAGACACTAGGAAGAAGTTATTAGGGCAAAGTTGGCATGTAAGATTTGACGATAGAACTCAACGTATGTACATAATACCAAACCCTGCAGGACCTAACCGCGCCAGATTCTACGGTCTTGTAGGTTGTTATGTTGAAAGAAGATTAGCTGATGTAATTAAGGAAATATGGGTATACAAGTACGCACTAGCATTAACTAAGGTCACTTTAGGTAGAATACGCGGCAAGTATGCGAACACCGCACTATTTGGTGGTGGCGCTGTTAATTCAGCGGACGTGTTGGCTGAAGGAAATGCTGAAAAGAGTGTGCTTGAAGAACAGTTATATACCGGAGCTGCCGGTATAGGCGACGCCCCACCGCCAAGATTCTTCGTCGGTTAGATGGCAAAAAAATATTCGCAAGGAATCTACAAGCCGCGGGATAGAGCAAAATATGTAGGTACTCGGAACCCTAGATATCTCAGTAGCTGGGAGCTGCGCTTCTTCCGATGGTGTGATAATAACCCTAGAGTGATTAAGTGGGGGAGTGAAACTCTTGCTATACCATATAAGTCACCTATTACCGGTAAGGTACATAAATATCTAGTAGATAATATAGTCCACCTCAGAGAAACAGATGGTACTGTAGGGAGATATTTGATTGAAATCAAGCCTAAAAAACAAACAAAACCTCCGACTAAACATGGTAATAAAAAGAAAACCACCATACTGTATGAGGCTCATACATATACTATCAATTGCGCGAAGTGGGAAGCTGCTAGAGCATGGGCATTGAGGCATAAGTATAAGTTTACTATTATAACCGAAGATGAGCTGTTTTTTAGGCAATAAGGTATAAATATTTACATGTCGTTTAAATTGATAGTAGATAAGGCACCGGTTGAAGAGCTGGAATATATAGTTGAGGAGAAGTCTCCGAAGACTGGCAAGGACACTATGTTTGTCAAGGGTGTATATGCAGAATGTGAAGTCGTTAATAAGAATAAAAGATCTTATCCGATTGAGGAACTCACTCGTGAGATGAATCGATATAGAGAAGAGATGGTTGACACTAAGAGAGCATTGGGAGAGCTTAACCACCCAACAAAAGCGGAGGTTGATCTTGAGAGAGCTTCTCATATGATCGTACATCTAGAGATGAGAGGTAATAAGGTGATCGGTAAGTCTCAAATATTGAGCACACCGTGTGGTACGATCGCGAAGAATTTAATATTAGATGGCTGTGCTATCGGCTTCTCAACCAGATCGGTTGGTCGGTTGGAAGAAAACGATAAAGGTGTTAATGAGGTTAAGGACATGAGGTTGATAGCAGTAGACATGGTGGCTGACCCGTCCTGTCCGGATGCGTTTGTTAATGGTATATTAGAGAGTAAAAGTTATGTCTTATCGGAGAGTGGCGACTTTCAAGAAGCTTATACCTCGTTTGAACGAGGGTTAGCAAACCTACCTAAGAAAGATTTAGAAAGCGCGGTGGCTCACCAAATCATGCAGTTTTTTGAAAAAATAAAAGGAAACTAATAAATATTTCTATGAGCGACAGAGAATCCGATGAAAACGAAAATGCTTCCACCGCGAGTAACATCAACACGTTTGTGAAGAATGTAATAGATGGTGAGTATGCTCAAGCTAATAACGATCTAGCAAAAACTATAAACGATAAGATAAAGGACAAGATCCGTCAGGTCCAGACTTCAAACCCAACAATTTTTAAAAACGACAATGAATGACGAAAAACAATCCACAATAGTACAGGCGCTGAAAGATGCGACTGGCGATTTATTAACTGAAGATACTCTAAAGTCACTTGAAGAGTCTTTCGAGGCCGCTGTTGCTGATAAGGTCACGGAACGAGTCAGTCTACAGGTAGAGAAGGCCTTAGTAGAGCAAGATGAGGATCATGCTTCGAAACTTGAAGCTTTACTAGAGGCTATAGATGGTGATCATACTGCCAAGCTGAGTAAGGTGTTGAAGGCAGTTAATGAAAATCATGCACATAAATTAAAACAAGTAGTCGGTAAGTACAGTAAGGATGTTGTTGAGGAAGCATCAGAGTTCAAGTCATCGCTCGTTGATAAGATTAGTTCTTATCTAGACCTATACATTGAGAATGCTATTCCTCTAGAGGATTTCAAGGAAGCTGTCAAAAATCGTAAGGCTTATGACCAGCTTCAAGAAATGCGCAAGGTACTAGCTGTTAACTTTGCCATGAGCAAAGATTCTATTAAGAGTGCAATTCAAGACGGTAAGCGTCAGATTGACGAATCTTCCGCTAACTCCGCTAAGCTGTTACAGGAGAAGAGTAAGCTAGAAGAAGACTTAACAGTTTTAAAGCGCTCAAAGCTTTTAGAGGAAAAAACAGCCGGGCTACCGGTTGTTAAGAGGAGATATATTTCTCGAGTCCTTGGTAATAAACCGATTGAGTTTATCGAGGAAAACTACGACTATACCTTAAAGATGTTTGAGAGAACAGAAGAGGATAAGTTGGAGGATGTTAAGAAGCAAGCACAGAAGAAGTCCATTAAGGTTGATCGCCCGGTGATCACAGAGGCTACTAAACTTGCATCTAACGCCGGAAGTTCAGAATCAGTTGATCCTATGGGATATATGACTGAGCTGAACAAATTCTAATTTTTGAATGAGGTAAAATGTACCTGAGTATGTGTAATGTCAAGGAGACAAAATTAATATGAATAAATCTGTTAAACCCCCCTCTCCATATGTTGATCAAGCCCGTGCGGACGTGTTGTTAGAGAAGTGGAGCCCAGTGCTCGACTATTCTTCTGATAACGTCGCTCCTATCGAAGATGATCACACTCGTTACTCAACAGCGGTCCTGTTAGAAAACCAAGAACAATGGTGTCTCAATGAGGCAACAAACTCCGCCGGTGGCGGTGTTCTTGGTGGCAATGCTTATCCGACAGCTGGTTTTAATCGCCCCGGTGCCAATGGTACTGGAGTAGGCGGTGATAACTACGCTAACGGTGATGCTCGCCTTCCAAAGATCCTTATCCCGATGATCCGTCGTACGTTCCCGGAACTGATCACCAACGAAATCGTTGGTGTGCAGCCCATGAGCGGACCGGTTGGTCTTGCGTTTGCTCTTCGTTATAAATACGAATCTGACGCTCTCGGAGCTAAAGGTGTCGATGGAAAAAGTTTCACAACAGGCGAAGTAGATCCTAGTAAGCATTCGGATGAAAAGGAAGTTGGTTACAACTACCTCGACACCCGGTTTACTGGAGCTTCTTCAGCTGCCCTATCTGGAAACACGGACTTTCATGTCCCGGATCAAGATGCTGGTGTAGCTAAGTTGTTGAGCGAGTTTGAACTGACAGGTGATATTCCTCAGATGGTCGTTTCTTTCGAGAAGACTTCTGTGGAAGCTGGAACACGTAGGTTAGCTGCGCGCTGGAGTGTTGAACTCGAGCAGGACCTCAAGAACATGAACGGTATTGATATCGATAATGAATTAACGAACGCTATGTCGTACGAAATTCAGGCCGAAATCGACCGGGAAATGCTCATGAGAATGGTCCAAGTAGCTCTTAATGCTGGAGTCAATAAAGGCTACAGTATCTACAATGTTAACACTGCCGATGCACGCTGGATGGCTGAACGGAACCGTGATTTATATGCTAAGATTATTGTCGAAGCAAATAGAGTCGCTATTAGGAACCGTCGTGGAGCTGCAAACTTTATTGTTGCAACCCCACGTGTTTGTGCTATCTTGGAAATGCTCCCTGAGTTTCAGTGGATGCAAGTTCAAGGTAACGTTAATACTCAACCAGTTGGTGTAGCTCGTGTAGGAAACCTGGGCGGACGATTCAATGTATATCGTGATACTCGAACAGAAGCACAGTACGAAGGTGGCGGTCTTAAAGACCCAACCGGCGCTGGTTCCCAGAGAACTGCCGGTCAACGTGTAGAGTACGCTCTACTAGGTTATAAGGGTCCTGAGTTTTACGACACAGGACTTATTTACTGCCCATACATTCCTATTATGATTCAACGGACCATTGGTCCTAATGACTTCGCGCCTCGCGTGGGTCTGTTGACTCGTTATGGAGTTGTGGATAACATCTTCGGTGCTGATCTGTACTATCACTGTATTATTGTAAAGAATCTCGGCGCGGCGTCGATAACGACGCCTCCAGTAGGAACTGCGTCGAACGTTTACATGTAAATTGTATTGTAACGTATAGAGAACCTCATAGCCGTTGAAATGATATATACGGCGATAAAAAACTTTTCGACCCTTACAGATGATGCTGGAGGGTCGTTTTTTTTTGCGTAGTTAGCTAGGACTGGTCAGGAAACTCTGCCACCGGCCTTAAGCTATTAGCTAGAGACTCTACCATCGCGAGCGACTTCTTCGCTATTATATCATCAGCGCCTATCACACCTGGTAGGAGCAAGCTCTCAGCTCGCTCCTTAGCTAGACATATTACATTATCTAGAGCAGTTACTAGCTCTTCCCTAGTGTTGTCCATTATTAGTGAGTGATCGTCTCTATCATTAGTATCATTCATAAAAATTTAAATATCACTTATGCGGATGTTTCCACTTATCATCCAAAGCTTCTAGAGGCTTCTTAACATCACCCTTGAGGTTAGCTTCAGTCCACATAGCACACAACATGTTCCAAACGACTGCCGCGGCGTGGTCCTCGTCGTCTTTATCAGCCCACCATGCTTCCATATGTCTATGAGCACAGTCATAATACACGCTCAGGGGCATTCCTTGCATCCAGTTGTTCTCTCCGTACTTCTCAGCTCCATCTAAATATCTCTTCATCACTCGCTTGAGCTCCTCCTGTGGAACTAATGACATGCGTAGCTTACCGTCTCCAGTGTCTCTTTGTGCGCCAGTATCGAACTGCCTATTCCTATCTACCATATGGTATACCGTGGGTATGTTAGTTCTCCAAAGGGAATGAAGCGTTACACACTCCGTTCAACTTATAGTTGATAAACTCTTCCCACATATCTACAGCCATATCTTTTAAAGCTTCAGATAAATGACTTGGGCCGGTGTAGCAATTATTTGTAGATCTTTCCATTACAGTCCTACCAAAGTCAACCTCAGCTTCCGCCCGGTGTAGGACGCAACCTACTGTAGAGTATGTCTTTAGACCGCCTCCACTTGTACCGGTATTTTCAAAAACCCTCTTTTGCGGATCTTTCCCGCGTAGTTCTGGGTACTTGGTACACAGACCTGGATGTAAGTTGTATATATTATGCTCCCGGCATATACTACCAGGTATGACCCTCATCCAGCCATGCATGGTTATAAAATCACCACTATTGAGCAGTCGGCGATAATCAGTCGCTGTAGGTTTGTTATTAGCAAATGTTATATCACCTGATATGTTCTTGCTTATATTAGTAGAACCGGGTGAGAGGTTAGTTATAATCTTGTCCGGTGGTCTACCTAATCGTTCTGAAAGCCTCGCGATCTCCGACCCTGTGTGGCTAAACATTGCAATCCACCTATCCATCATGTCTACCTATAATTTTCTTAAACATTTTAGTGTTATACTCAATATCATTTAAATACCTAGGAAGCTCATCCTCACTGACCCTAAAGTCAATCATATCAGCTAATAGCGTCCTTGGTTTACCTCGGAGACCTCTAGTATCGTTATACCGATATCCCTTAAGTCCAGCCACAATAGGATTAGATGTATCAATCGTCACAATATTATATATGTTATTATCGGTATAATAACCGAATTCCGACGCTAGACTACAACCGAGTAAGTGATGCGGTTTCTTCCAATTCCATATGCCTTCATTAATTAGCTGGGATATAAACCGCTGTCTACCGGTCTTATATCTATTCAGCTTATCTATACACACTCCGCACTCCATCGGGTCCGCGGTATCATCCACTGATGGTACTGCATCTCCATATACAACCTCACCCCATGATGTTCCAGTTTCGCCAGTACCGTCTCCGGTTAGTAGGTAATAATCATAATCAAAGCTAATCGCGACGACATCCACCAACTGCTCAACTACCTTGTAACATCTAGTTAGATCGTCCCAGTCCCTACCTTGTACTACACCTATAGTACCGCACGTTTTCTTAACGCTGCTATCGCCACACGTATCATCAAACCACTCCATCATTTGTCTAACTGTACCATCAGCATCTTCAAGAACATCCGGTACAATGTAATAGGTTGGCTGTAGCTTACCGATCCACTCTACATATCTAGCAGGATCGAATGATTTCTTTAATTCAAATATACTATTATCTAAATATACCTTCCTACCTTCTGACAAGCTCTCGACAAAGAAATCGAAATATTCTGGGTATGCTTCAAATAAATGCACTAGTGCATAGTCGTAATCATTATAACTTCTTGAGTGTCTCAAGAGACTTATAGGGCTTTCGTGCGATACTTCAACTCTCATTATCTATATTATAATATAGGAATGATAAATATCAACGGGTGGATATAGCCAATTTTGCTTATAAGTTTTAATATAATGGAGTTGAGCGAAGAAGCACGAGAAGTCATAAAGAAGTCAAAAGTTCTAGCGAAGGAGCTAAATCATAGATATGCCGGATCTGAACATATTTTAGTAAGCTTGCTGTCCTGCAGTGAGTCTGCGAGAGATATACTATCCATTGCCGGTCTGGATACTCTACACTTTCAACAGCTGTCGTTATCGATACTAAAAGACACTCGGATGGCTAAAAATGCCATGGAAGAGAAGCATCCTAATAAGATACTGTTATCACCTAGAGCTTCGAAGGTACTGACACATGCATCGAGATTCGCCATGGACCTAGGTTTAGATGAGATATCACCCGGTTCTATTCTGCTAGGTATATTGAATGACATTTCCGGTATGTGTCACTATTTGCTTAGTCAGCTGGATATTGATGGAGATGAATTGAGAGGAGCAGTATCTGGTATACTAGGAGTTGAACTAGATGACGTAGTCGCTAGAAGAACAATTATCGGCGATACTGAAGATAATATGCATGCACCACCCGGGCCTAGTGATCCTCATGCATCAACTGCTCCCGGGGGAGTCACCGGTAAGGATTCCGGTTCGACTCTACAGAAGTTTACTGTAGACGTTACTTACAAGGCGCTAAATAACGAGCTCAGCAAGCTTGTTGGTAGAGAGAGGGAGATTGATAGAGTTATCGAGATACTAACTCGGAAGAGTAAGAATAACCCACTACTGATAGGAGAGCCTGGAGTAGGTAAGACGGCTATAGTTGAAGGTCTAGCCCAAAGGATAGTTTGTAGTCAAGTTCCGGATAAGTTGATGATGATCCGGATCTTACAACTGGATATTAATGCGATGGTAGCTGGTACGGTGTACAGAGGTCAGTTCGAAGAGAGACTCAAGGATCTAATAGCGGAACTTAAGACAACACCCGATGTTATATTGTTCATTGATGAGATACATACTGTTATGGGTGCCGGTGCGTCTGGTGGTGGGTCCTTAGATTTTAGTAATGTAATTAAGCCGGAGCTAGCTAGGGGCGAGATCTCATGCATTGGAGTGACAACAACTAATAAATATATAGAGCTTATCGAGAAGGATGGTGCTTTTAATAGGCGGTTTCAAAAGATACGAATAGACGAGCCAACTCAAGAGGAGATGGTTGAGATATTAAAGGGTATACGCGGAGCTTATCAGGATCATCACCGAGTTAGATACTCTGTTAAGTGTATTCGTAATATTATCGATAAGTGTCATAGATATATACCGGATAGACGATTCCCGGATAAAGCTATCGATGTTATGGATGAGATAGGATCGCAGCTAAGATATAAGCTGTTTAAGGAGTATTTTTATGTAAACCCGGAGCTAGAGGACAAGCTTAACGAAATGATGGCTAGAAAGGAGCTCGCTGTTAAGTATGAGGACTCAGATGAATTAGATATACTATCAGCGGAGGAGGATAAGATTAATACTCATATCGATGACTCTATATCAACATGGGTTGGAATGGAGGGTAAGATGATTAGAATTGATGAGGAGACGGTAGATGATTACTTTAGTAAGGTTACCGGAATCCCGGTGAGCAGCATTAAGCAGGATGAGGGTAAGAAATTAAAATACCTTTCTAGTAACATCACTAAGCATGTTGTAGGACAAGACGATGCTGTTAAGGAGATATCTAAGACTATAAAGAGAGCAAGACTAGCTCTACATTCACCTAATAAACCTATTGGTGTTTTCCTCTTCCTAGGGCAAACCGGAGTAGGTAAGACATATCTAGCTAAGATACTCAATCAGCTATTATTTGGAACCATGGACACTGTAGTACAAGTGAATATGTCCGAGATGATGGAAGAGCACTCTATAAGTAAAATAGTAGGCTCTCCGCCTGGGTATGTAGGTCATGAGAATGTTGATAGTGGATCGTTCCTTACTAGAGTTAAAGAGAATCCATATTGTGTTGTACTGTTAGATGAGATAGAGAAAGCACACCCATCGATCCTGCAAATACTACTACAAATATTTGAAGAAGGTACCCTCCGCGATAGTCAAGGCAGAGACGTTAGTTTTAGGAACTGTTATATTATAATGACTAGTAATATAGGAGCAGAGGTTATACATAAAAGCACTACTGTGGGCTTTGGCCGCGATTATTCTGATGAGAAGCTAGAGATAGATGACAAGCTCAAGAAGGAGTTAAATAAGCACATGGCGCCTGAGCTACTAAATCGTATAGATAGTGTGGTTATGTTTAATAATCTAAAACCTAAACAGTTGAGTAAGGTGTGTCAATTAGAACTCGACGAGCTTAGACGTATATTACGTAAGCAAATTAAGGTAAGACTCAGCTGGGCGAAGGACGTCCCGGTTGCTATAGTAGATCAATGCTATGAGGAAGGCTTCGGTGCTAGACCAATCAAGAGGCATCTTCATAGAGAGGTCATGGACTCTATATCCGACACGTATCTAGACAATCCCGACTGCAAGCATATTAGGATAGAGACCGACGACGATAAGCTAATCTATAATATAGTATAAGCTCCCCTCGGCCGCAGGTTAAATAAGAGAATTTCTAGTTGGCTCCCGCCGGCTCTGCCGGCCGAGCTGCCGGCTCCGACCTACCGGCTGACACACGTCCACCGCCTCTTCCGCCGGCCACCACGCCGGCTCCGACACCGTTACCGACACCGGTAATCAATCAGTCCTCGTGACATTCACACTCACAACCACTGTCCGTGACATATGGGTCATGTCGGCAACACTCTTCTACTAGCAAGCTTTCCGAGTCCACGTCTGTATGGTGGTATTCGGCATCCGTTAGGAACATACTACGGGCAGTATCTTCATTAAGAGCATTGTAGAATCGATGGTGATGTATGCTGTCTGAGGTATAATCTATCTTATACGTTTTACTCACATAAGTACTTAGCTCTCTCTGAGAGAATAATACCTAAATGTCAGTAATTTTTTAAGATAAATGATCTAAGTACCAGACTTACTCTAGTACTGCCAGTCCACAAGGTTCTCAACACCTCGTTTAGCCCATTCTAGTTGCCCTAGTTCATCTTCGTCTAGGCCTTCCTTACCCATGTGCACCCAGGCATTGAGGATCCTCTCCCACTGTAATATAGTCTCCTTGGCTTCAGCTAAGTTCTTCATAGCTTCCGCCTTAGCCTGCTCATCATTGTGTGCGCTTGGGTCAAAACTCGCTTCGTTGAGCATAGCAGTGTATATATGTTCTAATTGAGGTCCGGTTAGCTTATCGATCTCTTCCTGGCTATTAATCTTCATGTAACTATTTATGTAATCCCTTATATGGAAACCGGCTTTTACAGCAAAAAAAAAATTCCTCGGATACCGGATAAGAGGTTCTGGGGCCGTATAGCGGAGATGGTGGAAATTGCACAAAAAAGTGGAGCATGGTCTTTGTGTTGTTCTATACCCTTTCCACTATATTAAGTTTTTGCACCCCCTGGGGCTATATACGCGGGGCTCTCTCAGAGACCGGCATGTGTCTCTCTATAGTTGCTCATCTCTCAGAGTACTGTTATATGTCATTAGGCACTCTAAGGCATCCTCCGGTGGAATCTTTACTCCAACTAGCTCAAACATTCCGTTCACAATCTTGTACACATTCTTTATCGTGATTGGTATTGTGCCATCTATGTCATAGTCTATATCGAATAGAGTCTTGAGTACGGACATGTCTGTTATATCTGTCACTCCTGCTATGGCCTCCTGATGATCATCTGGTAGATCAGAGAACTCTCCTCCTGGTGCCCAACCTCTCCTGAATGAATAACCCATCAGTGTAAAAAAAAGGAGCAGGTTACTTAATTCACCTGCTCCCAAATCAGTCAGTTATGGTCTAAAAATGATTAGCTGACTGATACTTGATCACGTTCCAATTTAAGGATGCTGATCTTACTATAGAGCTTTTGAATGCGCTCATCCAATTGAGCAGCTTTCCGTTCTCCAGATCCAACACTCTTTCCTTCTCTGGAAACATATTCGGTCTCGAAAAAGGAAATGTTATTATCATATTTGGTTGCAATAAGATTTGCAAGATAGGTATGATAGAACTTCTTCGAGGTTCCGGTAACGGAACAAACTGCAACATAATTGTTGAGATCGACTTGAACTGGTCCGTCCTTGCTCTCGAGGGTGTAATTGTGGATTGCTTTTCGGCTCTTTTTAATTTCGTTTGACATAATTGATTTTTTGATTTGTTATTGAGTGGCTTAATTGCCTGATTGTTTATATATTATACCGGATCTTCTGCTGAAGCGCAACTTAACTAATTGCGATATCGACGGTGTAGGGTGAATGATCTGTGAGACGATCTAGTCCCAGCTCAAGCCTGCGGACAAGCTCGATGATCTGATTGAGGCTTTGTGGGAGGAACTCTTCCATCCGCTTGCCGTTCTTAAGTACTATGTATTGATTTTCCATATCTGATTCCTTTGTTAGTGATTAATTATCTGATTGTTTATATATTATAGCTGAGCACCTTCTAAAGCGCAACTGTCAAAGTCGCTGTCGAAGTTTGGGACGACGAACTCCTCTGCATTGAGCTCTTCGATCTCTCTCTCGATCCGATTCACTGTGCATCGAGCTCTAGTGCTCGGCCAGTTCCATTCTGCATCTTGAGCCAGTGTAAGTCTCAGGTTAAGCCTCTCACGTCGTGAACTGAACCACTCATGCCATTGTTTATTACTATTGATTTGTCTCATTATTATATTATCGTCTAAATGCTCAGTAAGCGCAACTTACTTCTCTGACACTGGTAGCGTGTCATCCTGCTCTGGTGGAAAAGTCGCATCCCAAGACTCAGGCATTATCCCAGAGATGAGAAACTCTCGCTCATCTGCGGTGTGAAGTGGTATGATCACCTGCATACACTCGACACCTTCTTCGATTCTCTCACGCTGGCTTTCAGTTAAGGAGATCTCCATAGTGTTCTTCTTACCCGTGAGTGGGTCTCTTCTCTCTATTATCATAATTGTCTGATTGCTCTTAGTATGCCTTTGATGTGAAATGGTATGCGTGTGAAGTAGCCTCTGCGGATTTGCCTCAGTAGGCATATGGTGTGTGACTTGATCTGATCCGGCAATGCCACGTGGATTACTTATCCCCGACGGGCTTGAATAGCTCGCATTTATCAGTAAAAAGTTCGTAATACATAATACCCATCGTAATGAGCATCGGAAGAAGTAGTAAGCTGTCATATATTGTCATAGTGTGTTGTGTGTTAATCTGATTGTTTCTTAATTATAAGCGCTGAAGTGCTGATGCGCAACTTACTTACACGCCATCTACAAATTCAATCATCTCCCACTCTAGGCTCTCGCCTAATTCATTCTCTTCATCTATACAATTCTCTAATACCTCGCGATTCTTAATAAACGGGAGATACTTATAAAACATCTCCAAATCGAATTCTATAATATCTCCGCCCTTTACCTTACTGGCTATCCAGTCTACATATTTCTTAAATCTATTTTCCATAATATTACCCTCTCTTATCCGTAAGCTACATCAGCCATATAATATTTGAGGTTGTCTAAAAGATTCTCATATACTGATAATCTGATATCCTCTTCAGTATGAACTTCCCTCATCTCTTCATATATTTCTTTTTGTTCCTTAATTGCTAATTCTATAAGCTTTTCCATATATCAGTCCTCTCTAATTTCTAAATCCCAATCTATTACTACTCTATTACCATCTACATCATCATAACATAAACAATAACATCCCTCTCCTTCAACTTCCATTATATAATACTCTCTCTTCATATCAATCCTCTTTATTAATCTGATTGTTTATATATTATGGCGGTTATCTTGAGTAAGCGCAACTTAATAGTCGATCTCCCCAACCTTATTCTTACAATTCTTGAGGGTATGATAGCCTAAACTCTCTTGAAGCATCTCTATAGCTATATCAAATGCTGCATCCTCTTCTAATGGCCTTCCCGGCACTAGAGGATCCCTCTTATCATCCTCTATTAACTTTATAACGAGCTCTAATATCACCCTCTCTATTGTATTATCCATACTGTACTGTTCCTTTATGTTTTTGTTTGCGATCCAACACTCGATTCTTTCTCTTGTGCGGGCGGCTTTTGGTAAAAATGATCTGTAATCTGATCTTCCTCATGATTATATAATATTAACTGATTCTCATCAGATGCGCAACACTATTTTATATATATTTGGGAAAGGTTCTCCCCGTAACTGTATACTATACGGAAAATAGGCACGTCCCTACACCGCTACTTTTGCTGCTGGACTGCCGGTCCTACCTCACTAACCCTTCCTCGTTATTCATATACATATAATACCGGATTTTTCCCATAAGCGCAACAAAAGAAGATATAACATAAGCTAAACTGACCTAATTCGCCGTAGTAGGAGAGGTTATAGAGGTGCCGTAGGGGCTGCCCGTTCCTAATATGCTATATGACTTGAGGACTGAATGCATGAATCGGCACCC
>TARA_R110002096_G_scaffold432012_1_pt1 | contig 13905 bp, 16 predicted proteins | sample TARA_R110002096 | Tara Oceans TARA_R110002096 (sample SAMEA4397295) | marine metagenome | biome: Polar Biome; feature: [DCM] deep chlorophyll maximum layer (ENVO:01000326); material: water (ENVO:00002006), including particulate matter (ENVO:01000060) such as... | depth 35 m | reverse complement strand
TCACGTTCGTCCGGAATGGGCGTTCATGATGGGCCGGAATATGCAGAGCCATCAACTAGGTCGCGCAGACCTTCCTGAAGCCGCTCGAAAGATAGCCAAGAGGCAGTTTGGAGAGAATTGTGTTGTCCCTACCAGCAGAGGCTATCGCTACGAGGGAAAGTATGACTGGAGCTGTGGAGCGTTCAGTGTGGACCCTAAGAGCTTAACCGCGTCGGTTGGCGAATTAACGGTTTACGGTCGGGGCAATTCTATTTTCGGTCAAACCTGGGATCTAGAAACATCACGGTCACAAGATGTGCTTTATTCACGATCCCGCTCAATTACTGATAGCTTTGAGCAGTCCGCGTCCGACGCACAGTACGCAAGCCTAGATAACCGCCAGAGTCAGTCTAAGAACCTTTCCATGCGCATTTCTGAACGCCTTCAAACAGAACGTGCGGCCAATGTAACGAACTCGGCTGAAACCGGCTTCTCTGTTTCTCAACCAGGTATTAAAAATAACTAAGGGGACTACTATGAAATCTATACTCTACGGCATCGCTATTTCTATGCCACTTACAGCAATAATTGTGTATTTTGCTTTATCTGGACGGCAAGAGGTCGTGGTTCAACAGAAAGCTCACGAGGTGCAGCAGCAGATCCAATCTGAAGAATTCAGACGCGATTTCGCACAAGCGTGGCATGATTTCGACAATCCGCCAACCGCTGAAGAGCAAGCAGCGCAAGAGAAGACCTTTGCTGCTCGGCAAGCTGAACGAGAAGCTCGAATTTCGCGCTTGGAACAGCAGCGAGAAGCACTTTCTGGTGATATGGATTTGATGTTTGAGCAGCTCGATAGCGACATGGAGGACATGCGAGCCGCCTTGCGTGAGGCTGAAGTCAATCCTCCTAAATCCAACTAATCATAAAAAAGCCCCGGATGTACCGGGGCTCTGTGATACCAGCCTGATTGCTACAAGCTCAACCCTTTCTCCCGGCCACGTTCTTTCTGGTGACCAATAGTCGCATCTTGGGCTTTTTCTGCGAGCTTTGCTCTCTCCTTCTCCCGACCCTCTGCCTGAGATACTACCTTCCGATGCTCTGGGTTTGGTTCGTAATGCATGAACTGCTTTCGGGCGCTTTGAGTTAGCTTGTTATGGGTCTGAACAATGAGCTTGTCTGCCTTTTGCTCCTGCCCGCTTTTCCAAAGCTCACGAGCTTGAGATATGGCATGGGACATTACCTGGTTTCGCTCCGCTGTCGCATCCCTTATATGAGTATGAGCAAGCTGCTTTTCAGCAGCTTTGCTAATTTTAGCGAGTTCACCTTTGATTTCGGAGACTAACTCGCTCTTCAGGTCAGTCTTTTGCTCCTTGTCAGGGCTTATAAAAGCTTTCTCGACTAGCTTCGCGGCCATCCAAACGAGACCTACAGCAGCCTCAGTGAAAATGTCATTCTGTAGGTATCCTCGTTGATGGTTGTTCAGCATTTCGCTGACCCAATTTCCCTTTTCTGGTCGCTGAAATCCAGCCGATTCGAGGCGATGAACCAGTTCCTCAGTTTTCTGAATAGCTTCGAGCTGCACTCTCGATGCAACAGACTCATCGAGTTTGCTGAATTCGAGAGAAGATTCTGATGAATTTGAAACCGACTGACCACGAGCGACCGGTTTGATATTCGCCTGCTCCAGAGAGGACTCTGCTGCCTTGTTTATCTCAGACAAAAATTTATGAGGGTCAGACTCGTCTGACTTTGATAACGAGTCCAAAATACTGGCGATTTTAGCTTTATCTTTAATGTCCATAGCTTATTCCTTTTCAATATCGGTGTTTGACTTTCAGCATGCCGCCTTCAAATTCGGCGCTGATAAAGTTATCCGGGTCGAAAATGTGCTTCATATGATCTAAGGTCGCTTGCTCATCTCGTTCATGTTGCTCAACAGCTTTTCTTAGAGAGGCCAGGCTTTCTTTAAGCAGACGATCTGCTTTCTCAGACTTGTTCGATCTGATTCGCCGACCAAGCAAATGAGATAAAATTCCCATATCTAAACTCCACTTCAATTTTTTCCGTAGACTATTTTGTGTTGGAAGTCGGGGTTCACGATTGATCGAAGACTGTTTGCCTCATCCCAAGCGGGTAGCGAATCAAACTCGCTATGAGTGATGGGGTGGTACGAGAGCTGGGCTGAAGTCACTTTCGCTCGGCAAACTGTCGTATCGTCAAGTTCCTTGCATCCGACTCGAAACCTTACTTTTCTGTATGATTCGCTGTGCTTATTCGATAAATCGGTTTCGAGATAGACCGACTCTTTAAGGACTATTTCCGATAATCCCTGATGATGGATTGACGCAGCCTGTACTTTGTCGTTTTCTCCCTTTCTTCCAAAGTGTTCAACTTCATTGTAACCGTCGTGCAAAAAGACTTGGCTGAGCGCCTGAGACGGGTCAAGTGGCTTCCCAGTGGATACGGTAATCTCATATCCTTGGACATCCAACGGTACTGCTTCTGATGGCCCTAAAAGCGATTGACAACCTGAGACCGATACAACCGATAACAGCGAAAGTAAAAGTACTGATTTGTTCATGAGTCATCTCCTGTATAAATATCTTCATGCAAGAGACATTATTTCGCGTTTTTTATTATAAGCAGCGGTCGCTAATTGCCCGTTTGGGGCGCAACAGTCAAAAAAAAGGGCCAATAGGCCCAGAGGTAGACTAAAAGGAAGTAACTTTATGTATCCCGCTCTCCATAGAAGAACGAGGAAACACCGAAGGACATTTTGATACATCTGGTGCGTACGAGCTGGCAGTGAGGTCGCGGGAGCATGTAAAAGCATCAGCTCGGCCTGCGGCGCGCATCAACTCAGCCCTGTTGTCGAAGGCATTTGACAGGTCTTCGAGGGTACTGCAAGCAGGGTATGACCAAGTCACTAGGTTGGAATTCTTCGCCGCATAGGTTGTGCAAGTCTCACGTTCGTGAACAGTTGACCGTGAACTCATGCCGCTGTCCCGCTTAAGATCCCGACGACGCGTATAAAATTTCTGGTCTTTATGATTCGGTCCAGGGTAAGCCCAGCTCGGAACGGCGTATCCGTTCGAGACTGGAGAGTATTCTTCCATGTACTGTCGAAGCAGCATGGATTCACTCGCAACTAATTCAGCTACCTTTTCCCAGTTGTAGTCGGACCACGTGAGGCAATGCCAGCCTCCGTCTGTCGGGCGAGGCTCAAAGCCCAGGGCTACCGCGATTTCATCGACTGGCACGGGTTCATTGTTCCGAGATCCGGAGCCGAAAGGTGAGCACATGCCGGACAAGTGCCATGGAAGAATTCCCTCAGAACGTCCGACGAAGGCGGGCAAAGGCGCAGTGGGAGTGCGCCATTCACCGTCATCTGATAGTGTCCAAAGCGCTTTGGTGACCTCATTAATCGAGCCAACCTGCTGTTGCATGGCTCTGGTGGTCATTTCCAACGCTCTATGCGCACCTACACGGTCAATAGCCGCCGCGAATAAGGAACCCTTTACATCAGCAAAATGTACGTTTAGAACATAGTGAGCATGGTTTGTTGGTGTCCCGATGGTGCATTTTCTACCATACTCCCTAAGTGCTCTCTGGCGATGCTGTTCGAGAACTTCGTCATTTTCTCGCGCAATCTGCCACTCCACAAAGTCATCGAGGTCCATCTTCTTGCCCGCTTCCAGTTCGGCTCTCTGCCATTCCCCTTTCTGTAGATCTGGGGTACTGGCATAGGTAACCCGGCGCTTAACCTCTTCATCAGCGTACTGGGAGTAGGTCAGGAGGTTTCCAGATTCTCCAAAGCATTCTGAGAAACTGATTTTTCCTTTGAGTTCGGCCTGGCGCTCGAAAAACTCTTCTGTCCATGCATTAAATGCCTGCCATTCCTCACCTAGGGCTGACAGCATGACTGCGGCAGAGCGCATCGCTGCTGGTGAACCAAAATCACTTTCCACGAAGCCGACTGATTGCAGGGTAGTTAGCGCTCCTCCAGTGTCTATTGCAGTGGCTTGTGCTTCAGGGTGAGGGGCTTCACCGGTTAGGCTAGAGACAGGGTTGGACATAGACGCGCAACCGCCTAGAAGCGCGACGCAAACAGCCGTCGCAAATGGTTTGATAGGTTTCATGGGTTATCCTCCGTATTAATGAAACGGAGGTATTGTCGCGCGTGTAACGTGGGACTCGCCCATGTGTTTCTGCCCATTTGGGGCGCGTAGGGGAATTGACTGTGAAAAACTTTCACATGTGAAAGAAATGGGATTTCCGATTACCGTAATTATGATAATTACAGTTATGAGGTTCACCGCCGTCCGTGGCAGTTATCGTTGTCAGCGAGACAATTCTATCCCTCCACGGTCGCGACCTTGATCTTGATGCTGCTGTGAGGATTTCTGCCGCTTCTGTTGTTCCCTCTGAGGTGTTACGGGATCCCAGAGCTTGTCCATCAGGTGGTCCAGCGGAGCAAGATTCTGGAATCGGCTTTCCTTAGCAGCCTGCTTCTGACCTGTGCGTTGCTCTACGGCCTTGATAAGACCCTCTCGGGAATCCGTATAGAGGTAAACTCCATTCCGTGTCCGTGAGATCTGGACATAGAACTGCTCGGTATTCAGTAGTGCCTTTCTGTTGGTCTCAGCATGTACAAATACGTTTTCCGCTGTTTTACCTTGGGCTGCGTTGACTGTCATTGCATAGCCATGATCCCAAAGAGAGTTCCTCAATTGCGACATATCAAATTTTTCAACCTTTCCATTGGCTAGCGTGAATGTGACAACCGTACCTTCAATATTTTTAACAGTGGCAGTTTCACTGTTAAACCGACCTGTCGCATGATCGTTATCACGCCAAACTACTTTTTCGCCAACGGCTAACTCGCTCTCCGTCAGACCGAAGATCTGGACATTGTTGGCAGAATAGCGCTCAGGAGTGAAGCGAATTAAGGTTGCCTGCTCATCCGAACCGTGTAGCTTCAATAGGACACTCTGGTCCTCACGACCAACGACCTCGTAGTGCGCACCTTGCTTGATACCCTCTCGCTTAAAGTTGCGGGCAAACCTGACGATCTGACCATCCTGGTAAGTCTCTACAAGTCGCCGTTCGGCTTCCGTTGAATCGACAGGCGACAACCGATGAACCCGAATTTCGTCGCCAAGGGAGCCTTCTTCCTTCAACGCACTACGAACCAGTTCATTGGTACGCCCCCTTCCTTCGCGGGTAGGCTCTAGGATGACGCTTTTGGCCCTCTCTTCTGGTGCGAGAGCCATGTAATCCTTCACAAGCTCTCTCCTACGCAGTTCACCGCTTTTCTCAAGATCGATTTTGCCATTTGCTTTATGGGCAACCATTTCCTTGATTACACTACCGCTCTCTTGGATTCGGTCGAGTGCCTGCTTGGCTTTTTTCATCAAAGAGAGGTAAACCGCATCCCGAGTGCCTCGGTTCGCCTGCCGAACGATTTCTTCTAGATGGTAGGTTTCCATTCCCTGATTTTGAAGTTGCCGGAAGGCGGCTCCAGCCTCGACCGAAGCTAGCTGACGAACATCACCGGTCAGCACGACACGAGCCCCCGATTGCCCTGCACGTTGCAAGAGATCTCGCATTATTCTGGTGCCGACCATGCTGGCCTCATCCACGATCCAAAGTTGGGGTGTTTTTTTCAACATTGTTCCAAGGTTTTCGCGCTCTCCCTGCAACTCCGCTTTTTCATAACGGATTTCGTCGAGACGTCTCTGATATAGTTGCGAATTCTCAGGTATCCGAACCCCCGTTTTTTCGTCCACACACGGATTGGAGAGGGCTTTTTCAACTAGCTCTAACCGCTTATCAATTTTGTCGATCTGGGCACGGTTTTTCCGTTCTTGAACCCACTCGTTTCGGCTTTGTGCTAGGAAAGACTGAATGGTTCCAGACTGAATTACAGCACCATCAGTCAGGCTCTGACCGGCAGTGTTCGTAGGAGTAAGCCCCCTCACCTCATAGCCCATCTCCCTAGCTGTCTCGGCTAGGGTTCGTAGGACGGAGGTAGTTTTAGCTGTTCCGGCGAAGCCCTGAACACCAATAATCCGGTTTTTCGAGGTGAGAATTCCCTCGGTAGCACGCTTCTGGTCAGAGTTCCACTCGTAACCGGCGGCATTGGCCTTCTCCTCTGCCTTGGCGATGGCCTCTGTCGCTCTCTCCTTACTGCAAAGAGACCCGGCGCGATTTCTACCGATGTACTCCTCCTTCAGCATTTCGTCTTCGATTACGATGGCGGTTTTCGAGGTGTATCCTCGGACATCTACCTCCTTTTTACTCACTCTATCGTAGATACGGACAGACTTTTCTATGAGTAACCCCTCCCTATTCGCAGCGTCGATAGCGTTTTGAACGTCGGTGAGAACAACCCTAGATCCGGCGTAACGGCTTGCTTCTTTGAGAAGCTCATGATGCGACCAAGAAGTGTCGCGTTCACCAAGGTGTTCGGCAGCCCACATTACAGCTTCGTTTGCGATCTGAACTCGTTCTAACAGTGCCTCCGTGTTCTCTACGAGTGAAGGGCGGTTAGCTTTGGCTTGGATAACGACCTCATTTAGTTCGGCCAACTTCTCTGAGCTGATTTCAGAGCGCCATCGATCAAGAAGCTCGCCGCGCTCTGCATGAACCTTTCGATCTCGTGTGTCGAGCGTTGCAGTCTCTTTCTCGGCAGCTGTCGCTGTGTTGCGGTTTTTTCCCCGCGCCTCTAAGGCATCACCGACAGCCTCTGAACGCTTTGAAAACTCACGGATGACTCCTTTATCAAGAGCGGCAATTTCCCAAGTTCCATCTTTTCCATGGTCGAGCCGGTAGCCCAAAGACTGCACTTCTTCGGCCAAATATTGCCTATAAACAAGGCCCAAGTGCTTCTGATCAATAAAAACGGACTTATTCTCGGTAGAACGCCACTGTCCATCTGCTCTCTGAGTCAGGTTCATGATCACTGAGTGCGTATGAAGCTGCGGGTCAAGAGCGCGGCTAGTTGTGTGCTTGAAAGTTGCCGCCACCATCGAGCCGGTTTTCTCGTACTCAACAGTATTCTCGGTCCGGTTACGGTTCCTGGTAACAATATACTCCTGCTCTATATAGCGCAGAGCAGCCTGCACGGCCTTGTCGTGGGCGTTTAGTAGTCGCTGGTCACCCGCGACCTCCGCCAGAACAGAAACGCTCTTGGGAGCAGAAAAGGTTACATCAGTACCCGGCTGATGCTTCCACTCGCCGTCTCTTACGGTTCCAACTCGCTGACCATCCGGCAGTTCACCTTCAAGAAGAGACTTGAAGGTTTCTCGATCCACGTCTCCTGACAGACCTAGCGCTGTCGCACCCGAGCCGACCCAATCGGAAGGAGAGAGGCCATCCACATAATAATCGTCATGCTCAAAATAGTGGCCTGCCGCCCCGGCACTTTTTATAGCTGATACTGACATCATGACTTTTTATCTCCCAACATACTCAAATAAAGGGAATCGTTATCCATCCCTACGGAGTCAAGAATCTTCTGAACTTCTTGTTGGGCATTGCCAGAAGGTTCTTCCTGCGATTCTTCACGAGCCCCTAAACCTTCGGTTTCGATGGTTTGTTCGTTACGTGCAGAGTCAGTTGCCCCAGTGTCCTTCGACGCGCGAGCCGCATTAAGAAGGCGCATACCTACTGTTTCGTTCTCGTCACCCTGGATAAAACCTTCAGAAATCGACGGTAAAGGCAGGAACGGCACGTCGATACGAGCTTTACCCTCTACCCCCCAAATCTTTGCGTAGCAGGACAGATCCGGAAGGTCCATGATCTCGCTGGGTAGCACGATCTTTCTGCTTTGGCGTTTGGACGAGACTCTCACGCCATCGCGGATGTCGTCAGCGGAGTAATTGAGATCTTCGTCTATCTCCTCTCGTTCGGCCTCGCCAAGCACCTTGGAAACCCATTCAGCAGTATCTGCGTTGTTTAGACGGAAGTGGAGCTGGGTAGAGCACAGACCAAGAATGGTTCTGGACGTATTCTTCCCAAACTCCTCTTCGAGCTGATTAATTTCCTGAATACCTAAGACAACTGCTGCCCCAAATCCACGCCCCTCAGCCATAAGCATGGAGAGAGCCGGAATTCTCTTCAACGAAGGCAATTCATCCACAATGAGCCAGAGAGTTCGGTCGTTATTAACTCCACGAGCCATCAGTCCCTTAGCCACTGATTGGATCCACGTTGAAATCAGAGGTTTCTGAATCTCAATGTCAGATTCTCGTACCGGCAGGAACAACCATGAATCGTCAGCACCTTGTTCGTCGCCTTGAGCAATCCAATCTCGGATTGAGAAAAATCCACGGGAGTCCGACTCTTTCAGTAATCGGAGTGGCAAGACACCATTTACGAGAGTTGACCGAATACTCGCCAATGTCTTTTCATTGCCTTCAGAAAAGTGGGTTTCAGCCGGTGTGCCCGCGACTAATTCGGTTAACAGTTCCAAGTCACTCCAAGCAGTAGCCTGCAAGAGTGTGGATAGAGAACGGAATCCGTCCAGATAGAGTTTCTGTAATGCAGCGGAAAACACATGACGAGGGGAATCTCTGAAGAACGGGTCTCCGCCGTTGGACTTGTTCTCTGGGATAAGAGTTTCTGCGATCCAGTCAGCATCAAATGGAGAAGCCATTTCCTCCCATGGCGTCCATTGGTGAGACCGGTTGTCTGATGGATTGAGGATGTGATCAACTCCGTCCCGGTAGAACTTTTCAACAAACTCTCCTTTTTTGTCATAAACCACAGCTCTATCACCACGCGCACGAATCGCTTTCAGCAAGTGGGTTAAAGCTGTCGATTTACCCGCGCCGGTAGTACCGCTGATCAGCGTGTGCTTTTTGGCAAAACCAACAGGTAGCGGAAAATCACCAATGGTAAGATCAGAGGGGCCATGCTTATCGGCAACCTCTTTCTTTAACTCTTCAACTGATACCAGCTTGGCCCCACGAATAAATTTATCCTCCTTAATTTCCTTGCCTCGTTTCGCTGCCTTGATGGCAAGAAAAGCACCTAGCGGGGTATATAGAATAAAGCTCGCAAGAAACGCCCATCCAAATTGACCAGAAACTTGGCTCGCGGCTCCCCTAAAAAACTGTTCTTCCATTACCAGTTTCAGTGGTATCGAGCTGTTGCTTCCCAATGGAACACACTCACCTATAGCTATTGATGAATATGGATGTATTAGTCCTTTCAATTGTGCCCAGTAATACGTAGCACTATTACTCAAGGTACACTTATCCAACGATAACCAGATGTATATAATAGATAATGCAGCAGCCAGGATAAGTCCTAATAGGACTAACCAGGCGAAACTGAAGAAAAACATTTGCTGTCCATGGAGCCAAGTATCGGCCCCACGAATAAAGTTACCGATCTTTCCTTTTCTAATTTCCGGCATTTTCATTTCCTCCCGAAAAATGCTCACGAATCGCCTTGGCTCCATTCGAAATAGCCTGTCGTGCTTCCACCATTTCTTCCGGCTTGCATGACTTTTTCAGCATGTATTCGCCCGTGGCGGCATTGATTGAAATGAGTTCCACTAACCGTTGATATATGTCCACCTGCTCTTGTTTGACCAGGCGGACTTCACTCAAAACGGAGTCGCTGTTGAGGGCCTGCTCAATCAAAGAAACTGCCGTTTTGCTGATGGTCTGGCCCGACTCTTGGGCCAGCTCCTTCAGTAAAAGGTGAACTGCACGGCTCGGATATATTTGGATTCGGTAAGCCTTGGAAACTCCCATTAGTGTCCCCCCCGAGCTTTATTGTTGTGTACCTGACTCCCTTGTGACTCCGAATGCTCAGCGGTGCAGGGAGTCCCCTCAGACGGCGCAATAGCGCCGGATGAAACAGCCCACGACTGGTGAGTGGGGTGTGGAGAAAAATCAGGACGAAGGCCTGATTTTACGACCCCACGTTGGGGTCCCCGAGCCGCCAGGCTTGGGGTGATGCTTGGAGGGAAATCGGCCAGCCGCTGGAACTGCTCGGCTAGCTTTTTAATAGCGTACTCACGACGCCTCTCACCCAGAACGGCAAGCCGAAATACAATGGTCTGAATTGCCTCTTCCGCAGTGAGAGTGTCTGCTGCCTCCTCCAGAATTCGGAGATATGTACTGCCGCAGCAATGGAAGCATGTGTGTGGGCTATCAAGGCTGAAATTATTACGACGCTTCATTATTCGGCCTCCCGTTCTTTGCTATTCGTTTGGAAGGTGATAATTTGTACTTGTTCGCAGTCTGGAAAGGAATCGCGAGCAAGCTCTTCCCATGATTGCGCTTCAGCGGCATTCACAGGTGGGTTTTCACCAATAGCCACGCGGCATTTGGTTTCACTTTGGGTTCGCTCGAATCCAAGTGTTGGATCCTGATTTCTCAACGATGATGAGCCAGACGTAAAACTAAAAGCTGAACAGTTATCCAATACCTTATGCCGGTATATCACCTCATCTAATGTTTCTAGTGATGCCTGAAGACTGGGGTTTTCTTTTGCATCAAACTCTGCGAGACAATGCGTCTTTCCGTCAGAAGTTATGTTTTTATAGAAAAAATATCCGTCATGTGTATAAGCGCTGACGGTTTCGCCATTATCAAAATGGGTCGTGTATTCAGGTAATGGTGGTAATAAAGAACATCCTGTTAACGACGCCCCGATTACAGCCATACCAATAACAAATACTTGCTTGTTCATATGTCATATCTCCTCTTAGTTGATGACGGGGATAGGCTCGCACGGGACTCCCGAAAGTGACGGACGTGTTCTTGCCCTTTTTGGGCGCATAGCAAAAAAAATAAATTTCTTATCAGAAACACTTGAAAATAGGCACTATATGCCTATAATAACAATTGAGGGCCGGGCATTCTGCCAAGGCCAAAACCAGAGGAATCTGATGATGAATACAGCAACTAACCTAAACGCTGATAACTTTGTTTTCGCGATGATCTGCGACGTTCTTGCCGACCTGAAGGTAGCTGACCCGCTATCTACCGCTATCAGTTGGGAGGAATATCAGACCAGAGAGGGAGACACTTACCTTGCCCCCGAGGGGTTTGCTCCTCTCATGGTTTACCGCACTTCCGAGCAACACTGGGAGATTGCACGGGGCGACCAACTCGGTCTTGAAGTGACCACGGAGGCTGTTCGCCGAGCGATTTATAGTTTCGGGCTAAGTGAACTAGAACCGCTACTGGAACGGCTCCAGCAGGCGTAACAAATCCATTCGCCCCGGCAGGCCGGGGCCTTTCCATTTTGAGGTGAAATTGCTCCAAAAGGACTCTTAAGAGGCCTTTCAGCACTACCCCCTCATCCTGGAAAGTCTTGAGCCCCAAAGGGGCTCATAAAAGACCTAAACACACAAAGGAGAAAAAATGTCACAACCAGACAACGAACACGTGCGCCCTGAGACACTGCGGCCATTTCCTCAATGGGAACCACCTACCCCAGACGAGATCCGGCAAGTTTTCATCCTGGCTGGTGAAAAGCGAGGCTTGAAGAAGCTCACTGGAGCACAGGTTGCAGATCTAGTTGGCGCTTCATCCACAGGTGCTGGTGTCGGCAAAGGGTCGCGCACTGTGAGGAAATGGGTCGGCGGCGAATCTCGGATTCCGTTCGGTGCGTGGGCAATTCTGTGTGCTGAAGCTGGTTTCGGTTTTATTTGGCGTTCGGAGAGTCTCGAAAAAGACCCGAGTGGTACTGATAAGCCAGACGATTAGGGGCTCATAAAAGTCTTTTGTGAGACCTGATTTTTACCCTTGTTTATATCTGACCATACCCAAGTGGGTTTGAGTCCCGAAAAAGACTTTTACGAGACCTTCTGGATTAAAGGCTTGCAGCTTACAAGGCGTTAGCTTTCGCTGGGTCTCGCAAGAGACCTTTTTGAGACCTTACTTACAGCCGATAAAGTTTTTCGGTTGTGCGCCCCAAATGGGCAGTTTGGGACCCGTGCTCCAGATAAAAAATGCGGCAAAATGGTTTTAGTAATATTGACATATAGGCATTATATGCCTATTATTAAGAGCAAGGGTAACAGGAAGGAGACAAATATGACCGCACAGTTTGAAATGAAAATGATTGGCGTGATAGCGGGCTTCGCAATTTTGGAGGCTGTCGGCATCGACATGCTGGAATTTGCACACAAAGTCATCGGCGCTTTGCTTATTTCATGCTTCGCTGGCTAACGCCCAGCTAGTTTTAGTTTTAGAGGTAGCTGGCCTCGAAAAAGAAACAGCATTTAAGACAACCTCCGGTTTGCCCCTTGCAAGATTTTTGCGGGCTGGAGGCCTCCCTCTGGGAATATATGGAAAGCGGATTTCTTTCACATGTGAAAGTTTTTCCACCGCGAGTCTCAGGCTGTGCCTGGGGCGGCCTTACGGGTCTTGTATGGCCTGTCCGAGCTTTTGCGTCTCGCCATCAACCCCCGCTATTCGGCACGGGCGGGGCCGAGAGCTGTTGTCAGCCGCGAGCGCAGTGCCTCAACTGAAATTACCGTTGAGGTTTACCATGACAAAACAAAACCCCTTATTTTCACAGCAGGTCAGAGAGTTTTTCTCATCTGATTTGTTCGCTTTGATGCTGGATGTTTCTGCTGCATCAAACAGCCCTGGGCACGAATCATATTGCACTATAACACTGGCCAAAAAGGCGATGATTCATCGTACGCACGCTAGAAAAATAGTCAGAGCAGAAATCCAGCGTCGCCAGTCATCGCTTTACAGCGCACCAATTGGAGGTGCGGCATGAGTGTTATTCGCAAAGCTCAAGGGCAAGAGTTCACTGTCCTGCCAAACCCCACTATCCGCGACCCACGCCTCTCGCTCGAAGCCTTGGGGCTGCTAGTGAAACTGATTTCACGTCCGCCAAATTGGGAAGTTCGCCCATATCAGCTGCAACAGGAGTGCTCGATTGGACGAGACAAGCTTCGCCGCCTGCTCGCTGAACTGGAAAATACAGGCTATCTGGTACGAATCAAATCGAGGCGATCTGATGGCACATGGGACTGGGTCTCAGAAGTGTATCAGGAGGCTCAAACAACCACGAACGGAAATTCAGGGCATGGTGCAACCATGGACGTGTTTCCCGTCAATGGTTCACCCGTCGCCGGTAAGCACGGCGATATAAAAAAGACAGAAATAAAAAAACAGAATCAAAAAAAACAGATTAGAGAGAGTAGAGAATGCTCTCCCTCGCAAAAATTTACGCGTCGCGATTTAGTTATCACCGATGAAATGCGTGACTGGGCGGCATCTGTAACACCGCTCGTGAGTGTTGAATGGGAAAGTCAGATTTTTGTTGATCATCCTACGGGTCAATCCCAACGATTCAATTCAACTGAAGCGCTACTCGGCGCTTGGCGCACATGGATGATGAGGGGACAAAAGTACGCTGAGCAACAACAGCCGACGTCCCAAGGACAATCCCGCTCTCTAGTTGACGAGTTGAGCGACACATCATGGGCGGAGGGACTATAAATGGCCGCTAGAAAAATCGCTGAAATTATTTCTCTGGATAGTCATGCCCGGACCGTCAGGTTTGGGCAAAATGAAGAGGACGCTAGACCTTCTCGCAAAGAACGTCAGCCGGATCCTGATCAACTGCGGGCCGCAGCGAGTGTGATAAATCATTTGTTCTCGGAGCTTCAAAGCTGCTTTCCGGCTTGGCGTCAGACCTTCACATGCAAAGCAGATATTGATTCTGCCAAACGCGTTTGGGTGCGTGGGCTTGTGGAGGCAGGAATCCATTCTGAGCAACAACTCCAGTGGGGACTGAGAAGAGCTCGACAATCAGAGTCCGCCTTTTGGCCGAGCGTGGGCCAGTTCATTAAGTGGTGCAAACCAGATCCAGAGGCTTTTGGCTTGCCAACTGTCAACAACACTCTAGTTTGACCGCTTTTCATCAACCTAGATT
>TARA_R110002096_G_scaffold136122_3_pt1 | contig 13920 bp, 13 predicted proteins | sample TARA_R110002096 | Tara Oceans TARA_R110002096 (sample SAMEA4397295) | marine metagenome | biome: Polar Biome; feature: [DCM] deep chlorophyll maximum layer (ENVO:01000326); material: water (ENVO:00002006), including particulate matter (ENVO:01000060) such as... | depth 35 m | reverse complement strand
GCGGGAAACGGCGGGACCACCCGCTTTCGCCCGGACCCGAGACCGCTGGCACCCGGACTTTATTTTGTGTCGACCCCGATCGGCGCCGCTCGAGACATCACGTTGCGCGGGCTTGATATTCTGGCGACCGCCGATGTGCTTGCCGCCGAAGACACCCGGACGCTGCGCCATCTGATGGAGATTCATGGCGTCGCACTGGGCGATCGCCACGTTTACGCCTACCATGACCACAATGGCGATGCGATGCGCCCGCGACTGCTGCGGGCCCTCGCCGAGGGGAAATCGGTGGCCTATGCGTCCGAGGCTGGAACGCCGCTGGTCGCGGACCCCGGTTTTCAATTGGCCCGCGCCGCCATCGCAGAGGGTCTTCCGGTCCTGGCCGCCCCCGGCCCTTCAGCCGTGCTGGCGGCACTGGCGGTTGCAGGCCTGCCGTCAGACAGGTTCCTGTTCGCGGGCTTCGCGCCCGCCGCCGCCGGGGCAAGGCGGAAAATGCTGACGGAACTGGCTCTGGTTCCGGCGACGCTGGTATTTTACGAATCACCCAAGCGCATTAGCCGCTTCTTAATTGAATTGTCGGATGCTCTGGGGGCGTCGCGGGATGCGGCGGTCTGCCGGGAATTGACCAAACGATTTGAAGAGGTGACGCGCGGCAGCCTTGGCGATCTTGCCGAAAAATTCTCGGGGCTCACCGTGAAGGGCGAAATTGTTGTATTGGTCGGGCGGGCAGCGCCATTGCGCGCCGATCAGGAAAGTGTGGATGAGGCGTTGGCAACCGCGTTGCAATCAATGTCGGTCAAAGACGCGGCGTCAGAGGTCGCGGTACGCTTCGGCCTGCCGCGCCGTGAGATTTATCAGAGCGCATTAAAACTTGCGCGCGCGGAGGGGGATGAATGACAGGCCTTGTGTCTTATCGTGCAGGTCTTGCAGCTGAGGAATCTGTCATGCGGCTGTATCAACGCGCCGGATACAGGGTTGCGGCCGCACGCTGGCGCTGCGAGGGTGGCGAAATTGATCTCATCATCCGGGATGGCGCATCGGTTGTTTTTGTCGAAGTGAAAAAAGCCGCGACCCATGCCGAGGCCGCGCTAAGGCTGACGGCAAGGCAGATGGGTCGTATCTATCGGTCTGCCGGGCAGTTTCTGGCCTCTGAACCTGCGGGGCTGGATACCGACAGCCGCTTTGACGTCGCACTGGTGGATGCATCGGGGCAGATAGAATTGCTGGAAAACGCGTTTTCGGGGTAAACTGTTTCGCGATCGCGCATTGCATGCCCCCTTCCCATGCGGCACATAAAGATATCACTGACTGGGGATGTCCATGGGCTTGAAAGTTGCGTTGCAGATGGATCCGATCGGATCTGTGAATATCGAAGCGGACAGCACTTTCCGCATCGCACTCGAAGCGCAGATGCGTGGTCACAGTTTGTTTTTTTACACGCCGGACCAACTCGCCTACCGCGAAGGCAGGGTCGTGGCGCGTGGCTGCCGGATCGAACTGCGTCCCGAAAAAGGAAACCATGTCAGCTTTGGCGATGAGGCGGAGGTCGATCTGGCGGAGTTTGATGTGGTCTGGCTCCGCCAGGACCCGCCATTTGATATGGGCTACATCACAACCACGCATCTGTTGGAAATGGTCCATCCTGAAACGTTGGTCGTGAACGATCCTTTCTGGGTCCGCAATTTCCCTGAAAAGCTGCTGGTGCTGCGGTTTCCGGATCTGACGCCGCCGACCATGATCGCCCGCGATCTGGCCACAATCCGGTCGTTCAAGGCAAAGCATGGCGACATAATTCTCAAGCCGCTCTATGGCAACGGTGGCGCAGGTGTTTTCCGTCTCGACCCGAATGACCGCAATCTGGCCTCGTTGCATGAGCTTTTTACCGGGTTTTCGCGGGAACCCCTGATTGTGCAGAAGTTTCTGCCGGATGTCTCCAAAGGAGACAAACGCATCATTCTGGTGAATGGCGAACCGGTTGGCGCGATCAACCGGGTTCCGGCGGAGGGTGAAACGCGGTCCAATATGCATGTTGGCGGCCGGCCCGAAAAAATCGGCCTGACCCTTCGCGATCTGGAGATATGCGCGGCCATTGGACCGACCTTGCGTGACGCGGGCCAGGTTTTCGTCGGGATAGATGTGATCGGTGACTACCTGACCGAGATCAACGTCACCTCGCCTACCGGGATACAGGAGTTGGAGCGGTTTGACGGCACCAACACCGCCGCAAGGATATGGGATGTGATCGAAGCGAAGCGGGCGTGAGGTGGCGAGCCTGCGGCTGCGACTTCTGACATTTGGATTGCGCACCCTGATCCGGCCTGCGCTGGCGCGCTGCGCGACGCCGTTTCAGGCGCGCGTCGCTATGGCGCGCGGGTCGGCTTTTTTCCGACCTCCGCCGTTCTTGCTGCATCTGCCCGGGCGGAGCACGTCGCAGCCGGATCAGATCAGCGTCGGCCGTCCGCATGACCATGCCGTGATCCTGTATTTGCACGGCGGTGCCTATCTTGCCGGCAGCCCCGCGACCCACGCGGCGATGCTGGGCCGCCTCGCAAAGCTGACTGGGTTGCGGATTCTGGCGCCGGATTATCGGCTTGCTCCTGAAAATCCGGCCCCCGCCGCGTTCGAAGATGCAAATGTGGCGTTTTTGTTCCTTCTCGACCAGGGCTACCGCCCGGACCAGATCGTGCTGGGCGGCGACAGTGCAGGCGGGGGGCTTGCGCTGGCTCTGCTGTCCCATCTTTGTCGGAAAGGTCTGCAGCCGCTTGCTTTGTTTGCTTTCTCACCGTGGACGGATCTGACGTTGAGTGGCAAAAGTATACGCGAAAACGCCCGGCGTGACCCGTTGTTGCCTGTGGAGCGCATAATTGAAGCCGTCGGTTTTGTGCGTGGTGGTCTGGCAACGGACGACCCGCGCCTTTCGCCGCTTTTTGCCAGGTTTGACAGCCCGCCACCCTGCCTGTTGTTTGTCGGGAGCACCGAGATATTGCGCGATGACACGTTGCGGATGGCCAAACATCTGCAATCTTCGGGCGCTGCGGTCAAGCTGCACCAGGAGGCTCGCGCGCCGCATGTCTGGCCTCTGTTCGACGGCTATATTCCTGAGGCCCGCGCAGCGTTGCAAATGGTTTCACGGTTCATTGCAGCGCAAATTGAAACCAGACTTTAACTTTTGACGCCGACCGCGAGGCGGAAACTGACGGCCTCGGCGATATGTGGCTGGCGCACGTCTGCCGCACCGTCAAGGTCGGCGATCGTACGCGCCACCCGCAACACCCGGTGATAACCGCGTGCCGACAGGCCGAAACGGTCGGCGACACGGGCCAGCAGCGCGCGGCCTGCTTCGTCCGGGGTTGCGATTTCATCCAGCACGGCACCTTCGGCCTCGGCGTTGACCCGAATGTCCGGATGGTTCGCGAATCGCGCGGTCTGCACGGCGCGGGCAGCGGCGACACGCGCAGCAACCGTGGCGGAACTGTCACCCGAGGCAGGGAGGTCCAGGTCGGTGTAGGCCACGGGCGGCACCTCGACCCGCAGGTCGAACCGGTCCATCAACGGGCCCGAAATCCGGCCCAGATAGTCCTCGCCACACAGGGGAACGCGGGCGCAGGCGCGGGCCGGGTCGGCAAGATATCCGCATTTGCAGGGGTTCGCGGCAGCGATCAGCAAGAACCGGCAGGGATAGCGTACATGGATGTTGGCGCGGGCGACAACAACCTCGCCGGTCTCTATCGGCTGGCGCAGGGTTTCGAGAACCGGGCGCGGAAACTCGGGGAATTCGTCCATGAACAGGACACCATTGTGCGCCAGGCTGATCTGCCCCGGCTTTGCCCCACGACCGCCGCCAACGATGGCGGGCATCGAGGCCGTGTGATGCGGCTCGCAAAACGGGCGTTCGCGGCTGATGCCCCCTTCCGACAACAACCCGGCAAGCGAATGGATCATCGAGGTTTCCAGCGCCTCGGTCGGTGAAAGCGGCGGCAGAATGCCCGGCATCCTCGCCGCCAGCATGGATTTTCCCGATCCGGGAGAGCCGACCATCAGCAGGTGGTGCCGCCCGGCGGCTGCGATTTCCAACGCACGTTTGGCCCGTTCCTGGCCCTTCACGTCACGCAGGTCGCGATGGCGCCTCGAAGGTTTCACCTCGCCCGCCTCGGCCGGGGTCAGCGGGGCCTGGCCGGTAAAGTGGCGCACCACCTCGTCCAGTGTCGCCGCCGCCAGCACCTGGGTCGCGCCGACCCAGGCGGCCTCGGCACCGCAGGCGCGCGGGCACAGCAGGCTGCGGTCATGCTCGGCGGCGGCCATCGCGGCGGGCAAGGCGCCGATAACCGCGACCAGGCGGCCGTCCAGTGACAATTCGCCCAGCGCGACCGTCGTTTCCACAGCGTCACCCGGGATGATTTCCAGCGCGGCCAGCAGCGCCAGCGCGATCGGCAGATCGAAATGAGAGCCTTCTTTCGGCAGATCGGCAGGGGAAAGATTGACTGTAATCCGTTTGGAGGGCAGCGCAATTGACATGGCGGAAAGCGAGGCGCGAACCCGCTCGCGCGCTTCCGACACCGCCTTGTCTGGCAGGCCGACGATGCTGAAAGCCGGCAAGCCCGGTGAAACCGCGCATTGCACCTCGACAATCCGCGCCTCGACCCCTTCAAACGCCACCGTATAGGCCCGTGCCACCATGCCGCGTCTCCCTCACCCCTGGTCAAGGGATAGCGGCAAATTGGTTTACGAAATGTAAATCTGCAGGAAGCGCGGCCAGGTTTCACGGAATGAAATTGATGCGGCCAGAGGTCCAGCCCCCGTCCCAGGTGATCTCGGTCACCGAGAGGTTGTCGATCCGGTGTGACATCGCAGCATAGGCACCGATGCCCAGCGCGCGCTGTACCTGGGTCAGGATCACGCCAAAATGTGCCACGACGATCACATCGCCCTGATGCGCGCACAGCCTGTCCACCGCATCATTGACGCGGGCGCAGACCGTGTTCCAGCTTTCACCACCGGGGGGGGAGACGTCGCCCGGCTCTTCCCAGTAGCGGCGGATCAGGTCCTGGTCCGGCACGTCGGCAAAATGTTGAAGCTCCCACGCGCCAAAGTTGATTTCACGCAGGTCGGGGTCATGGGGCAGGCGGCGGCGGCCTGCGATGACATCAGCCGTGGCGATCGCGCGCGACAGGTCGGACGATATGACAACGCCGTCCGGCAAATACGCCGAAAGCCGTGCAATCGCCGCCGTATCGGACAGATCAGCCGGAAGATCGGACCAGCCAACCATGGTTCGGGCATGGGTGGGCCCGTGGCGTACGAAGTGAAAGCGGGTCACAGCGCGCCTTTCAGCACCAGGGGCAGACCCGAAATCACTGCAACCACCAACTCCGCCCTGGCAGCAAGGCGCTGGTTCAGCCGCCCCTGGGCATCGCGGAAGTGGCGCGCCAGGGCATTGTCGGGCACGACGGACCAGCCCAGCTCATTCGTGACGACGACCACCGGGGCGGGGCAGGCGGTCAGCGCGGTCAGCAGCCCCTCGACCGCAGCCTCCAGGTCTGCCTCGGCCAGCATTACGTTCGTCAGCCACAGGGTCGCGCAATCGAGCAGCACCACTTCGTCCGGTCCAGCCCCCGCCAGGGCCCTCGCGACATCGCGCGGTGCCTCGAGCGTGCGCCAGCCTTGTCCCCGGTCTGCCCGGTGCGCCGCGATCCTTGCGCGCATTTCTGCGTCCCGGGCCTCTGCCGTTGCAATGTAGCACCGCGGCCGCCCTGTTTGCGCCACCAGGCCTTCGGCAAAGCGCGATTTGCCCGATTTTGCGCCGCCCGTGACCACCGTCAAAGCCTTCATTGCGTCCCTGTTCATTTGTTTTGATCCAACCGCCGATCGGCAGCGTAGCCCGTTCAGATGAAAAGAAAAGGCGACAGGGGGCCGAAATGGCACAAAGTGCAGCACAAACCGGATACCTAGAGCAAAAGATGTCCCGCCAGGCGATGCGGGCCGAACTTCTTGATGCCGAAACAGAGGCGCGCCTTGCCTACGCCTGGCGCGATCAGCACGATGAGGCGGCGCTGCACCGGTTGATCACCGCCTATATGCGACTCGCCATTTCAATGGCGGCAAAGTTTCGCCGCTACGGTGCCCCGATGAATGACCTGATACAGGAAGCAAGCGTCGGCCTGATGAAAGCCGCCGATAAATTCGATCCCGATCGCGGAGTGCGTTTTTCCACCTATGCCATCTGGTGGATCAGGGCCGGTATCCAGGACTATGTCATGCGCAACTGGTCGTTGGTTCGCACCGGCAGCACCGCTGCGCAAAAGTCGCTGTTTTTCAACATGAAGCGCGTGCAGGCCAAAGTTGAACGCGAAGCCGCCGCCCGGGGTGAAACCCTTGATCAGCACCAATTGCGCCAGATGGTCGCCAGCGAGGTCGGGGTCAGCCTTGCCGATGTCGAGATGATGACAGGCCGGCTTTCGGGTTCCGACTACAGCCTCAACGCGACCAAAGGCTCGGATGACACGGGCCGGGAATGGGTTGACTCGCTCGAAGACAGCGGCGTTCAGGCCGAAGAACTGGTGACAAACCGCCATGACGGCGATCGTCTGCGCGAATGGCTGGTCCAGGCGTTGGGTGACCTCACCGCGCGTGAACGCTTCATCGTGACCGAACGCAAACTGCGCGAGACTGCACGGACATTGGAAAGCCTCGGCGACGAACTCGGCCTGTCAAAAGAACGAGTGCGCCAGCTTGAGGCCGCCGCTTTTGCCAAAATGCGCCGTGCGTTGGAGAGCCGCTCGCCCGAGGTTCACAACTTTCTGATGTAGCCAGGTCCTGCACCTTCTTTTGCGGTAAAAATATCCCGGGGGAATTGACCGAAAGACCAAGGGGGCAGCGCCCCGCCCCCGGATCAGCCTAATACCTTGCCCTTGTGTCCCGCCGCCCCTAAACCTGTTACGACCTTGGGGCGCGGGAAACCAAACATGCTTGCCAATAAACGCATTCTTCTGATTATCAGCGGCGGCATCGCTGCCTATAAATCGCTCGATCTGATCCGCCGGTTGCGTGAGCGCGGGGCAAGCGTCACTCCCGTTCTGACGCGGGCGGCGGAACAGTTTGTCACGCCGCTTTCGGTCTCGGCGCTGGCGGGGGCAAAGCTGTACCAAGACCTCTTTGATCTGACGGATGAGGCCGCGATGGGGCATATTCAGCTATCACGCTCGGCCGATCTGATCGTCGTCGCCCCCGCAACCGCCGATCTGATGGCAAAGATGGCCCAGGGTCGCGCCGATGATCTGGCCTCGACCCTGCTGCTGGCCACGGATACGCCGGTGCTGATCGCGCCGTCGATGAACGTGCGCATGTGGACCCACGCGGCGACACAGCGCAACCTGGCGACGCTGCAAAGCGACGGCATCGCGATTGTCGGCCCGGATGAGGGCGACATGGCTTGCGGTGAATTCGGGCCGGGCCGCATGGCCGAAGTGCCGGAAATCGTGGCGGCGGTGCAGGCATCCTTTGCGGTGGGTCCGTTGGCGGGGCGGCATGTACTGGTTACCTCCGGCCCCACCCATGAACCGATAGACCCGGTGCGCTATATCGCCAATCGTTCGTCTGGCGCGCAGGGCGTCGCACTGGGGCGCGCATTGCTGGCGCTGGGCGCGCGGGTGACCTTTGTCACCGGCCCGGCCCGGGTGGCACCACCGCCGGGTGCAACCGTGGTTCAGGTCGAAACGGCGGCGCAGATGCTGGCGGCGGTACAGGCCGCCCTGCCGGCCGATGCGGCGGTTTTTGCGGCGGCTGTGGCCGATTGGCGGGTCGCGAATGCGACAGGCTCGAAGATGAAGAAAGACAGTACCGGCAAGGCCCCGGCGCTGGAGTTTGTCGAAAACCCGGACATCCTCGCCACGGTCTCGCAAATGACCTGTGGGCGTCCCGGCCTGGTTGTGGGCTTTGCCGCCGAGACCGATGACGTGATTGCCCACGCCACGGCCAAGCGCCTGCGCAAGGGCTGTGACTGGATCGTCGCGAACGATGTCTCGCCGGCCTCGGGCATCATGGGCGGCACGGAAAACGCGGTGACGGTGATCAGCGGCGCGGCGGCCGAGACCTGGCCGCGTATGGCCAAAGACGCTGTGGCACGCCGTCTTGCGGTGAAAATTGCAGAGACGCTGGGGGCCGCGTCCAAGGATTTCGCATCGTGACGCCGACCCTGCGCCTGACCCGCGATGATTGGGCAGATGCCGCCATTGCTCTGCCTGCCTATGAAACACCGGGTGCCGCCGGGGCCGATGTCCGGGCCAATCTGCGGCCAGAAGACCGCGCGGCGGGGCTGACGCTGGCCCCGATGGCGCGGATGATCGTGCCGACCGGGCTGCGCGTCGAAATCCCGCCGGGCCATGAGATGCAGGTCCGTCCGCGTTCCGGCCTTGCGTTCAGGCACGGTATTTCACTGGCCAACACCCCCGGCACGATCGACAGCGACTATCGCGGCCCCTTGGGGGTGCTGCTGATCAATCTCGGGCGCGAGTCCTTCAAAATCCACCATGGAGACCGCATCGCCCAACTGGTCATCGCACCGGTGGTCCAGGCGACGTTTGTCCTTGCCGCAGACCTCGGCAATACGGTGCGCGGCGTGGGTGGTTTTGGTTCGACCGGGAAGGCCTGACGATGCTGATGGTTCTGGCGCTGATGGCGACGCTTTGGGGCGTGGGGCACCTTGCACGGCTGTCCTTTGCGCTGCGGCTTGCGATGTTGGGCTGCGTCTGGTTGGGCGTGGTGGTGTTGCTGATGTGGCTGCCTGACGGCCATGCCCTGCGCGTAGCAATCGGTGGTTCGGCGCGGGGTTGGCTGGTGGGCGGCGGGGCGGTCGCGCTGATCCTCGGTTACCGTGCCGCATTGTCAGCGTTGCGCCACAATGGAAAACCCCCGCCCGAGCCCGCAAGAGCGGACAGCTTTCGCCCGGCAGAGCTGGAACGCTACGCCCGCCACATCATCTTGCGCGAGATCGGCGGGCAGGGGCAGAAACGCCTGAAAGAGGCAAAGGTGCTGGTGGTCGGTGCGGGAGGGCTGGGCAGCCCGGCGCTGCTGTACCTCGCGGCATCGGGCGTCGGCACGATCGGGGTGATCGACGATGATGTCGTCGAGAATTCCAATCTCCAGCGCCAGGTGATCCATACCGATGATCGCATCGGGATGCCCAAGGTGCAATCGGCCGTCGCCGCGATGAAGGCGCTGAACCCGTTCGTCGCCCTGATCCCGCATCAGGCGCGGCTGGATGACAGCAGCGCCGCCCTGATCGCGCAGTATGACCTGATCCTTGACGGCAGCGACAATTTCGACACGCGTTACCGGGTTAACCGCCTTGCCGTGGCGGCGGCCAAGCCGCTGTTGTCAGCGGCGATCACGCAATGGGAAGGACAGATCAGCCTGTATCATCCCGCACGCGGCGGGCCGTGCTACGAATGTGTGTTCCCTGTGCGCCCCGCCCCCGGCATGGTGCCAAGCTGCGCCGAGGCCGGTGTGGCGGCCCCGCTGCCGGGCGTGATCGGCAGCCTGATGGCAATGGAGGCGGTGAAACACCTGACCGGCGCAGGCCAGGGGCTGCGCGGGCGGTTGATGATCTATGATGCGCTTTATGCCGAGACGCGGGTGATCGGCATCAAGCCCCGTGCCGCTTGCCCGGTCTGCGGCGATTTGCAAACTGGTTGAAGAGTTGGCGGCAATGGAATCATGGGCAACGCCCCTTGCCCCGCCGCGCAACTGGCGCAATAGTGATGAAAAAAGCAAATAAACGAGGGACCGAAAGTATGAAAATTTCCGCAGCACTTGGCCTGATGGCCGCCCTTCTGACCGTGCCGCTCGCGCCCGCCGCCCTAGCTGCCGAGCTTCCGGACCTTGCGGGCCGCGAAGTTGCCGTGGTCACCGAAAATGCCTATCCACCGCTTCAGTTCATGCAGAACGGTGCCGCTGTGGGCTGGGAATATGACGCGATGGCCGAGATTGCAAAACGGCTGGACATGACCGTGGTCTACGAGAACATCTCCTGGGATGCGATGATCCCGGCGGTGTCCGACGGGCAATATGACATTGGCATGACCGGCATCACGATTCGCGATGATCGCAAGGAAAAGGTCGATTTTTCAGACCCCTACATGCGCTCTGAAATGGTGATGCTGGTGCGCGGCGATGAAACGCGTTTTGCCGACGCGGCTTCGTTCGCCACAAATCCTGATCTGTTGATGGGCGCGCAGCCCGGCACGACGCCGTTTTATGTCGGGGTCTATGAGGTTCTGGACGGCAATGAGGCCAACACGCGGATCCAGAAGTTCGAGACCTTCGGGGCCGGCGTCCAGGCGCTTCTCACCGGCGATGTCGATCTGGTGCTGACCGACAGCGTCGGTGGCAATGGCTATGTCGCGGCCAGCGACGGCAAACTCAAGATCGTCGGTGAAAAACTGGGAGCCGAGGAGTTCGGCTTCATCTTCCCCAAGGGCTCTGACCTCGTGGCCCCCGTCAACGCGGCGATTGCGGCGATGAAGGCCGACGGCACGATTGCCGCGCTGGACAGGAAGTGGTTCCTCGACTTCAAGGTCGGCGGCTGACCCGCCCTTGAAGCCGGATAGAGCCGATTTTCCGTGGTGGCTGCTGATCCTGACTGCGATCGGTGCCACCCTGTTCTGGCGCGTGCTGTCGGACGGACTCTATTCCCGGGTGCTGATGACGCTTGTCAAAGGTGTGGAGATCACCCTTTTCGTGACGCTGGTCGGGTTTTTCATGGCGTCTGTCCTTGGGTTGCTGTTGGCGTTGGGTGGGCGCTCGCGCTATGCTGTGCTGCGCCAGGCCGTGCGGTTCTACGTTGAAGTGGTGCGTGGTGTTCCGATCATCGTGTTGCTGTTGTACGTTGCCTTTGTCATGGCCCCGGCGCTGGTGGAGTTGTGGAATTGGACCACCGGGCCGTTGGGGTTCGACCCGTTGCGCAGCCGTGACTTTTCGCTGTTGTGGCGCGCGGTGATTGCCCTGACCATCGCCTATTCCGCCTTTCTGGCCGAAGTGTTCCGAGCCGGCCTCGATGCCGTGCCTCCGGGTCAGATCGAGGCTGCGGAGGCGCTGGGGTTGAACCGCTGGCACCGCTTTCGCCACGTGGTTTTCCCGCAGGCGTTTCGCACCATCCTGCCGCCGCTGGGCAATGATTTCGTGGCGATGGTCAAGGACAGTTCGCTGGTGTCGGTGCTGGGGGTGACGGACATCACGCAACTGGGCAAGGTCACGGCGGCGGGCAATTTTCGCTATTTCGAAACCTATAATGTGGTCGCGCTGATTTACCTGACGATGACGATCACTCTTTCGCTGATGCTGCGACGGCTTGAGGCGCGGATGAGGGCGCGTCAGAACCGCTAGCGCGGGTGGGGCTGCGGAAGCGGGGGGCTTTCTGCCCCCTGCGGCCTTGCGGCCTCCCCCCCGAGGATATTTTTGAACAGATGAAGGGGGCGGGATGGACCATGGCGTTTGCCGACCCCGACTTGAACACCGAAGGAGAACCAAAATGACCAACCCGCTTCTGACCGACTGGGAAACCGACTATGGGCTGCCGCCTTTCATGCGGATCAAGGATGAGGATTTTGGCCCGGCATTTGATGCGGTTCTGGCTGAGGCGCGGGCGAATATCGCGGCGATTTCGGCGCAAACGACGCCGGCCGGCTTTGCCGATACGATCGAGGCGCTGGAATGTGCCGAAAGCGGGCTCGACCGGGTGGCGGGGGTGTTTTACAACCTGGCAGGGGCCGACAGCACCCCGGAGCGTGAGGCGTTGCAACGCGATCTGGCCCCGAAGATGAGTGCGTTTTCGTCAGAGGTGACCAACAACCGCCGTTTGTTTGCGCGGATCGAGGAGCTATGGGCGCGGCGCGATGACCTCGGACTGGATGTGGAACAGGCGCGGGTGCTTGAATTGTACCGGCAGATGTTCGTGCGCGCCGGCGCGCAACTGGAGGGCGAGGCCTCGGAGCGGCTGACCGCGATCATGTCGCGGCTGGCGGTGCTTGGCACGCTCTTCAGCCAGAACCTGCTGGCTGAAGAGCGTGCGTGGTTCATGGCAGTCTCCGAAGAAGACCTCGAGGGGCTACCTGATTTCGTGGTTGCCGCAGCCCGCAACGCGGGGGACGAACGGGGCGCCGCAGGGCCGGTGATCACGCTGAACCGGTCGTTGATCGTGCCGTTCCTGCAATTTACGCCACGCCGGGCGTTGCGCCAACGCGCCTATGAAGCCTGGGTCGCGCGGGGCGCGAATGACAATGACTTTGACAACCGAGCAATTGCGGCCGAGACGCTGGCGCTGCGGCAGGAGCGGGCCAATCTGCTGGGCTATCCCGGTTTTGCGGCCTTCAAGCTGGAGCCGGAAATGGCGAAAACGCCGGGGGCGGTGCGCGATCTGCTGATGCGGGTCTGGGCTCCTGCGCGGGCGAAAGCCGAAGCGGATGGTGCTGTGCTGGAAACGATGATGCATGCCGATGGGCTGAATGGTGTGTTGGAACCCTGGGACTGGCGCTACTATTCCGAAAAACGCCGCCTGGCCGAACATGACCTCGATGAGGCGGCCTTGAAACCCTACCTGAGCCTCGATGCGATGATCGCAGCGGCGTTTGACTGTGCCAACCGCTTGTTCGGGCTGGAGTTCCGGGCGCTGGAGACGCCGCTTTACCACCCGGACGCGCGGGCCTGGGAGGTGACGCGCGCCGGCAAGCACATGGCGGTTTTCATCGGTGACTATTTCGCGCGCGGCTCGAAACGCTCGGGTGCCTGGTGCTCGGCGATGCGGTCGCAGCGCAAGCTGGGTGGTGAGGTGCGCCCGATCGTTGTGAATGTCTGCAATTTTGCCAAGGGCGACCCGGCGCTGCTGTCCTATGATGACGCGCGGACGCTGTTTCATGAATTTGGCCATGCGCTACATCAGATGTTGTCGAACGTCACCCACGGTTTTGTGTCCGGGACGTCGGTTGCGCGCGATTTTGTCGAATTGCCCAGCCAGCTTTATGAACATTGGCTGGAAGTGCCGGAGGTTCTGGAAAAACACGCGCGGCACTGGAAAACCGGCGAACCGATGCCTGCGGATATGCTGAAGCGGTTGCTGGCGGCAGGGACCTATGATCAGGGCTTTGCCACGGTTGAATTTCTGGCCTCGGCACTGGTTGATCTTGCGTTCCACGATGGGCCGGTTCCGCCGGACCCCATGGCAAAACAGGCGGAGGTGCTGACCGCGATCGGCATGCCCCATGCCATACGGATGCGCCATGCCACGCCGCATTTCGCCCATGTGTTTTCGGGCGACGGCTATAGTTCCGGATACTACAGTTACATGTGGTCCGAGGTGATGGATGCCGACGCGTTTGCCGCCTTTGAAGAGGCGGGGGACGCGTTCGACCCTGCGGTTGCGGAAAAGCTGGAGCGGTTCATCCTGTCGGCAGGCGGCTCGCGCCCGCCGGAAGAGTTGTACACTGCGTTCCGCGGGCGGATGCCGGGGGTGGAGCCTTTGTTGAAGGGGCGGGGGTTGCTGGAGGTGAACTAGCGGGCAGCGCCAAGCTGCGGACGGGGGCGCTGCCATTGCTTCGAAAGGGGGGGCGCTGCCCCCAAGGAGCCTGACGGCCCCTTCCCCCCGGGATATTTGAGAACAGATGATCTCAGGGCGATTTGCGCAAATTGGAAGGTGGGTGGCCGAACTCGCGGGAAAAGGCGCGGCTCAGGCTGGATTGCGCCGAAAAACCGGTGCGCAGGGCAATCTCGGCCATCGGATGATGGGTATCGGTGATCATGCGGCGTGCGGTGGCGAGGCGCAGCGACAGGGCATAGGCTGCCGGGCTTTGGCCAAGACCGTTGCGGAACAGGGATTCGAGACGGCGGGTGGACAGGCCAAGCATGCGGGCGGTTTTCGCGACCGGCTCCGGGCTG
>TARA_R110002096_G_scaffold3441_1_pt1 | contig 13948 bp, 10 predicted proteins | sample TARA_R110002096 | Tara Oceans TARA_R110002096 (sample SAMEA4397295) | marine metagenome | biome: Polar Biome; feature: [DCM] deep chlorophyll maximum layer (ENVO:01000326); material: water (ENVO:00002006), including particulate matter (ENVO:01000060) such as... | depth 35 m | reverse complement strand
AACGACTAATTTTCGCTTCAATCCAAAAAGTTTAAATGAGTTCATTATTTGTTTTATAATTTAAACAAATTTAATGTTATTTTTCTCTTTTTTAAGTTTAAATTTTGTCCATAAAAAAACCACCAAAAGGTGGTTTTTTTATGATTAAAGTGTTCTATAAATTAGTGATCATCTTTAATTTTATTGGCTTCTTTTTTAACTGCATCGGCAGCTTTAGTTGCAGTATCTCCAGCAGCATCAACAGTGTTGTCAATAGCTTCGCCAGCTGCGTCAGTAGCATTTTCTATGGCATCACCTGCATCTTCAAAAGCATCTTCAGTGGCATCTACAGCATCATCAGCTGCATCTTCAATAGCGTCACCAGCGTTTTCTATAGCATCTTCTACAGATTCCGTTTTTTTTGTGTCTCTACAAGAAGTAAAAGATAACCCTAATACAAGTAGTAAAGCGGTACTTAAAAATAATTTTTTCATCGGTCTTTGTTTTAGTATTTAATTAATTGATTACGAAAATAATAACATTTGCAAACGTTATTTTTAACAAATGTTAGTTAAACTAAATTATATACGAAGATAATCGAGTATTTGGATGACGGCACCTTTATTTTCTTTTATAAAGTCTGAATTTTGTTTACCTGCTTGACCTCGCTTCTCTTTGTTTTTAATCAATTCATTCAATACGGTATTAAATTCTTCTTGATTTGAAATTGAAAATAGGCCTCCTAAATCAATCATTATTTTGGCTTCATAAAATTTAGAATGATTTTTACCTATTATTATAGGAACACCAAAAACGGCAGGTTCTAAAGTATTATGTAAGCCCGTATTTCCCATGGCACCTCCCACATAAGCAATATTTGCATAGCTGTAAATTTTACTGAGTATTCCAATAGTATCTACAATAAAAACTTGAGCATTTTTTAACGAGCTATTATTTTTTTCAGAAAATAAAACAGTCTCTTTATTCAATTTTTCTCTTATATTTTTTATCTGGTGCGATTTTATATTATGCGGGGCTATAATGAATTTAGTATTCATTGACGTGTTATTAATGTAATTAATTAATAATTCTTCGTCATCTGGCCATGTGCTTCCGGCTACAACACAGGTTTTATTATCTTTAAATGCATCAATAAAATCTAAAGTATTATTTAGTTCTAATTGACTGTAAACTCTATCAAAACGTGTGTCTCCAGAAACTGTAACTTTATTATACCCTATTGATTTTAGTAATGTTTTTGAAGCTTCATTTTGTGTAAAAATATGTTCGAATGAAAATAAGGCTTTTCTTAATGCTTTTCCATAGAATTTAAAATAAGATTGATGCTCTCTAAAAGCTGCAGAAATTAAAATAGCGCGACCTTTTCTTGTTTTTAATTCATTTAAAAAATTTGGCCAAATATCATATTTAACAAAAACGGTAAGTTCGGGATTTACGATGTTTAAAAAGCGTTTTGCATTTTTTTGAGTATCAATGGGAAGATAAACTACCACATTTGCAATAAGTGAATTTTTACGAATCTCATAACCAGACGGAGAAAAAAAGCTTAGTACGATTTTATGGTTGTTATAATAGTTTTTGAGTGCTTTAAAAACAGGTAATCCTTGTTCATATTCTCCTAAAGACGCACAATGAAACCAAAGTGTTTTGTCGTTTTTATTTAAAGCATTTTCTAGAGTTTTAAAGGTGTTTTTTCTGCCAATAACACCCGCTTTTATTTTCTCATTAAAAGGCGCTATACATTTTAATGCAAAATCTGTGATGCGAATTCCTATATCGTATATAAAACTCAAAGTTCTTCTATTTGCAGCTAAAATACATTTCTTTAAAATAAATTCATTGGTTAGGGTGTATGAATTTTGTAATTTTGTTAATCGCAAACTCACATTGGGAATGCATTAAAAAAGTCTTTAATTTTTGAATTTTGACTTTAATTTATTTTAGATGAAAAAAATACAAATGGTGGACCTAAAAGGTCAGTATAGCAACATAAAAGATGTTGTAAACCCTTCTATACAAGAAGTCATTGAAACTACAGCGTTTATAAATGGGCCAAAAGTTCATGAATTTCAGAAGAATTTAGAAACCTATTTAGGTGTTAAGCATGTTATTCCATGTGCTAATGGAACAGATGCCCTTCAAATAGCGATGATGGGTTTGGGTTTAAAACCTGGAGATGAAGTTATTACTGCCAATTTTACCTTCGCCGCAACAGTAGAAGTTATTGCCTTATTACAATTAACTCCTGTTTTAGTTGATGTAAATGAAGATGATTTCAATATCAATATTGAAGCCATCAAAAAAGCCATTACACCAAAAACTAAAGCGATTGTACCCGTTCATTTATTTGGGCAATGTGCCAATATGGAAGCTGTAATGGCTATAGCCAAAGCACATAATTTATTTGTAATTGAAGATAATGCACAAGCCATTGGTGCAAATTACACTTATAAAAATGGAAAAAAAGTTAAAGCAGGTACGATTGGTCATGTTGGAGCAACATCGTTTTTTCCATCAAAAAATTTAGGATGTTATGGAGATGGCGGTGCCATTTTTACAAATAATGATGATTTAGCACATACTATAAGGGGTATTGTAAACCACGGGATGTATGAACGCTATCACCACGATGTAGTGGGTGTTAATTCTAGATTAGATAGTATTCAAGCTGCCGTTTTAGATGCGAAATTACCCTATTTAGATACTTACAACAAAGCCAGACGAAATGCAGCAAGAAAATATAATAGGGCTTTTAAAGGCATTAAAAGTATTATAACACCAAAAACAGTAAATGGATGTGATGGCATTTGCGATACTTGCGACTGTCATGTATTTCATCAATATACACTTAAAATAAAAGGAGTAGATAGAGATGCTTTAGTGAAACATTTAAACGCACATGATATTCCTTGTGGCGTGTATTACCCAATACCGCTTCATAAACAAAAAGCTTATGAAGATACACGTTATAATGAAGCTGATTTTACAGTAACTAATAAGCTAGTAAAAGAAGTTATTTCATTACCAATGCATACAGAACTAGATGATGAGCAAATAGAGTTTATTACATCAACAATCTTAAAATTTGTAAATGGATAAAATATTAGTTACCGGCGGACTCGGATTTATAGGATCGCATACCGTTGTAGAGTTACAAAACGAAGGTTATGAAGTGGTTATTATTGACGATTTATCAAATTCTTCTGAAAAAGTACTTGACGGTATTACTGCAATAACAGGCAAAACACCCATTTTTGAAAAATTAGACCTTAAAGAAAAAGATAAGGTTGAAGGGTTTTTTTCAAAACATAACGATATAAAAGGTGTCATTCATTTCGCGGCTAGTAAAGCCGTTGGTGAAAGTGTGAAAGAACCTTTAATGTATTATGAAAATAATATCGGGACCTTAGTTTATATTTTGAAGGAATTACAAAAACTTCCAGCAGCTAATTTTATTTTTAGTTCGTCTTGTACCGTTTACGGACAAGCAGATGAATTACCAATAACCGAAAATGCACCAGTTAAAAAAGCAGAGTCTCCTTACGGAAATACAAAACAAATTGGAGAAGAAATTATTATGGATACTTGTAAAATTTCTCAAAATATAAAAGCCATTGCATTACGATATTTTAATCCAATTGGTGCTCATGAATCTGTTAATATAGGTGAATTACCAATAGGTGTTCCACAAAATTTAGTGCCTTTTATTACACAAACAGCAATAGGTTTACGTGAGCAATTATCAGTTTTTGGAGAGGATTATCCAACAACTGATGGTACTTGTGTTCGAGATTACATTCATGTGGTAGATTTAGCTAAAGCACATGTTATTGCACTAAAGCGTCTTTTAGAAAATAAAAATAAATCAAACTATGAAACTTTTAATCTTGGAACTGGTACTGGAAGTTCTGTATTAGAAGTCATTCAATCTTTTGAACGCGTTTCTGGCAAAAAATTAAATTATAAAATTGTTGAAAGACGTGAAGGTGATGTAGTAGCTGCTTACGCCGATACTAATAAAGCTAATGATGAATTAGGTTGGAAAACTAAGTTAACACTTGACGATGCGATGCTATCTGCATGGAATTGGGAACAGAAAGTAAGAGCTTAATAATAATTTGAATTCAAATAACTATTGAAAAGGTTGCTAAAATTAGCAACCTTTTTTATTTAATAATTTCAAGGATTTAAGGTTATAACTCAAAGTATTTATCTTTTTTTATGGTAATTTATTATCGGATGTTACCTTTTTAAGAAATTTTTAAGATTTATAAACGACTTTATTTATAACTTCATCTTAAGTTGTTGTAATAATAGACCTTAACTAATTAATGACCAATCAATCAAAAATATTGCTTATTGTACTATGCTTATTTTTTGTGTTTAACACAAGGGCAGATAATCCATTTTCAAATAGTAAATCAAGTTTAATTCAAAATAAAATTGATAGTTTAATACAAGAGAAAAATATTAATTTTGATATGACTCAATTAGAGTTATTAACGCTTTATCAAGATGCTTTCTATAGTAATCATAAAGACTCCATTCAAATTTTTAAAAAGTTAGCTTTACTTAATGCAGAATTAGAACAACCTAAAGATGCTTACCTATTTACAGAAAAGTACATAAATAATACATCTGATTTTTCTATAATTGATGATAAATCATATGATGCAATAATTGGTACTGAAGAGTATGATATACTTCAAGATAAGTATAATTATAAATTCAATTTTTTGATGTTTATATACTTTTATGTAGCTTTAATAGGTTTTTTCTTTTCCATAATAATAAATTTCACAAAAAAAGGTAATAAGTATGCTAAAATGTTTATTGGAGGTTTCGTTTTTGTTCATTCATTTTTTATTCTTGGATTTGTAATTTATAAGTCTAATTTTATATTGAGATTGCCACAGACCTATTTAATGACTTCCTTTTTTGCACTAATGTATGGACCTTTGTTGTATTTTTATTTTAAAAGTGTAATTGAAGGGTATGAATTCAAGAAAATTGATTTTTTACATTTTTTGCCTAACCTTAGCTTACTCATCTTTTTGTATCCAATATATTCACTTCCGTTTTCAGATAAGATAGAGATTATTCTGAAAATCAATACTGATTATACTAATCAAATTCTAATCGTTTTTGCTGTCAAAATAATTTCATTAATGGTTTATGCTGGTTTAATTGGAAAAATGCTTCTTAATCAAAAAAGTAAAGACAGCTTTTTAAGTAAAAGTGCTTCAATAAAAAAATGGATAAATACATTGTTTAAAATTCATATTACTTACTTAGTTTCTTATTTAGTTTATAGTTTAGCAATAAATGTTGATTTAGGTAATTTATCAGAGTTTATTTACAACACACAAGTTGGAATTATGTCCTTAATGGTTCTTTACATTGCTTATATGGCCTATGTGCAACCTAGTGTTTTTAGCAATGAATATATCTCTACACCTGTTGGTTTTTTCTTTGAGAAATATAAAAAATCAGGTCTTACAGAGGCACTATCAAACGAATTGAAAGAAAATTTAATTAAGTTATTAGTTGAAGATAAGATATACAAAGAGAATAATATAAACCTTGAAGTATTGGCACTAAATATGAATACAACAAGGCACAATGCTTCTCAAATAATTAATGAACATTTTGAAATGAATTTTTTCGAACTCATTAATAAATTCAGAATAAAGGAAGCCGTTAAAATATTACATGAAGATACACATAGAAGCTTAAATATTATAGATGTAGCTTACGAAGTGGGTTACAATAATAAAGTAACTTTCAATAAGGCTTTTAAAAAAGAAACTTCACTTACGCCTTCAGAGTTTCTTAACTCTCATAATAAACAACAAATTCAAGTAAATTTTAAGTAAACTATCGTCGGAAAGGTAAACTATTATAAGCATTACCACCGCTAATTGGTTTTATCCTTTTTTTTACCATTGCAATTGTGAAAGGTAAGGTGGTATTGAAACTTTACTGAAAAATTAATATGTGTTCTCTAAATTTTGAATTCATTTTGTAAAGTGTAATTTTTTGAATTAGTCACTTAAAAAAACTTTACTGCCTACCTTTTATCAATCTGCATAGACTAATTCAATAAAACTCAATTTATGAAATTAAAAAACTACTATTTAGTAATAGTTTTTTTCATTAGTTGCATAGCTACATCGCATGCGCAAGAAAAAACTATTTCAGGACAAGTTATGGATGCTAATAAGCTACCATTACCAGGGGCTACTGTGCTTATAAAGGGGTCACGGAGCGGAACATCAACAGATTTTGATGGAAATTATTCAATTAGCGCCAAAGTTGGTGAAACACTTGTATTTAGTTATGTAGGCTATACAACCCAGCAAATTATTGTTGGTGCTTCCAATAAAATAGATTTAACTTTGGAGGAAGATGCTGAATCTTTAGAAGAAGTGGTTGTCGTAGCATATGGTACACAGAAGAAAGAAGAAATAACGGGATCTGTTACTACCATAAAAACTGAACAACTAGCAGATATACCTACAGCGTCGGTTGTACAAGGTTTGGTAGGTCAAGTAGCTGGTGTTCAAATCATCAATCAGTCTGGTGCTCCCGGAGCTGACCCAACAGTTAGGTTTAGAGGTATAGGCTCTATCAACTCTTCTAGTGCTCCTCTTTATGTGGTGGATGGTGTTGTTTTTAATGGAAATTTAAACTCAATTAACCCACAAGATATTGAAGCAATGTCTTTCCTCAAGGATGCTTCAGCTAATGCCCTGTATGGAAGTAGAGGCGCAAATGGTGTTGTCATTATAACTACAAAAAAAGGAGCTAGTGAGAGTTTAGAAGTAACTTTTGATTCAAAAGTAGGTTTCAATTATAGAGCTGTTCCAGAATATGATATTATAACAGAATCGGGGCGCTATTATGAAGCTGTTTTTGATAGAACTAGGCTAGACTTAATAAATAACGGTCAGTCTTTAGATGATGCTGCAACTGCTGCTGCTGCTAGTATTGTTACAAACCCTGCCTTTCCACTTGGATATAATAGTTATGATGTACCTGAAGGACAAATTATAGATCCTTCAACTGGGAGAATTAATCCTAACGCAAATTTATTATACCAAGAAAGTTGGTTGGACGAATCATATATAACTGGTGTTAGACAGGAAAATTATTTGAGTCTTAGGTATCGTAATGATAAATTAAGTACTTTTTTCTCTGTGGGTCATTTAAATGATGAAGGTATTATTGTTAATTCAGGCTTCGAGCGTGTAACTGCCCGTTTGAATACAGAATTTCAAGCTAAAAATTGGTTAAAGTTTAGTGCTGGCATGAATTACTCTAATACTGTAGCAGACAACCCATTAGGTGGATTTGGTTCTGGTAGTGTAAGTAACATAGCTGGTTGGGCAAGAGGAACTGCTCCTATATACCCAGTTTACAGTCGTGGTGCTGATGGTCAATTAATATTAGACTCTAATGGCAACAGAACTTTTGATTTTGGTCTAGGTACTGGTGGCTCTGTTGGTACAAGACCTAGTTTCAAATCTAACTCTAATCCTGTTGCAACAAGTCAATTAGATATAAACGATAATATTTCTGATAACTTTTCAGGAAGATTCAGTGTATCTGCTAAATTTCTAAAAGACTTTGAGTTTACTTATAATATATCCGCAGATTTAACGAATGCCAATATTACTAGGTATTCTACTCCAGAAGGTGGTGACGCTTTTAATGCTAACGGAAGAATTACTACGCGTGCGAATAGAGGTTTAACAGTGGCTCATCAACAACTATTAAATTGGAATAAGGATATAGGTAGACATAGTATTTCCATATTATTAGGTCATGAAAGTAACGATTACAACTTTAGAATATTAGCTGGTTCGGTTTCTGAAACTGTAATAATAGGTTTACCAGTAGTTAACAATGGAGCTAATATTCAGTTTTTAACAGGTTATCAAAAAGATTATACCGTTGAGGGATATTTATCAAGATTAACTTATAATTTTGATAACAAATATTTCTTTAATGCTAGTTTTAGAAGAGATGGATCATCCGTTTTTAGCCCTGATAATAGATGGGGTAACTTTTATGGTTTAGGTACTGCTTGGTCTGTACATAAAGAAAATTTCTTCGATGTATCTTGGATTGATAACTTTAGACTAAAAGCAAGTTTTGGTCAACAAGGTAACGATGCTATACTTTATGAAGATACTAGGACAATTGTTGGAGATACTGACAATAGAAACTACTATGCCTATACAGATCAGTTTGATATAATTAATGCTGGAGGAAACATTCCTGGCATTACCTTTTTTCAATTAGGTAACGAAGATTTGGTTTGGGAAACCTCAACAAACATAAACGCCGGAATAGAACTTGGTTTATTTAATAATAGACTAAGACTAAATGCTGAATATTTTGTTAGAAAAGTAGAAGACTTATTGTTTTTTGAGCCATTAGCACAAAGTGATGGGGTTGGAACTAAGCCAGCTAACGTAGGTGATATGGAAAATAAAGGTGTTGAAGTTGAAATTAGTGGTGATATTATTATAAACGATAATTTTCAATGGTCAGTATCTTTAAACGCTACGAATTATAAAAATGAATTAACCAGCTTACCAGAAGAGTTCATTGATGACGGTCTTTTCAGGTTACAAGAAGGTAAAAGTAGATATGATTATTTTATACGTGAATGGGCTGGAGTAGATCCAAGTAATGGCGACGGTCTATGGTTTACAGATGTTTTAGATGCAAACGGTGACCCTACTGGAGAGAGAGTAACAACTAATGATCGTGTAAATGCTTCAGAAAATTTTATAGGTAAATCTGCAATACCAGATGTTTACGGAGGTTTTTCCACAAATCTTTCCTACAAGAATTTCTCATTAAATGTAGCTTTTGCTTATCAAATAGGAGGATATGGTTATGATGGTGTTTACCAAAACTTATTGGGTACTACATCTGCTGGAGATAATTTTAGCAATGATGTATTTAACTCATGGACACCAGAAAACCCAACAGCATTAATACCTAGATTAGATATTAATGATATTAATCAAGCAGGTACATCTTCTTTTTTCTTAGTTGATGCATCCTATTTGAATTTACAGAATGTAACGCTGTCATATAATTTTGACAGTAAATTACTAGATAAACTACGCATTACTGGTTTAAAGATTTATGCGACTGGTAACAACTTATATTTATGGTCTAAAGCTAGACAAGGTTATGACCCAAGACTTAGTATTACTGGTAATGCAACAAACGAGTTTGGTCTAGCAAGAACAACATCTCTTGGTTTAACAGTTAATTTTTAAAAAATTATGAAAAAGTTTAATATATTATTTATATTTATTCTGATAGTAGGTCTTTACAGTTGTAAAGATGACTTTCTAGATACAGAACCTGCAAATTCAATATCAACTGAACAAGTTGCATCGACACCTGCAGCGAATGAAGCCATATTAAGAGGTATTTATGCAAACCTTAGAACAAGTGGTATTGGTAATCCGGCCAGGGTTGATGTAGATTATGGGCAGAAAGCTATGATGGCCTATGCAGATATGTTGGGCCACGATATTGTACTTAACAACTTTAACTGGTATATATTTGTATATAACTATAATGGAAGACAACAAACAAGTAGCAGAACCAATATTATTTGGAATACTTATTATACAGCTATCGCAGATGCTAATAGTGTTATTAATGGACTGATAGATAAGGCAGATCGTGATGCTGCCGAGGATGCTCTTTTAGGACAAGCATTGTCCATTAAAGCATTTTCTCTTTTCAATCTTGTTAGATTTTATTCTGATACTTATATAGGAAACGAAAGTTCTCCCGGAGTTCCTGTTACCGACAGAGTTGATTTTGAAGGAAAAGGCAGAGGTACAGTTCAAGATGTGTATGACGCCATTATTCCTGATTTGGAACTAGCCAAAACTTTATTAGATGGTTATTCTAGAGCTAATAAACAAGAAATAGATCAAAGTGTTGTACAAGGCTTCTTGGCTAATGTATATTTAGAAACTGGTAATTGGCAAGGAGCTGCTGACAATGCAGCAGCAGCAAGAACAGGATATTCATTAATGCCTGGTGAGCAATACGCTACAGATGGTTGGGATAATATTAATAACGCAGAATGGATGTGGGGAGCAGATATTGACAACCTTACTTCTACTACTTTTATATCGTTCTTTTCGCATTTTGATAGTACTGCAGGTGGTTACGGTGGTGTAGGTTTTGGGTTTGGTTTTAAGATGATTGACGCTAGATTATATGAACAAATTCCTCTTACAGATCTTAGAAGAGATGCTTGGATAGATCCAGTAGAAGGTAATCCAAATTTTCCAGCTAGTGATGGATATATAGGATATGCTAACGTTAAGTTTATTGACGAAACTTTTTTCGAGGGGGATTACTCGTATATGAGAGCTGCTGAAATGTGGTTAATTGAAGCTGAAGCTAAGGCGAGATTAAGTGATGCAACTGCAGCAGATGTACTATTTGAATTAGTAAGTAACAGAGATCCAGGTTACGTAAAATCAACAAATACTGGAATGGCTTTAGTAGAAGAAGTTTATTTACAAAGAAGAATAGAGTTATGGGGTGAAGGAGTTGCTTGGTTTGATCTAAAAAGATTGAAAAAACCAATGAACAGAACTGGAGCTGGTTCTAACCATAGAAGTTTTGGTCTTATAGATATTGAGCCAGGAGGTAATTTTTTCAAAATGCAAATTCCTCAAGGTGAGCTAAACTCTAATCCTAACATAGGTCCTACAGATCAAAACCCATAAATAAAACAAATAGATTATGAAAAAAATATCATTTATAATAATAACCTTTTTATCGTTTTTTCTCTTTAATAATTGCGAAGAGGAAACCATAGCAGATAATGTATTTAACTATATTACTTTTGGAGCAGAAGGGTACTCCACAATTGTTCCTTTAGAAGGTAGTACAACTATTGATGTTCTTGTTTTAACATCAAAAGCTTCTGGGTCAGATAGAACTTTTAACGTAGTGGTTGATCAAGCCTCTACTGCAGCAGCTGGCTCATATAGCATTCCAAGTACTGTTGTAGTTCCTAGCGGATCTCAAGAAGGCATACTAACACTAACGCTATCTGATGTAGACTTAGGAATAGGTGTTAATGATCTCGTTATAGGTTTCTCTGGAGAAGACGGACTTTTCAATGGAGCTCCAACCACAGTCTCTTATACCCAGCAGTGTAATGAAGTAGCCGCAGTTCTAGATTTTACATTTGACTTTTACGCAAGTGAGACAGAATGGTCTATCATTGATGCATTAGATAGCGTTGTTGCTTCTGGTGGTGGATACTCTAATGGACAAGGCACTACAAGTGAAAATATCACTTTATGTGCAGGTAGAGATTATACACTAACTGTTACAGATGAGTTTTCTGATGGCATGGATGATGGAGATAATATTGGTTCTTACACTCTAACAATTGGGGGTGTCGAAAAAGTTTCTGGTGGTGGAGCTTTTGGTGCTAGTGAATCTAGTAGTTTTGATACCAATTAATATAAATTATTATTTAATAAATTGAAAATAAATTGAAAATAAATTGAAAATAGATTGCCAAAATTGGCAATCTATTTTTTTATGATGGAAAACCAAATGCAAATATTAAGCATAAGAGCAATTATAGAAGCTATTTATACTCCAAAGTACTAATAAGTTTAAGGATTAAAATAAATAAATCTCTCAGTATGCATTTAGCTTTGTTGAGAGATTTATATTGTATTAAATTTTAGTTTTCTTCTTCCTAAAACTAACAACTATAAGTATAATCATACCTGTAGTTACTGATAAATCAGCCATATTAAAAATACCGGTTCTTAATAAATCGGTGAGCCTTATATAGAAAAAATCGGTTACTGAGCCATAAGCTATTCTATCAAAAACATTAGCAATACCACCACCAATAATACTCGAAAAAGCAAAAAGAGACCAATTGTCTAAAGTTTTTTCTTTTAAGATATAACGTAAAACAAACCCTAAAACTAGAATAGGTAAAATGAGTAGTAAAATGATTCTGAACGTTGGATTTAAATCGCTGCCCATACCCAGAAAAGCGCCCGCATTTTCAACATTCATCATGATGAAATTGTCACCAATTAAAGATATTTGCTCACCAGGATTGGTTACTGTTCTTGGTTCAATATTGGCGCGTACTAATATTTTAGAAACTTGATCGATAGTAATTGTGATTACAATGACTAGTATGATATAAATGGAGCGTTTAGATAATTTCATTTAGCTATTACTTTCTAAAGTTGCAGAAATTGTTTCAGCGTCTCTGTTGATTTTTTTTACTAAACCTTGTAAAACTTTTCCAGGACCAACTTCAGTAAATAGCGTAGCGCCGTCAGTGATCATTTGTTGTACAGATTGTGTCCAACGCACAGGAGCGGTTAATTGAGATATTAAATTTGTTTTAATAGCGGCTTCATCAATTACAGCATTAGCAGTAACATTTTGATAAATAGGGCAGTTCGGTTTACTAAATGTTGTATTTTCTATTGCAGCAGCTGATTCCTCTCTTGCTGGTTCCATTAATGGAGAATGGAATGCGCCACCTACGCGTAAAACTAGCGCACGACGAGCTCCTTCATTCTTCAAGGACTCACAGGCATTATTTACAGCATCTACTTCGCCAGAAATAACTAATTGCCCGGGGCAGTTATAGTTAGCAGCAACTACAATACCTTCAGTATTTGCACAAATTTTTTCAACTACGGCATCTTCTAAACCTAAAACAGCAGCCATGGTACCAGGCCGTAAATCACAAGCTTTTTGCATTGCAAAAGCACGCTGAGAAACTAATTTTAATCCGTCTTCAAAGGTTAATGCACCGTTAGCAACTAATGCCGAGTATTCTCCTAATGAATGGCCAGCTACCATATCGGGTTTAAAGCTATTACCTAAAGTTTTAGCTAAAATTACCGAGTGTAAAAAAATAGCAGGTTGAGCAACTTTAGTAGCTTTGAAGTCTTCATCTGTGCCTTCAAACATGATATCTGTGATGTTAAATCCTAAAATATCATTAGCTTGTTCAAATAATTCTTGAGCTAAAAGTGAATTTTCATAAAGATCTAAACCCATTCCTGAAAATTGTGCGCCTTGACCCGGAAATATATATGCGTTCATAGTTAATTTAGTTTTTAGTTGTGCTAAAATAGAAATATTTTTTTTGAAGTAAGGCTGCTTTACTGTAAGAATCAAGAATAAATACTATTAATTATTTATTAAAGTAGTATGAACCTTTATATTCTTATCTCTTGGTTCTTTTTATAGAGTAGTGGTTGCTGCTTCGGCACAACGTTCGCCATCCATCGCAGCAGAAACTATACCACCGGCATAACCACCACCTTCGCCACAAGGATATAAATTAGTTATTTGCGGATGTGCTAAAGTTTCCGTTCTTGGAATAGAAACAGGTGATGAGGTTCTAGATTCTACACCAACAACATTTGCTTCTTCGGTGTAATAACCTTTCATTTTTTGTCCAAAAGCTTGAAACCCTTTTCTAAGCCTACTTCCAATTAATTTGGGTAATAATGAATGTAGCGGTGCAGAATTTAATCCGGGTTGGTAGGATGTTGCATTCAAATCTGATGAAAGTTTTCCTTCTACAAAATCTGTTAATCGCTGTGCAGGAGCCACCTGACTTCTGCCTCCAGAGGTAAACGCTAGTTTTTCTAAATTCTTCTGATATTCTAAGCCTTTTAAAGCCCCGAATTGTTCGTATTTTGGCAAATCTTTATGTACATCAATTTCGACTACAATACCAGAATTTGCGTATAAGTTATTTCGTTTTGATGGCGACATACCATTAACAACAACTTCACCATTTGCAGTAGCCGCAGGCACAATAAAGCCGCCTGGGCACATACAAAATGAATACACGCCACGATCGTTAACTTGTTGCACCAAA
>TARA_R110002096_G_scaffold267036_1_pt1 | contig 13956 bp, 26 predicted proteins | sample TARA_R110002096 | Tara Oceans TARA_R110002096 (sample SAMEA4397295) | marine metagenome | biome: Polar Biome; feature: [DCM] deep chlorophyll maximum layer (ENVO:01000326); material: water (ENVO:00002006), including particulate matter (ENVO:01000060) such as... | depth 35 m | reverse complement strand
ACCAGCTCGATAACGGCCATCGGCGCATTGTCGCCATGACGGTAGCCGGCTTTCAGCACGCGGGTGTAACCACCGGCACGTTCCGAGTAGCGCGGTCCGAGCGTTTCGAACAGCTTGCCGACTTGCTCGACATTGCGGATCTTGGAGATTGCCTGGCGACGGGCATGCAGATCACCGCGCTTGGCGAGCGTGATCAGCTTGTCCATGAAAGGCTTCATTTCCTTGGCTTTCGGCAAGGTCGTGACAATCTGCTCGTGCTCGATCAGCGACGCAGCCATGTTGGCAAACATGGCATTACGGTGCGTGGTCGTGCGACCGAGTTTACGATGGGCGATGCCGTGGCGCATGGCGAATTCTCCTTTGAGCGAGGCTCAAGCTCTCTGGCTTAAGCGTGCTCGTCGAAACGTTTGGCAAGATCTTCGATGTTCTCTGGCGGCCAGTTTGGCGCTTCCATACCAAGATGGAGACCCATCTGGGCGAGAACTTCCTTGATCTCATTGAGTGACTTGCGGCCGAAATTCGGGGTGCGAAGCATTTCCGCTTCGGACTTTTGAATCAGGTCGCCGATATAGACGATGTTGTCGTTCTTCAGGCAGTTCGCCGAACGCACGGACAATTCCAGCTCGTCGACCTTTTTCAGGAGCGCCGGGTTGAAGTCCAGCTCGGGACGATCGTCCTCGGCCGGGCGCTGCTCGACGGCTTCTTCGAAGTTGATGAAGATCTGGAACTGGTCCTGGAGGATGCGCGCCGCAAAGGCGACCGAATCTTCCGGTGTGACCGTGCCATCCGTCTCGATGTCGAGGATCAGCTTGTCATAGTCGAGCACCTGGCCTTCGCGGGTGTTTTCCACGCGGTAGGCCACGCGCTTGACCGGGCTGTAGAGCGCATCAACGCCGATATAGCCGATCGGGGCATCTTCCGGACGATTGCGGTCAGCCGGGACATAGCCCTTGCCGGTGTTGACGGTCAGCGTGAAGCGGATTTCCGCGCCCTCGTCGAGGGTACAGATGACGTGCTTCTTGTTGACGACTTCAACGTCGGCGGTTTCTTCGATGTCGCCTGCGGTGACAACGCCCGGGCCGGTCTTGCGCAGAACGACGCGCTTGGGACCTTCACCGTGCATGCGCAGGGCAATCTGCTTGATGTTCAGGACGATGTCGGTGACATCCTCACGAACGCCCGGGATCGACGAAAACTCGTGCACAACGCCGTCAATCTGCAGCGCCGTTACGGCAGCGCCTTGCAGAGACGACAGCAGGACACGGCGCAGGGCATTGCCCAGCGTCATCCCGAAACCGCGCTCGAGCGGCTCGGCAACGATTGTCGCGTGCTGCTCGGGATTGTGGCCGGGTTTCACTTCCGGCTTCATCGGGCGGATCAGTTCTTGCCAGTTCTTCTCAATCACGGGTCTTGCCCCTCTCGGTGTCGCGCGGAAGGCGGAACCAGTTCCGCTCGCGCGATGCGTATTCAGTTCGGTGAAGCGGCGCGGTGTTAGACGCGACGGCGCTTCGGCGGGCGGCAGCCATTATGCGGAATCGGCGTGACGTCGCGGATCGTCGTGATGGTGAAGCCCACAGCCTGCAGGGCACGAAGCGCCGACTCACGGCCTGAACCCGGACCGGAGACGTTGACTTCCAGCGTCTTCATGCCGTGTTCCATCGCCTTCTTGCCGGCTTCTTCAGCAGCGATCTGCGCGGCATAAGGGGTCGACTTGCGTGACCCCTTGAAACCGTTGGCACCGGCAGACGACCAGGCAATCGCATTGCCCTGCGCGTCAGCGATGGTGATCATCGTATTGTTGAAGCTGGCGTTCACATGGGCGACGCCAGAGATGATGTTTTTCCGCTCTTTACGGCGGACGCGTGTCGGCTCTTTAGCCATGAGACTACTCCGCCTCTACTTCTTCTTGCCAGCGATGGGCTTGGCGGGACCTTTGCGCGTACGCGCATTGGTGTGGGTGCGTTGACCACGGACTGGCAGACCACGGCGGTGACGAAGACCGCGATAGTTACCCATGTCCATCAGGCGCTTGATGTTGACGGCGACTTCACGTCGCAGATCACCCTCAACCTGATAGTCACGGTCGATGACTTCACGGATCTGAAGCACTTCAGAATCCGTCAGATCGTTCACCCGCCGCTCACGGGCGAGGCCGACCTTGTCACAGATCTCTTTGGCCTTTGCAGGTCCAATTCCGTGGATATAGCTGAGCGCTATCTCAACACGTTTATTCGTCGGTATGTTGACGCCGGCGATACGGGCCACGATGCTCTCCTAACCTTGGTCACGCCAATCACGGACGATGCGCGCCCTGCCCCCGGATAAGTGGGTTCAAGGTCGCTCGTCGCCCGTTTCGCGAAGGGCGCTATCTATAGTGTCGTGCCTACCCCCGTCAACGGGGTTAGGCGCGTTTCTTCATCCTTTGTCCAGCACGGTCCCGATTGCGGCACTTACCGCATCCATCGACCCCATGCCGTCCACGTCATGCAAGACGCCCTTGCCCTTGTAATAAGGGATCAACGGCGCAGTTTGTTTTTCATACACGGCCAGGCGCGTTTTAAACGCCTCGACGGTATCGTCTGCGCGGCCCTGTTCGGCGGACCGCTTTGCCATGCGTTCAACCAGCTCGTCATTGTCGACGATCAGGCGAATGACAGAATCAACGGCCATGCCGCGACTCGCCAGCAATGTGTCCAGCGCTTCGGCCTGGGCCACGGTCCGCGGGAAGCCATCAAAGATCGCTCCGCCGGCCTTCACGGCATCGTCCAGGCGCTCGGCGATCAGTTCGATCACGATGGCGTCGGAGACCAGCGCGCCGCTGGCCATGATGCCGTCAACACGGCGGCCCAGTTCAGACCCGGACGCAATGGCCGCGCGCAGCATGTCGCCGGTCGACAGCTGTACCCAGCCGCGATCCTCGACGATGCGCTTGGCCTGCGTGCCCTTGCCACAGCCGGGCGGTCCGAACAGTACCAGATTCATTTGCGGCGACCCCGCAGCTTGGTCTTCTTGATCAGACCTTCATACTGGTGCGCCAGAAGGTGCGACTGGATCTGCGACACCGTATCGAGCGTCACCGACACCACGATCAGGATCGACGTACCGCCAAGCGCGAACGACGCGCCGGTCTCGCCCCGGATCATTTCCGGGATCAGACAGACAATCGTCAGATAGACGGCACCGATCAGCGTCAATCGCGACAGCACATAGTCAAGATATTCGGCGGTCCGCTTGCCCGGGCGGATACCCGGCAGGAAGCCCCCATACTTGCGAAGATTGTCAGCCGTATCTTCCGGATTGAACACGATGGACGTGTAGAAGAAGGCAAAGAAGATGATCATCGCCGCATAGAGAACCAGGAAGAGCGGCTGCCCCGGTCCCAGCAGGGCCGTGATTGTCAGCATCCAGGGCGGTCCGGACTGCGCCATGAAACCGGCAGCGGTCGCAGGCAGCAGCAGCAGGGACGATGCGAAGATCGGCGGGATCACGCCAGCCGTGTTCAGCTTCAGCGGCAGGAAGGAGGTTTCACCCCCGACCATGCGCGAGCCTTGCTGACGCTTGGGATACTGAACCAGCAGACGGCGCTGCGAGCGCTCCATGAACACGACGAAGACGAGGATTGCGAGAACCAGCACCGTCATGCCGAACGCCATGCCGTAATCGACCTGGCCAACGCGGCCCTGTTCCAGCGTGGCGAACAGGATGCGAGGCAGCTCGGCAATAATACCGGCAAAGATGATCAGCGAGACACCATTACCCACGCCGCGCGCCGTAATCTGCTCACCCATCCACAACAGCAACATGGTACCGCCGACAAAGGTCGTCACCGTGGTCACAATGAAGAACAGGCCGGGGTCCAGTGCAATCGTATTGCCTGTTGTCGGATCGGGCTGCGACATGCCGGTGGCAATCGCCAGGCCCTGGGCCGCCGCCAGCAAGACGGTCAGATACCGCGAATACTGGTTGATCTGCTTGCGGCCCGCCTCGCCGCCATCCTTCTTCAGCCGTTCCAGCGACGGAATCGTCGCGGTCATCAACTGCATGATGATGGAGGCCGAGATGTACGGCATCACGTTCAGGGCGAAGATCGCCATGCGCTCGACCGCACCGCCGGAAAAGACGTTCAGAACGTCAAAGACACCCGACTGCTGGCTGAACACGGCGGCATATTGCGCCGGATCGATCCCCGGAACCGGAATATAGGTACCGAGGCGATAGGCAATCAGGACGCCGAGTGTGAACAGGATACGCTTCTGCAGCTCCTTCGCACGCGCGAAGGAGGAGAAGTTGATGTTCGCGGCGAGCTGTTCAGCGGCGGAAGCCATGGCGACCCCTTGTCAAAGCAACGGAAAAAATTTCGCGTCGCCTACTCTTTGGCTGCCGGAGCGGAATCGATGATCGTCACCGTACCGCCCGCTTTTTCGACCGCTTCAACCGCAGCCTTCGACGCACCGGCAACGGTGATCTGTACTTTGGCTTTCAGCGTACCTTTCGCAAGGAGGCGGATGCCATCGGTCTTGCGGCGAACAACGCCGGCTTCAACCAGCGATGCTTCGTCGATCGCCTTCTTGGCATCGATCTGCTTGGCATCGATCGCCTTCTGCAGGCCACCAATGTTGATCTCGGCATAGCTGGCACGGTTCGGCTTGTTGAAGCCGCGTTTCGGCAAGCGCATGTGGATCGGCATCTGGCCGCCCTCAAAACCCTTGATGGCGACACCGGAACGGGACTTCTGCCCCTTCACGCCGCGACCACCGGTCTTGCCCTTGCCGGACCCGATACCGCGTCCGACGCGGATCTTCTTTTTGTTCGCGCCTTCGTTATCGCGCAATTCATTGAGACGCATATCGTTCTCCTTCAAAGAGCCAGGCGCTCTACGCCTTCTCTTCGACGATTTCCACCATGTGGGCGACCTTGGCGATCATGCCACGCACCGACGGTGTATCTTCAAGTTCACGCTCGCGGCCGATACGGCCCAGGCCGAGGCCCACAAGCGTCTGACGTTGGTCCTTGGGACGGCGGATCGGGCTTCCGGTCTGCCGAACGCGCAGGGTTTTCTTCGCAGCCATGGTTCTCTCCTAGGCCTCGAGCGATTCAGGGGCCGAAGCACCATCAGCGCGGCGGGACACAAGATCACCAACCTTCAGGCCGCGCTTGGAAGCGACGGACCGCGGGCTGCGCTGATGCTTGAGGGCATCAAAAGTTGCGCGGATCATGTTGTAGGGGTTCGAGCTGCCGGTGGACTTGGCCACGACATCCTGAACGCCTAGGGTTTCCAGCACCGCACGCATCGGGCCACCGGCGATCACGCCTGTACCCGGAGGGGCAGCGCGCAGGATCACCTTGCCCGCGCCATGACGGCCCGGTGAATCGTGATGCAGGGTCCGGCCTTCACGCAGCGGGACACGCACCATGGATTTCTTGGCCTCTTCGGTCGCCTTGCGGATGGCTTCCGGCACTTCACGCGCCTTGCCCTGTCCGAAGCCAACGCGGCCCTTCTGGTCACCCACAATGACGAGCGCCGCGAACTGGAAGTTCCGGCCACCCTTCACCGTCTTGGCAACACGGTTGATGTGAACGAGCTTATCGACGAGTTCGTCGCCCTGCTCCTCGCGGTCGCGGCCGCGACCGCGTCCACGTCCGCGATCTTCGTTATTACGCGCCATGAGCCGCTCCCTTAAAAGTTCAGGCCGCCCTCACGGGCAGCGTCTGCGAGCGCTTTGATACGCCCGTGATAGATGTAACCGCCACGGTCAAAGACGACATCTGTCACCTTTGCCTCTTTGGCGCGCTTTGCCAGACGCTCGCCGACCGCTTTCGCGGCGTCGACGTTTGCGCCGGTTCCCTTGACGTCGGCTTCCTTGGTGGAAGCTGCAGCCAGGGTGCGACCGTTCACATCGTCAATGATCTGCGCATAGATGTGCTTCGACGAGCGAAACACAGACAGACGCGCACGACCATTACCGACTTTGCGAAGCCGCGAGCGCGTACGCATGGCGCGGCGCTGGTTCTTTTCCCGAGTGGATTTCATCGTCCGCGTCCTACTTCTTCTTGCCTTCCTTGCGGCGGATATACTCACCGGCATACCGCACACCCTTGCCCTTGTAGGGCTCCGGAGCACGGAAGCGGCGGATTTCCGCGGCAACCTGGCCAACTTGCTGTTTGTCCGCGCCGGAGATCACAATCTCAGTCGGCTTGGACACCGCAATCTGAATACCTTCAGGCGTCTCATAGATGACGTCATGGCTGTAACCGAGCGCCAGTTTCAGGTTTGAACCCTGCATCTGGGCGCGATAACCGACCCCTTCAAGCTCGAGCGTCTTGGTGAAGCCCGTTGTCACGCCGGAGACCATATTGGCCACCAGTGCGCGGGTCATTCCCCACATGGCGCGTGAGCGCTTGGATTCGTCGCGCGGCTGGATCACAACGCCTTCGCTCTCTTTCGAGGCGGTGACGTCGGTGACCAGGGTCAGCGAAAGCTGTCCCTTGGGGCCTTTGACCGCGAGATCGCGGCCCGACAGATTGACTTCGACGCCTGACGGAATTTCGACAGGCAATTTCCCGATGCGTGACATCAGCCTTCTCCCGTCAGGTTACGTGGCAAAGGACTTCGCCGCCAACATTGGCTTCGCGCGCCGCATTGTCCGACATCACACCCTTGGGTGTGGAGACAATTGCGATGCCCAGCCCGTTCGAAACGAGCGGCAGGTCCTTGACCTTGGAATACACACGGCGACCCGGCTTGGAGACGCGCTGGATTTCAGCGATCACCGGTTCACCCTCGAAATACTTGAGTTCGATCTCGAACTCGCGCTTGCCATCGGCGTGCTCAACTTCGCTGTAGCCGCGGATGAAACCTTCAGCCTGAAGGACATCAAGCACGCGCTTGCGCATGGCAGACGCCGGTGTTGCCACCGTCTTCTTGCCGCGCATCAGCGCGTTGCGGATACGGGTCAGCATATCGCCGAGAGGATCATTCATCATGGTCATGGTTCTTCAATCCTCCCAATCACCAGCTCGACTTGACCATGCCGGGGATCAACCCGTTCGAGGCCAAATCGCGCAGCGCGATACGAGACATTCTCAGCTTCCGGTAGAAACCGCGCGGACGTCCCGTGATCTCGCAACGATTGCGGATCCGGCTGGGCGCGGAATTACGCGGCAGCTGAGCCAATTTCAGTTGAGCGGCAAACCGCTCTTCAACCGGCTTGGACGTGTCGCGTGCGACCGCCTTCAGCTCGGCTCGTTTGTCGGCAAACCGCTTCGTCAGTTTCTGACGTTTACGGTTCCGTTCGACAGCGCTGGTCTTCGCCATTTATTTCCTCCTGCGTGCGGAGCCACCACAGCTCCACTCTCCTGTTGCGTTAGTTCGAAAACGGAAAATCGAACTCGGCCAACAGGGCCTTCGCTTCTTCGTCATTTTTCGCGGTCGTACAGACCACAATGTCCATCCCGCGGATTTTCTCGACCTTGTCGTAGTCGATTTCCGGGAACACGATATGTTCTTTCAGACCGAGGGCGTAGTTGCCCCGACCGTCAAAGCTCTTGCCGTTCAGGCCGCGGAAATCCCGCAGACGCGGCAGGGCGATGGTCACCAACCGGTCGAGGAATTCATACATGCGGTCCTGGCGCAGTGTGACTTTCGTCCCGATATACTGGTCTTCGCGCAGCTTGAAGCCGGCGATCGACGTACGGGATTTGGTCTTCACAGGCTTCTGGCCCGCAATGCGCTCGAGATCATCGACCGCACCCTGCAGCTTCTTGGAGTCCTGGGCCGCCTCGCCGACACCCATATTGATGACAACCTTGTCAATCTTGGGAACTTGCATCGGATTGGTGTAGCCGAATTTCTCTTTCAGCTTGTCCCGGATCTCGTCGTTGTACCGAGTCCGTAGACGCGGCTGATATGTTTCTGCCTTAGCCATCGACGACCTCGCCTGATTTGGTGGCCACGCGTACCTTCTTGCCGTCCTTCAAAATCTTGAAGCCGACACGCGTCGCCTCGCCCGATTTCGGATCGGCAAGCGCCACGTTGGACACGTGAATGGACAATTCCTTGTTTTCGATGCCGCCCGGCGAGCCCTGGGCAGGACGATTATGGCGCTTGACCATATTCACACCCTGCACGATGACGCGCGATTCAGCCGGAATCGACTTGATCACTTCCCCGGTCTTGCCCTTGTCGCGACCCGAGAGAACAACAACCTTGTCGCCCTTCTTGATTTTCGCAGCCATGGTTAGAGCACCTCCGGTGCCAGCGAGACGATCTTCATGTGGTTCTTGGCGCGCAGTTCGCGGGGAACCGGGCCAAAAATCCGCGTGCCGACAGGCTCGTTATTGTTGTTCACGAGGACAGCGGCATTGGTGTCGAAACGGATCACCGAGCCATCCTTGCGTTTGATATCCTTGCGAACGCGCACGACAACAGCCTTGCGCACTTCACCCTTTTTCACGCGACCGCGCGGGATGGCTTCCTTGACCGACACCACAATGATGTCGCCCACGTGAGCGTACCGCCGCTTTGCCCCGCCGAGCACCTTGATGCACTGCACGCGGCGGGCGCCGGAATTATCGGCCACGTCCAGATTTGACTGCATCTGGATCATCGCATTCCTCCTAAAAGGGGGTCTCTACCAGGACGCCTGAAAATCAGGCAGACGCCGGGATGACCTCCCACCGCTTGAGCTTCGACTTGGGCGCACATTCCTGGATCGACACCTGGTCGCCAGTCTTGAACGCGTTGTTTTCATCATGGGCATGGTACCGCTTGGTACGACGCACCGTCTTGCGGAGCAGCGGGTGCAGGAAGGTCCGTTCGATACGGACAACAACCGTCTTTGCACCTTTGTCGCTGACCACGACGCCTTGCAATATGCGCTTGGGCATCGCCTAGCTCCCTTTGTTTTCTTGCGCCGAACGGGCAGTCCGGGCCGTTTCAATGCGCGCGATCGAGCGGCGCAGCTTACGGATACGGGCTGTGTTCTCCAGCTGGCCGGAAGCCCGCTGGAAGCGCAAATTGAATTGTTCTTTTTTCAGCTTCAGGAGTTCGTCCTTCAGCTGGTCGTCGCTCGCGCTATGAACGTCTGCAGCTTTCATCGATCCACTCCTACTCGCCTACCCGTGTGACGATTTTCGTCTTCACGGGCAGTTTGGCAGCACCGAGCGCCAGCGCTTCACGCGCGATGGCATCCGGCACACCGTCAATTTCGAACATGATCCGGCCAGGCTTGACTCGGGCGGCCCAGAATTCCGGCGTACCCTTACCTTTACCCATGCGGACTTCGGTCGGCTTTTTCGAGACCGGCACGTCCGGGAAGATGCGTATCCACACGCGGCCGGCCCGTTTCATGTGACGGGTCACGGCGCGGCGAGCCGCCTCGATCTGACGCGCGGTGACGCGTTCCGGCTGCAGGGCCTTGAGGCCATACGAGCCGAAGTTCAACGTAAAGCCACCCTTGGCCGCACCCTTGATGCGACCCTTGTGTGCCTTGCGGAACTTGGTGCGTTTCGGTTGAAGCATTGTTCTCGCTCCGTCGTTCCTCTAAGCGGCCCGGCTTCCGGTACGAGCGCGTTGCTCGCCGGATTCCTGGAGCCGACGTTCCTGTGCCAGCGGGTCATGCTCAAGGATTTCGCCCTTGTAGACCCAGACCTTGATCCCGATGATACCCATCGCGGTCATGGCTTCTGCTGTCCCGTAATCGATGTCCGCGCGCAGCGTATGGAGCGGCACGGAGCCTTCCTGATACTGCTCGGTCCGCGCGATTTCCGCGCCGCCGAGACGGCCACCGCAGATGATCTTGCAGCCCTTGGCACCCATGCGCATTGCCGTCTGCATCGAGCGCTTCATGGCGCGGCGGAAAGCCACGCGGCGCTCAAGCTGCTGGGCAATGGACTCGGCCACCAGATTGGCATCGACTTCCGGCTTGCGAACCTCAACCAGGTTGAGGAAGACTTCGCCGCCGACAATCTTCTGAAGATCCTTGCGCAGCACTTCGATCTCGGCACCCTTCTTGCCGATCACCACGCCCGGACGGGCAGTGTGAACGGTGACGGTGCACTTCTTGTGCGGACGCTCGATGATGATCTTCGAGACACTGGCATTCTTCAGACGCTCCTTGAGCATCTTGCGGATCTTGATGTCTTCGTGCAGCAGATCGGCATACTCACCGGAGTTCGCGTACCAGCGCGAGTCCCAGGTGCGGTTGATGCCGAGCCGAAGCCCGATCGGATTGACCTTCTGGCCCATCAGGCGGCCTCCTCAATTTCGCGCACAACAATCGTGAGTTCCGAGAACGGCTTCATGATCTTCGCAGACCGGCCGCGTGCGCGGGCCCGAAAGCGCTTCATCACGAGATTCTTGCCGACATAGGCTTCTGCAACGACCAGCGAGTCGATGTCGAGGCCATGATTGTTTTCCGCGTTGGCGATCGCCGACTGGAGGGTCTTGCGAACCTCGAGCGAAATCCGCTTGCGCGAAAATTCGAGCTCTGCGAGCGCCTTTTCAGCCGTCTTGCCACGGATCGAAGCGGCAACCAGGTTCAGCTTTTGTGCGCTGATCCGGATCATGCGCAGCTTGGCGCGTGCCTCATTGTCCGCGACCCGGCGAGGATTGTTCGTCTTTGCCATCGCCCTAGCCTCTCTTGGACTTCTTGTCCGACGCGTGACCGGTGTAGGTCCGCGACGGCGAGAATTCGCCAAGCTTGTGGCCCACCATGTCCTCGGTCACGAGCACAGGAATGAACTTGTTGCCATTGTGCACCTGAAACGTCAGGCCGACGAATTGCGGCATGATCGTTGAGCGGCGCGACCAGGTCTTGATCGGCTTTTTCCGGCCTTCCGCATGGGAGGCTTCGGCCTTTTTCAGGAGGTATCCGTCGACAAACGGACCTTTCCAAACTGAACGCGGCATATTCGCGCTCCCTACCGTTTTTTCCGCTGATGACGCGAGCGGATGATGAATTTGTCGGTCGCCTTGTTTTTCCGGGTCTTGCGACCTTTCGTGGGCTTGCCCCAAGGAGTGACCGGGTGACGTCCACCCGAGGTGCGGCCTTCACCGCCGCCATGCGGGTGGTCAATCGGGTTCATGGCAACACCGCGAACTGCTGGGCGCTTGCCCATCAGACGCTTGCGGCCTGCCTTCCCGAGATTTCTGTTCATGTGGTCCGGGTTGGACACCGCACCGACAGTCGCAAAGCAGGTTTCCGGAATGGCGCGCAGCTCGCCCGACATCAGTCGGACCTGAGCCATGCCGCCATCACGACCGACCAGCTGGGCATAACCGCCAGCTGAACGGGCAATCTGACCGCCTTTTTCCGGCTTCATCTCCACATTGTGGATGATGGTGCCGACCGGCATCGACTTGAGCGCCATGGCATTGCCCGGCTTCACGTCGGTCTTGATGCTGGAAACAACTTCATCACCAGCGGCCAGGCGCTGCGGAGCCAGAATGTAGCTCTTTTCGCCGTCGGCATACTCGATCAGCGCAATGAAAGCCGACCGGTTCGGGTCGTATTCCAAGCGTTGAACGGTAGCGACAACGTCAAGCTTCCGGCGCTTGAAGTCGACCATACGGTAAAGGGTTTTCGCCCCGCCCCCGCGACGTCGCGCGGTGACGCGACCCGCATTGTTGCGGCCGCCCTTTTTGGTGAGACCCTGGACGAGTGCCTTTTCCGGCCGGCCCTTGTGCAGACCGGAACGGTCAACAAGGACGAGCGCGCGGCGGCCCGGCGAGGTCGGATTGAATGTCTTGAGCGCCATGGCCTACAGCCCCGTCGTCACGTCAATGGAGTCACCCTCGGCGAGGGTCACGATTGCTTTTTTCTCATCCGAGCGCCGGCCGATGATACCGCGGAAGCGCTTGGTCTTGCCCTTGGTGCGAAGCGTGTTGACGCTGACAACCGTGACACCAAACAGCGCTTCGACAGCGGCTTTGATCTCAGGCTTGGTCGCCGTCAGCGGCACCTTGAAAGCGACTTTTCCGTCTTCCGACAGAAGTGTCGACTTCTCGGTGATCACCGGGGCGATCAACGCGTCGTAATGCTTTGCAGCAATTTTGGTCTTGGTCGCCATTATGCCGCTCCCTCAGCGCCAAATCGCGCATGGATCTTGTCGACAGCGGCCTTGGTCAGGACGAGCGCATCGCGTTTCAGAATGTCATAGACATTCAGGCCCTGCGCCGGCAGCACATCCACGTTCGGGACGTTGCGCGCCGCAAGTGCGAAATTCTCGTTCACCGTATCGCCATCGATGAAAAGGACACTGCCACCGCCGAAATTGGCCAGCGCAGCACGAATGTCCTTGGTCTTCGGGGCCTTCATGTCGACGTCATCCAGGATGAACAGCGTCTTGGAGCCAGCCTTCGAAGACAGGGCATGTTTCAGAGCCAGCGCACGAACCTTCTTGGGCAGTTCGTGGGCGTGCGAACGAACGCGCGGTCCGTGAGCAACACCGCCACCGACGAAGATATGCGACGACCGGGCGCCGTGACGCGCGGTACCGCCGCCCTTTTGCCGGCCGAAGCGCTTTTTCGTGCGCTTGATCTCGCCACGTTCCTTGACCTTGTGGGTTCCGGCCTGACGGCGAGCCAGCTGCCATTTGACAGCGCGCTGCAGCAGATCGGCACGAACCTCTTCAATGCCAAAGATCGCGTCGTCGAGATCGACCGCGCCGGCATCCTTGGCCGCTAGGGTCTTCACATCGACTTTCATGACTTGGTTTCCTCTTCGCCAGCAGGCGTTTCAGCCGGCGCTTCATTTACAACCGCGTCGTCGGCCGGTGCCGCATCGGAAGCCGGAGCTTCAGCAGCATCGTCCTTGGCCGGTGCATTCTGTTCGTCGAGCGTGCGGAACTTGCCCGGCATCGGCAGGTCGTCAACGCGGACACCTTTCACGGCGTCGCGAATTTCAACCCAGGAGCCGGCAGAACCGGGCACTGCGCCGAGAACCAGGATCAGGCCCTTGTCGACATCGACACGGACGATTTCAAGGTTCTGCGTCGTGACGCGCTCGGCACCGAGGTGACCGGCCATCTTCTTGCCCTTGAACACCTTGCCCGGATCCTGACACTGACCGGTCGACCCATGCGACCGGTGAGAGATCGAGACACCGTGCGTGGCGCGCAGGCCGCCAAAATTCCAGCGCTTCATCGCACCGGCAAAACCCTTACCGATGGACTTGCCGGCGACATCGACCTTCTGACCGACCACAAAGTGATCCGCCGTCAGCTCGGCACCCGCGTCAATCATGTTGTCGCCCGACACGCGGAACTCAACGAGTTTGCGTTTCGGAGCAACCTGGGCCTTGGCAAAGTGACCGCGCATCGCCTTGGATGTGCGCTTGGCCTTGGCAGTTCCGACACCGAGTTGCAGCGCAGAATAACCGTCACGGTCTTCCGTCCGCTGCGAAACGACCTGACAGCCGTCCATGTGCAGCACGGTGACCGGCAAGTGGGCGCCGTCTTCGGCGAAGACCCGGGTCATCCCGAGCTTCTTGGCTATGAGACCAGTGCGCATGGTTCTACGCTCCGAGTTTAATCTCGACGTCCACACCGGCCGACAGGTCGAGCTTCATCAGCGCGTCCACCGTCTGCGGCGTGGGGTCAACAATGTCCAGAAGACGCTTGTGAGTCCGGATTTCGAACTGCTCACGCGACTTCTTGTCGATGTGCGGCGAACGCAGCACAGTGAATTTTTCCATACGCGTCGGCAGCGGGATCGGTCCGCGAACCGTCGCGCCTGTGCGCTTGGCCGTGGAGACGATCTCACGTGTCGACGTGTCGAGGACGCGGTGATCGAACGCCTTCAGGCGTATGCGAATACTTTGCTCCATGGGTCCGATTCCGTCTTTCCAGTTTCCTTAGAAGCGGTGGGTGGCCCGTATTTCGGGGCCACCCGCTCGCCAATATATTGCGTGTCTACTCGATGATTTTTGCGACGACGCCGGCACCGACGGTGCGGCC
>TARA_R110002096_G_scaffold316010_15_pt1 | contig 13959 bp, 10 predicted proteins | sample TARA_R110002096 | Tara Oceans TARA_R110002096 (sample SAMEA4397295) | marine metagenome | biome: Polar Biome; feature: [DCM] deep chlorophyll maximum layer (ENVO:01000326); material: water (ENVO:00002006), including particulate matter (ENVO:01000060) such as... | depth 35 m | reverse complement strand
CACTCCGCCCGCTTTCCCCAAGCGTCGCCGTCACGGTCTCCGAGACTATTGACGATCGTCCCTCCTTCCTTCGCCTCCACACACATGCTGTGGGCAACCCGGAGATTGAACCCCGAATCCTTGGCATCACCGATCGTGACGCCGTTCTCGCCCCCCGTGAACTGAAGCGTCGCATCAACAATTCGCGATCCCGTTTCTTTATCGACCGAAAACTCAAAGGTTCGCACGTCTGACATCATCGTGTTACCCGAAGAGTCGCGATAATCATTCGTCACGATGAGAGTCGCAGAATTTCCTGACGCTTCCGCTGTTTTCACCGCCGTATGAGCCGTCGAACCGAGCACCTTTAGGCGTTTCTCCAATTCTTCCGGCCCTTTCTTGGAATAGCGCTCTTCCAGGGTCAATTTTTCGTGCCAAGTATCGAATCCATTCAACTCCTGATGACCAAACCAAAAGGATCGATGGTGAGGATGATCCTGCTTTTCCCCCTCCACATCCTTCATGGGGTAATTCCGCGTCATCTCTTTCCCCGTTGGTCCAATCACCGGCCAAAAATACGGTTTGTTGGTGCCCTCTCCGAAGTGGTATTTCGTGAAGAGTTTGCCATCGATCGAAATCTCAACGCCATCATCAGCCGTTTCGATCGAAAATTCCGCAGCATTGAGCGGACCAACCAGCAAGAGGGACAGAAAAAGAAGAGGGGCTAACTTCATCAGACACCATTTGTGGGGATCGCGAAATTGCAATCCCTCATCATCCCGATTTGCCCACCAAATCCGCGATCAGCCCTGTCTTTCTTCTCCCCCGCCCGGCAAATCTTCCAGTTTATGGCGTCGAGTCTCCTCAATGAATTCGCGAATCCCCTTGAGATCGACCGACGAGGTCTCCTTCAAATATTCGCGCACTTCTTCAGACATGGGGCGGCCGGACTCCAGCGTATTCTGCGTTGGTGGGGCAACGCGTGGTGCCGGCGTTGAAGCCGCAGCGGCCGAAATGGCTTCGGCCTGATGATTCAACTCAGCTTGCTTCTTCAACAATTTCTGTTTCTCGCGAAAAAAGCCAACCACGAACCCGAGCAAGGAGAAGAGCAAGGGCACGGCGTAAAGAACAACCGAAGGGAGAACCTTAAACAGTCGCCCCGCGTCTCCCTGAAAAAACGCATACCCGCTTCCCACTATCAGCAGAAGAGAAGCGACGTAAAAAATGGCAGCATATACAAATCCCGTAGTCATGATCTCTACAAAGGTGACGCTGATTGAGCGAAATCGTATCTTCTAAAGTGGGGCAAATGCTCAATCTTGCAACCTCTAGTCGAAATTCCCCCACCAGAAGCGCCCCACAGCGAGGTTCCGCTTCCCCAGCCCATCCAATTCTCCGCATGACAAATCACTACACCTTGCTAAGGTCGCGCCGAAATCCCCCGCTAAAATAAGTAAAAACACACCTAAAAATCGACTGATTCGATGGCTACCAAATACGTATACTCCTTCTCTCCCTCTGGCTCCGATGGGGATGGCAAACAGAAACCTCTCCTTGGCGGAAAAGGAGCAAACCTCGCTGAAATGTGCAACATCGGCCTGCCAGTTCCTGCAGGCTTCACGTTGAGCACTGAAGTTTGCGTTGATTACTACAAAAACGACAAGAACTACCCCGCCGAGCTCGAACAGCAGGTCAACGACGCAGTAGCCAAGCTCGAAGCAGATCAAGGCAAAAAGTTTGGCGATCCTTCCAACCCGCTTCTCGTTTCCGTCCGCTCCGGCGCCCGCGAATCGATGCCCGGAATGATGGATACCATTTTGAACCTCGGCATCAATGATGAAGTGGTTGCAGGTCTCGCGAAAAAGACCGGTAATGAGCGTTTCGCATGGGACAGCTACCGTCGTTTCCTTCAAATGTACGGCGACGTCGTCATGGGCGTCCAGGCCGGCGAAGGCGAAGATCACGAACCCTTTGAAGAAGTCATTCACGCCCTCAAAACCGAATTGGGTAAGGTGGAGGACAATGATCTTACGACGGACGATCTCAAAGAACTCGTCACGCGCTTCAAGCACCTCATCAAATCGCACACCGGAGAAGATTTCCCGGAAGATCCAATGACCCAACTTTGGGGCGCTGCCAGCGCAGTGTTCAACTCCTGGGAAAACGATCGCGCGGTTGTTTATCGCCGGAAGTATGACATCCCCGCAGCTTGGGGAACGGCCGTCAACGTTCAGGCCATGGTCTTTGGCAACAGTGGTGACACGTCCGGAACTGGAGTCGCCTTCACTCGTGACCCCGCCAACGGTGAAAAGGTCTTCTACGGTGAATACCTCATGAACGCACAGGGCGAAGATGTCGTCGCTGGTGTTCGCACCCCCAAGCAATTGGCCGAGATGGTGGAGGATATGCCCGAAAGCTACAAGCAACTCGGAGAAGTATTCGAGAAGCTGGAAGCCCACTTCAAAGATGTGCAGGACGTCGAGTTCACGGTTGAAGACGGTAAACTCTACATGCTGCAAACCCGGAACGGCAAGCGCACTGGCCTCGCCGCTCTCAATATCGCCTGCGATATGGTCGAAGAAGGCTTGGTTGACGAAGATACCGCTTTCGGCCGCATCCCGGCGGACGATCTGGAGCAACTGCTCGCCCCCATCTTCAACGCTGATGCGGAAAAGACCGCCCAGACGATCGGAACCGGCCTTCCCGCTGGCCCCGGCGCAGCCACGGGCAAGATCTACTTCAACGCAACTGACGCGGTCGCTGCCGCCGAAAAGGGCGACAACGTGATCCTCGTCCGCATCGAAACTTCTCCGGAAGATTTGCGCGGAATGATCGCAGCAAAGGGGATTCTCACCTCTCGCGGAGGTTCCTCCTCACACGCAGCACTTGTGGCCCGTCAAATGGGCAAAGTCTGCATCTGCGGAGCAACGGGCATCCAAATCGATTACACGTCCAAGACCGTCACCGCAAATGGTGTCACCTTGAAGGAAGGCGAAGACATCTCCATCAACGGCACCAACGGAAACGTTTATGCCGGCGCGATTGAAACCGCTCCATCCGAGATCATCCAGGTGCTCGTCGAGAAGACGATGGCTCCCGGCGACTCGGCACTTTACGCGAAGTGGGAAAAACTGATGGCATGGTGCGACCGGACCCGCAAACTCGGCGTCCGCACCAACTCAGACGATCCTGAACAAGTGAAACGCGCAATCGGGTTCGGTGCGGAAGGCATCGGCCTGACCCGGACCGAGCACATGTTCTTCGAAGGCGATCGCATTGACGCCGTGCGTGAAATGATTCTCGCAGAAACGCTCGAAGCACGGAAAACCGCACTCGCGAAGCTTCTCCCTTACCAGCGCGAAGACTTCACTGGCATTTTCGAAGCACTCGACGGCCGTCCCGGAACCATTCGTCTCCTCGACCCACCGTTGCACGAGTTCCTGCCTCACACCGATGAGCAGAAAAAGGATCTCAGCAGCAAGATCGGCGTCAGCGTTGAGAAGATCAACGAGCGCTGCGACGCCCTCCACGAGTTCAACCCAATGCTCGGCCACCGCGGTTGCCGACTTGGCATCGTCTACCCGGAAATCACTGAAATGCAGGCCCGCGCCATCTTTGAAGCGGCTGCCGACGTGAAAGCGAAGGGCATCGACGTCTTGCCGGAAGTGATGGTGCCGCTCGTCGGTTACAAGCGCGAATTCGACCTCCAAGCCCAAGTCATCAACCGCGTCGCGGCAGAAGTGAAGGCTGAAAAAGGCGTCGAGTTCGACTACCTCGTCGGCACGATGATCGAGTTGCCACGCGCAGCCCTCACCGCGAACGAGATCGCCGAGAGCGCTGACTTCTTCAGCTTCGGAACCAACGACCTGACCCAGACCTGCCTCGGCCTCAGCCGTGACGACAGTGCCGGATTCATGGGCGCCTACCAGGAAGCCGACGTGTTCGCCAAGAACCCGTTTGCCGCCATTGATCAGGACGGCGTTGGCCAATTGGTTCAACTCGGAGTCGAGCGCGGACGCAGCACCAAGCCTGATCTCAAGCTCGGCATCTGCGGTGAGCACGGTGGTGAACCAAGCTCGGTGAAGTTCTGCCACCGCGCAGGACTCAACTACGTGAGCTGCTCTCCCTTCCGCATTCCGATCGCACGGATGGCGGCCGCTCAGGCGGTTTTGGAGGAGAAGAACTCCTAAGCGCTTCATCGTAACGGAATCCGCAAGGAATTCCGACTCGCTGAATTTGAAGCCCTGTCGACTTCGGTCGGCAGGGCTTTTTTTTGAGGGCGGATTGCCCCCCCCGACGGGACACACGATTCGCTCGAAGATTGTGCCGTTTTACGCGTTCAACACTGCTCCGTTCCTTTCACGAACCGTTTCCACCATCTCCAGCCAACCGGGTTTGCTTCGTCAAGCAACGTGGTCGTTGCGATCCGGCAAGCTGCCGGCTTCCCATTCCCGCATCATCCCACCCGAGTCTTGGGTTGGCGCATTCGACTGGTTTTCAAGACTGCGGACCGCAGCCACCAAAGGGATTTCAGCCTCCGCCCGGCGGCGGGCTGGGTGCGGCCCCGGAAGGAGAGATGAAGCCGTAGCCGCCGGAGATGACCCGGCGCACCGGGACACCGGTGTCGGGATGCCGTTTGAGCGGTGGATCGGTCATGCTCTGACGAACTTCGAACTGAATCGGAGCCTCGTTGCAGCAGTCCGGAATGGTCTCGTAAACGTAGGTCGGCATGACTCAAACACCTTACTTCATGGGATGCTCCTTGAGCAAGTCCGCCGGTTTGTAGAATTGGCCGGGCTGCCGGTCGGAAGTGGCTTTGCGGACTTTTTTGACCGTTTCCGGCTTCACCACCGAAGCGTTGTTACCAAAGGCGTTGCGAACGTAGGTCAACACACCCGCAATTTCCTCGTCATTGAGAAAGCCTGCAAATGGTGTCATGGGAGGCACTCCCTGGCTTGGGTCATACGTTTTGCCGTTAACCTCAATGGGGCCCCATAATCCATGGAGCACGAGTTTGATGAGACGCTCTTCGCTTCCACTCACCCACGGACTCTTCGTCAGTGGTGGATAAATATTCGGAACCGCCCCTACCCCATCGGCGCCATGGCAAGTCTCGCAGTGTGCATCGCGGCCATAGACTTCCTCGCCGATCTTCCAAAGCTTTTTCTCAGCATTGGTGAGATGGGAGGGAGCTTTGGGTTTGGGAGCTTCCTTCGTTTTCAGCTCAAGCTTTCCCTGGGTGAGAAGCTCGGCGTTCTTGTTGTCACCAATATCGAGTCCTTCAGCATCATCTTTCAGGGTCCAGTAGGCAGCCTCGATCGATGGCCCCATCCATTTGTCGAACGGTAGGCGAACCGCCTCCATGAGAATCTTGGCCCCGTCCTGATTATCGAGCCAGCTGGCGGCAACGATCGCTTCGAGTCGAACGCGAGGATGTTCGTCGGTCGCTGCATCAAGGAAGAGTTCGGTGCTGTTGGGCACCTGCCCGTGGGTGAAGCGGAGTACATCGACGGCGGCTGCGCGGACTTGGTGGCGACTGTCATTGAGCGCCTGTCTGAGAATGTGGTGATCGACTTTGCCTTGCGCCCAAGTCGCCCACAAACCTTCGAGGAGGTGACGCCCGTAATCCGGATCACTCGGGCTGAGACCGGCTACCCATTTGCGAACTGCCGGAAGCACTTCCGCAGGGGCGTGTTCGCGAAGCTCGCGACGGGTGCGATATCGGGTCCGGTATTCGTGAGCTTTGAGGTTCTCCAACAGATTGGCGACCGGCTCACCATCGATTTTGGCCGGCTCGACCAAGGGACGGGATGGATAGGTGAGTCGGTAGATACGGCCATACTGCGAATTGCGATTGGGGTCGCGCGCGGAATGCTGCATGTGCCCGATGAGGGCGTTGTGCCAATCGACGATGTAGAGAGAGCCATCGGGCGCGAATTCAAGGTCGGCAGGGCGATAGTTTCCGTCATCGCTGCGCACGAGATCCTGCCGGTGGCGTCCCTGAAAGCCGGATCCATCTTCCAACACCGTGTGTTGCTTGGTGCCGAGAAAGCCAATCGTGTTGTTGAGCAGGTAGTCGCCCTGAACAGCGTCAGGGAAATGGCGACTGGAAACAAATTCGCCGCCGGAGGTGGGCCGCACCTTGTGAGTTGTGAATTGCTCGGTCTTTCCAATTTCCATCCCATGCGGAGTCTTGGCGCTTAGGGCTGTCATCCACCAATTCGCTCCTCCGGAAGCATCGCCAAGGAAGTCCTGGCCAAATTCATCGAAGGAAACGGCCCAGGGATTGGAGTAGTCGGACTGGGAATGGCGGATCAACTTCCACGAACGCGGATCAAAGCGCCAAACGCCGCCATCAGTCATGCGCTGAGGGCCATACGGAGTCTCAACCTGACTGTGGAGAAATCGCCCTTCGCAAAGATAAAAGGCGCCGGAAGCGTCCGCGCAGTAGGCTGAAATGGCGTGGTGAGTATCGTGAGAATCGAATCCGTCCACGATACGGGTGCGCTTGTCGGCCACGTCGTCGCCGTCGGTGTCTTCGAGCAACATCAGGTAAGGTTCCTCGCTAACGTAAACGCCTTCGGGCGCAAGTTCGAAGCCGATGGGAACGTGAAGACCTTCTGCGAAAATCGTCCGTTTATCCGCACGGTTGTCGCCGTCGGTATCTTCAAAAATCAGGATCTTGTCATTGGGTCGCTCACCTCCGGGGAGATAATGCGGATAGCTCGGAACGGTGGAAACCCAGAGGCGGCCTTTCGCATCGAACGACATTTGGACCGGATTCTGCAGGAGCGGAAACTCTTTCTCGGAAGCAAACAGCTCCAATTTGTAGCCTTCCGGGAGCTGGAAGCGCGACATGGCGGCGGGAGGATCGAGATATTCGATCTTCCGCGTGTAGTTCGTGATGACCTTGCTCAGCTTACGTGTTTTAGAGTCATCCACGGCCTTGTCCTTGCCTTGGGCGATGGCCCAGATTTTCTCATCACGGAGGAACCCCATCTGGCGGATTTTCTCGATCTCTTCCGGATAGTTCACGTTGCCGTATGGCGCCCAGCGACGTCCCCAAACGTGAACACCGTTCAGCATCCGGTAATCATTGTGCCAGAGCCAATTCCGATCAAGAATCGCCTCGCGAAGCTTGGCCAATTGCTCGGGTTTCGTCTTCAGTCGAATGGGGCCAAAGAGCTTTTCCATCAGCACCGGAGCAAGCAATTCGTAACCGTCGGAGTTGAGATGACAGCCGTTGAGTGTGAGTTGGGAACCATCGACGGAGAACCAGTCTTTCGTCACCGAAAAGAGATCGATTCCGCCCACGTTCCTGGCTTTGGCAACTTCGAGAACCGCTTGGGAATAGGCTTCCAAGCGCTTGTTCTCCGCTTGGCCAGAAGGCAAATCATAGGCATCGCGCCGGTCTTCAAAGGCAATCGGCGTTACCAAAACCAGCTTTGGCGCAGACTTGCCACCGTTGTAGCTGAGGCTCAGCGTGTGATCGACGAAGGCGCTCAATTCCGCTTTGAAATTGGCCAGCCCATCCATCCCATCGAATGACTCATTGTAGCCGAAGAATGCGACAATCGTGTCCGCCTTCAGATCCGCCAGCCACTCATCGGGATAGGGGTAGTGACCATTCCCGGGTTTCAATCCGGGAATGTGCGTTTGCTTGTCGGGGTGAAACTTCTCGGCACCGGGAAACGCCCAGGGAGTATCGCGTGCCGGATGAGCGCGAAATCCCGGTGTGTCGGCCGGGTGACACATGTTCCGGAAAAACAGATTCTTGTCGGCAAAATGCGCAAAGAGCCGGGTTTCAAAGTGCCCCTCATGAAGCATGCGCTCGCCCAGGCTGTTTCCAATGAAGACAATTCGTTCACCCTGTTGGGGCTTGAGGGGCAGGTTCACCGGCCCCACGGATTTCGGCGCCTTCTTTGGCTGTTCGTACTTGGGCCGTTCGGCCATTCCCTCTTGAATCGGCTTCTTCGTTCCCTTCGGCTCCTTCATGGTCGTTGCGAGACCGGTTGCGGTGCTCTTGCCCAACGCGAAGCTTTGCGCGGTAAGCTTGAGCCCGTCGTAATACTCCTTGGGGTTGCGGGAATAGAACGTCGGTTGATAACGATCGACGGGCTTAACATTGGCTGCGGGCGGGACCTCCAGCCCCGTCAGATGGAAGACGCCATTTACGACGATTCGACGAAGGCTTTTCGCTTTGAAGTCGACCGATGACCCAATCGTGCTCATGAGGGCCATACCCGTCTTGCCGCTTGGCGCGGTGTATTCCTTCAACCAAACAGCCGCCTGGAGAGGATCGTTCTTTGCCTGAACGTAATTGGAATTGGGGTCGAGCGACTCGATCACCGCACCTCGCACCAAAATCGTGGCATTCGCCTCATCCAGATTTCCCGTTCCATAAACATCACTCGGCGCAAAGAACATATCATCGACTCCGCGCAAAACGGGATGCCGCGAATGCTTCTGAACAATGATACCGCGGGTTCCCTCCACCTTGTGTTTTCCGTGATGGCCCGCCCACTTCTCCCCGAGGAACGTCAGCCCAAAATTGTTCCAATCGATCCCGCCCAGATCGGACTTGGTCTTGAACGCATGCGTTGCGGTTCGCAGTCCGATCACGGGTTTCCCAGCATTGATGAAATCCAGAATATGTTGCAACTGCGGTTCGGGCAGATCGCGAAACCGGGTCGCCAGAATCATCACATCGGCGGTTTTGAGAGCCGCCAAGCCAGGAATGTTGGTGTTGAGCTCCGGATTGATGTATCCGGTCTTCGGGTCGATGGCAAAACAGACCGTTGCCTTGAATCCATGATACTGGGAAAGAATCTTGGCCAACATCGGTCCCGTTTCCTCTGACCGGTATTCCTCATCGCCGGTGACGATGACAACGTGTTTGCCCTTGCCGGGCCCTTCTTCGCCCTCGAGGACGAGCGTTTGAGCCGAAGCCAGAAACGGCAAGGCGAGAATCGAAAGAAGCAGTTGACGCATGAATCTAGGGATGAGGTTTGGGTTGCCGCAAAAGGCTGAAAAACCTCAATCTTGCGATTATTGGTAAAGATTCAACCGCTCACCTCAGTTTTGCCGATTCAAAGGGGGAAACTGCTCCGAATTTCCCAGCAGGCCCGTTTCGGCTTACCGGCTCGCCACCAACATCATGGAGCATTCATCTTCTCCGTTGACGCGATCGTCGCCATCCCGATCCAAAACTTGAAAAACCCGGGCGAAGGTGTGGCTCCACGATGCAGATGCGACAAACTCCGCCAGAGAAACACGCTGATCCTCATCGCAGTCGCGGCTTGCGAATTCTCCCAGGCTATCGCGAGCTTCCGGCACCGAAGTCCATTCAGCTTCCGTCAGGACTCCGTCTGCGTCTTCATCCAACAGCTGAAACTTCGTTTGCAGAAAAACCATCTCCATTTCCGTTCGGGTTACTGACCAGTCTCCGTCCAGATCAAAGGCTTTGATGAATTGGCTGATCGGAAACGATTCATCCTCTGCAAAAGCGTTGGCGGAGAACATTGCCAGAGTCGTTGCCAGGATGGTGAGGGAAGCGGTGATTTTCATGATGGAGTTGCCCGTTGGAGGTTTTCAATTTGGTTCTTGGTCAGGAGACAACAAACACCCACCCCGATTGCAAGGTTTCCGGGTCCAAATCGCCGGAAAAATTGTACCGACGCAAGGATCAAGATTCCCCTCTGGCAATTCGCGCCTTCGCGCCACCTTCGTCGATATTCACCAGCGAAATCCGGGTATCAAAAAGCACCACATCAGCCTCCCCGGGTCGGCGCGTGCCAAAGACGCTGACCTTATAGTGAATCGACGTGTTTCCGAGCTTTTCCCGCACCACACGGAATCTCAGAATCTCGCCATTCTCAACGCCGTGCCGAAATTCCACGTTGTCGAGCGCGATCGTCACAAAGCAATTGCCGGGAAACTCCAAGTTCGCCGTGATGTAGGCGAACTCGTCGATCCACTTCAACAGATGCCCACCGAAGAGCTTGCCGTAATGATTGAGGTGCTCGGGAAGGACAAGTTTGAAATGATCCATGGCTGCAGGTTGCATCGCCACCCGCAATTGTCCAGACTGACGAATGACCGTTGGAGTCCCCAAAGAAATCAAAGAACAGGAAAATCGAGTGGCAATGGTTCCTTCCGGCGTAATGCAACTCACCCGCCGAGGTCATCGAGTTGTCGTCGAAACCAATGCAGGAACCGGAGCCGACTATTCCGATGAGGAGTATCGCAACGCAGGTGCCGAGATTCTCGACACGCATGAAGCAGTCTTTGCTGAAGCAGAGATGATTGTGAAAGTGAAAGAGCCACTCGAAAGCGAGTTGGGACTCCTCACCAAAGACCACATTCTCTTCACCTACCTGCACCTCGCAGCGAGCAAGAAGCTCACGGAAATGGTCTTGAAAAGCGGCTGCACCGCGATCGCCTACGAAACGGTCAGTCTGGGCGGACGTCTCCCGCTGTTGGAACCCATGAGCGAGGTGGCTGGGCGGATGTCGGTTCTCGTCGGCGCTTACTACCTCGCAAAGCATGCCGGAGGCCGCGGCACGCTCCTTGGCGGTGTGCCCGGCGTTTTACCAGGCCGCGTTCTCGTCCTGGGAGGCGGAACCTGCGGTGTGAACGCAGCAAAGGTCGCAACAGGTATTGGCGCACAAACGACCATTCTCGAAATCGATCACGGTCGAATGCGCTTTCTCGATGACACCCTGACCGCACAAACCATGTATTCGAGCGAGGCTGCCCTGATGGAACTCCTGCCACGCACCGATCTTCTGATTGGCGCGGTTCTCGTTCCCGGCGCCAAGGCCCCCAAGCTGGTATCGCGCGAAATGCTCAAACTGATGCGGAAAGGCACGGTTCTCGTCGATATCGCGGTCGACCAGGGAGGCTGCATTGAAACGGCTCGCCCCACCACCCACGAAAAACCGGTTTTCGTCGAAGAAGGCGTCATCCACTACTGCGTGGCCAACATGCCAGGCGCCTTCGCCCGGACATCGACGCAGGCCCTCACCAGCGTCACCTTTCCCTATGTGCAACTCCTCGCGTCACAGGGTCTGAAGGACGCATGTGAACAGCGCCCCGAACTGGTCGAAGGGATCAATTGCCAGGGAGGCAGACTGACCTGCGCCGGGGTTGCCCAGGCTCACGACATGGAGTGGGGCGAACCCAAGTTCTAGCTTACTCCAAAAAGCTCTTCAGCATCCAAACCGTTTTCTCGTGAACCTGAATCCGAGCGATCAACAAATCCTCGGTCTCAGAGTCGTTGTCTTCAGCTGCGCAATCACGAGCGGCCTTCAAATCCGTCAGCAGTTTCTCGTTTGCTTTCACGAGGTGATTGACCATTTCCTGAGCGGAAGAATCCTCAGCAATCTCGTCGATTTCGGCGAGTTTGGCCAGATTCGACAACCCTCCCGGGGCCAACGCTCCCTTGGCTCGGATGCGTTCCGCAATCTCATCAACCGCCGCAAACAACTCATTGTATTGCTCCTCAAACGCAGTGTGCAGTGAGAAGAACGACGGTCCACGGACATTCCAATGACAGAGGTGCGTCTGGCCGATCAGCGCGTAGGTATCGGCAACGACAAGGCGAAGGGCGTTTATTGTGTCTTTCATTCGATTGTTTTGGTGAGCAGTTATCTTGATTTTGACGACACCGAAGCCGTCACTTTACAGTGAGGGGAAACGGATGGTGAACAAGTTTGGATTCCGTCCCTTCCCATTCCGTTCAGCAAAAAAATCGCAGATTGAGTCAACGCCGAATCCGCCCTTCTCCTGCGTAGACGTTGAACCCTCGCTCGCGCAAAAAACCAATCACGGTCTGACCGGAAGTTTCCGCGAATTCGACGGCGAGGCTGCTGGGAGCCGAGATGCCGGCGATGATGGGAATGCCTGCGGCAAGTGCCTTTTGCATGATCTCAAACGAGAGCCTGCCGCTCATCAAAACAATGGAGGATTTCAGGGGGAGTTGATTGGCGAGCAGAGCCTGACCAATCACTTTGTCGAGGGCATTGTGCCGGCCGACGTCCTCGCGGAGGATTTGGAGTTCACCTTCCACGTTAAAAATCGCGCTGGCATGGAGTCCGCCGGTCTGCTCAAAATTTTCCTGGGCTTGTCGCAGGATTGAGGGTAGCCGCAACAGCGTTTCCGGAGCAACGAGGAGGTCGCTGGTAACGGGGGCAAAATTGCAGAACACGGACTCGATCGTGGCTTTCCCACAAATCCCACAACTCGAGGAACTGAAAACGTGACGCGTCAGGCTTTCCAATTTCGCAGCGTCAGGATTTCGCAGCAGCACATCGATCACGTTCCCCTCCCCCGCCTCGTCCACGGCGGGACAGGCGGAAATTTCGAAAAGGTCGTCGTTGGTGTGAATCATCCCTTCCGTCGCCAGAAATCCGGCGACGAGTTCGTTGTCATGGCCTGGCGTACGCATGACGACGGCAACGCTTCTCCCTTCGACCCGAATTTCCAGGGGCTCTTCGACCGCCAACACATCAGGCTCGACCGCGTCAGTGATTGCATCACTTTGCCGGCGTTGAAAGCGGCGTTTCTCGACTGAGAGGATTCCAGATGATTCCATAGCGCAACGTAGCCTTACTTTTCGACAAAGTCGGAGATTCCGTTCCAGGTTGGTGGTGGAGGATTCTGCGCAGCATCCTCACACAGTCGCGACAGGCGGAGCGCCGAGGAATCGCCCACGTCTTTGAGCAACAACGCGCTCAACCGATCCCTCGCGCCGGTGAAGTCGCGAGCGAGGTAGGCATCGAACGCGGCTTCGTAAAGCCGCGCGTGCTCCACGCGAACTTCCGGAACCTGGCCGCGTTTCCCGAGTAGTTCGTAGATCAACTCGGGCTCGGAACGTCCCAAAACGCGCACCTTATCGAGCTTTCGCCAAACAAACTGGTCGCCCGCTTCGGCAACGGAGTTGGCGGCGGCAATGATTCGGGTGCCGTAAAACTTGTTCGCGCCTTCGAGGCGACTTGCGAGATTCACGGCATCACCAAGCGCCGTGTAGCTGAGTCGATTGACGGCACCAACGTTTCCAACCATGACTTCCCCGGTGGATACCCCGAAGCGGGTGGGCAAACGGGGAAGTCCCTGGGATTCCCATTTCTCATTCAACCTTTGGAGTTCTTCGTGACAGCGAAGCGCCCCCTGGATCGCGTCTCGCGCATGGTGCTCGTTCATCTTGGGCGCCCCCCAAAACGCAACGATGGCATCCCCAATGAGCTTGTCCACGGTACCGTTGTGCTCGGTGATGATTTGGATCATCGCGTCAAAGTAATCGGCCATGTGGGCCGTAAGTTGGTCGGGCGGCATCTTTTCCGAATCGTGGTGAACCCTTCGATGTCGGTGAACAGGATGCTCATGGAAGTGTGACGCCCGCCAATCACGGCGGCTTCCCCTTTTTCCAGCAATTCTCGAACGACGTCACTCGGAACGTATTTGGCAAAGGAATCAAGCGCGAGGCGCATGCGCTCCTGCGCGTCGTGCAACTGGGCAATCTCACGGATGTCCGTGCAGTGGTTGTCAGACTGCTCCGTATTCAACGTTCGCAATCGATCAGCCTGTTGGATCAGGGCCTGGATCGGGTAGCTATAGCGCCGCGCCAACCGGACCGAGGTAAATCCCGCAGTCACCAGCGCGATCGCAAAGAAACCCAAAGCGTATCTGCGCCCCTCTTTCAATTCGCCCAAAAAGTCGTCTTCGGGAACCGCAACGCCGATCCAAAACTGAGGACCTTCCTCCACCACGCAGGGGCGGACGTAACTCCACCAGCCCTTGCCTTCAAAGATCCAACGGAAAGGCTGATTCTTCTCTCCCATACCTCTCTCGACACTCAATGCCTTCTCGGAATCCATCCCCAACTGCGTCTGAAGTTGCGCGGTCGTTTTCGCAAACAAGGGAATTCCCAGGTCTGCCGGCTTTCTGAGAAACGCCGCCCTTCGCCGTTCGGGATCCTCA
>TARA_R110002096_G_scaffold123252_3_pt1 | contig 13969 bp, 14 predicted proteins | sample TARA_R110002096 | Tara Oceans TARA_R110002096 (sample SAMEA4397295) | marine metagenome | biome: Polar Biome; feature: [DCM] deep chlorophyll maximum layer (ENVO:01000326); material: water (ENVO:00002006), including particulate matter (ENVO:01000060) such as... | depth 35 m | reverse complement strand
GGCGCAGCGTTCTTCCGGTTTCAGCTTGTCGGCATTCATCGCCAGGCGCATGAAGCACTCCGGCTCAACCAACTTCGTCAGCGCAGCCAAGGTCTGCACTTCATACCGTCTTGACGAACCCGGCACCCTCGGCTACCAGATTGGCAGGCCGCTGACGCCTGCCGCCCGCTGACATTTTTGTCCTGGTAAAGTTCTGCATGAGACTGTCTTTGTAATCCTCCACGCATTTCGCGCGGATGGTAACGCGGGTTCCCGTCCCTATGCTGCGCGATCATTGCACGAGGAATACGGGCCATGTCTGAATCCCCAAAAAATACGTTTCTTGAGGGGCCTTTGGTGGTCACTTACGCCAAAACGGCGCTTCCGATTATTTTTGTGATGGCAATGAGCGGTCTGCTCGCTGTCGCGGACGCACTGTTTTTGGGCCACTATGTCGGGCCGGATGCCCTGGCTGCTGTCACGCTGATGTTCCCGGTCTACATGTTGATCGTGGCGCTTGCGACCCTGGTTTCCAACGGCATGTCCAGCCTCCTGGCGCGTCACCTCGGCGGCAATCGCCTGACCGAGGCGCGCGCTGTCTTTGCAGGCGCACATGGCTTGGCCCTGGTGGTCGGGGCCACACTGATCCTGCTGTTCCTGCTATTCGGTCGCAAGGCTGCCATGTTGGCTGCCGGCGGGTCTGAAGACCTTGCCGGGATGGGACTGGTTTATTTGCGCATTACAGTGCTGTTCTCTCCGCTGCTGTTTGTGCTTGCGGTTAACTCCGACACGTTGCGAAATGAAGGGCGGGTCGGTTTCATGGCTGCGATGAGCCTTCTGGTTTCGCTGGCTAATATCGGGTTCAACTATGTGCTGATTGCGCGACTGGATATGGGTGTTGCGGGGTCAGCCTACGGCACCGCCATGGCGCAGTCGCTGGGTCTTGCAATCATTACAATATTTCGGTTTCGCGGCACGACAATATTGCGCCTTTCGGCGCTTCGTCACCATAGAATGACACATTCATGGGGTCGCATTCTTGCTCTGGGCGCCCCGCAAAGCCTGAACTTCATTGGCATTGCTCTTGGGTCCGCAGCGATTATGGCGGCGCTGCAAATCGTCAACAGTCCAAGCTATGAAGCCACAGTCTCAGCTTACGGGATTATCACCCGTGTCCTGACCTTTGCCTATCTGCCGCTTTTGGGCCTGTCCCATGCAATGCAGACGATCACCGGGAATAATTTTGGTGCCGGGCAGTGGCTGCGATCAAACAACAGTCTGAAGCTCGCGATCGTCACGGCATTTGCCTATTGTGCGACCCTTCAATTTGCAATGACGCTTTTTGCCGAGCAGATCGGAGCAGCTTTTGTCGACGATCCTGTCGTCATTGCCGAGGTCTCGCGGATTTTGCCGGTTATTGTCGCGCTGTTTTTCCTGGCGGGCCCGCTGATGATGATCGCGGCCTTTTTTCAGGCGATTGGCGATGCCGGCCGCGCTGCCCTTTTGGGTTTTTCAAAGCCTTATCTGTTTGCGATACCGCTGACATTCACCTTTGCAGGCACCATGGGAGAAATTGGCATCTGGACCGCTGGCCCCGTCGCAGAGGCATTGCTGCTTGTTCTGACTGCTGCAGTGCTGGCAAGAACAGCGCGGATCGGCTCGCTTCGCTGGGGTGTGTTCCACTCAATTGCGGAGGAAAGGACATGAACCGAAAGCTGCCAACGTCAGCCGAGGCGAAACAACACGCCAAGCGCCTGCGCGCCCAACTTGCCAGTCAGGGGTCAAAAATCGGTCACGCAAATGCGCTTGAACTGGTGGCACATCACTATGGCTTCCGAGACTGGAATGCGTTTCACGCTTCTATCGGGAAACGACCGCCCGAAGGGTGGGCACCGGATAGGCGTGTGCAGGGTTGCTATCTGTCGCAGCCCTTTGAGGCGACTGTCGTCGCAGTTGAGTCGCTGCGCCCTGGTTGGTTCCGTCTGACGCTTGATCTTGATGAAGCTGTAGATGTTGTGACATTCGACGGTTTCTCAAACTTCCGAAAGCGGATCCGGGGCGTCATTGGTCCCGCAGGAACAACGCGCGAGCGGACATCGGACGGGGTGCCACATCTGACACTCGACATCCAAGCGGTATCAGAACGCCGTATCGGGCCGGGAAAGTGAGATGAAAATCTGAGGGGAGACCATGCGTGGTTCAGTAGCCGCCGCGGCCGCTGGCGAAAGCGGCGCGCAGCAGCGCGAGCGGGGCGGTCACACTGTGACTGCCCCGATCCTCTGTCTTAAAGCAGCGCCAGCAGCTTGCGCGCAGCTTCTTCGGAGGAGGCCGGGTTCTGGCCGGTCACCAGTTTGCCGTCGGTCACCACGAAGGACGCCCAATCGTCACCTTTTTTGTAAGTGCCGCCATTGTCTTTCAGCATGTCCTCGACGAGGAAAGGCACGATGTCGGTCAGGCCGACGGCGTCTTCCTCGGTGTTGGTGAAGCCGGTTACAGTCTTGCCGGAGACGAGGGGTTTGCCGTCCGTCCCCTTGGGATGGCGGAACACCGCCGGGGCGTGACAGACCGCGCCGATGGGACGGTCGCTGGCGGCGAATGTTTCGATCAGCGCGGTGCTGTCGCCGTCTTCGGCAAGGTCCCAGAGGGGCCCATGACCGCCGGGATAGAAGATCGCGTCGAAGCCGTCCGCCGAGACGGTGGAGAGAACCGCAGTGTTGGCCAGATCCTTCTGCGCGGCCGCGTCGCTCTTGAAGCGTGTCGTTGCCTCGGTCTGGGCATCGTCCGTGTCACTTGACGGATCAAGCGGCGGCTGGCCGCCCTTGGGCGAGGCCAGTGTCACCTCGGCACCGGCGTCCTTGAACACGTAATACGGCGCGGCAAATTCCTCCAGCCAGAAGCCGGTCTTCTTGCCGGTGTCGCCCAGCTTGTCGTGTGATGTCAGAACCATGAGAATTTTCATTGAAGTGTTCCTTTTGTTGGTTGAAGTCAGTTGCTCAATTTGATGACGCGTTTGCCGAAACCTTCGCCTCTCAGCAGGCCAATGAACGCTGCAGGGGCCTGTTCCAGACCGGCAATCATTTCCTCGCGGTACTGGATTTTTCCGTCCTTCACCCAGGCACCCATCTGCTCGGCGAATTCGCGGTAGAGATGACCGAAATCATCGAACACGATGAAACCGCGCATCGTCATGCGCTTGCGCAGAATCTGCCCCATCAGATAGTTCATCCGGTCCGGCCCATCGGGCAGCGATGTCGCATTGTACTGCGAGATGAGACCGCAGACAGGGATGCGCGCGCTTGTGTTCAGCAATGGCAGCACCGCGTCGAACACGGCACCGCCGACATTCTCGAAATAGATGTCGATACCGTCCGGCACGGCTGATTTCAGCGCGCCCGGAAAGCCGTCGGCCTTGTAGTCGATGCAGGCGTCGAAGCCGAGGGTCTCGACCACATGGCTGCATTTTTCAGCGCCCCCGGCGATGCCGACGACACGCAGCCCGAGGAGCTTTCCGATTTGCCCGACCGTAGCGCCCACAGGCCCGCTGGCACCGGCCACCACGAGGGTTTCACCTTCTTTCGGCTGACCGATCTGGGTCAGGCCGGCCCAGGCCGTCAGGCCCGGCATGCCCAGCACCCCCAGCGCCCAGGACGGGTTCTGCGGGTCGTTGCCCAGATTGATCACGCCGGTGCCATCGGACAGCGCATAATCCTGCCAACTGCCAAACGCCACGACCCAGTCGCCCTCTGCAAAACCGTCGACTTCAGAGCGCACCACCTGCGACACTGTGCCGCCGACCATCACCGCGCCGATTTCAACCGGCGCAGCATAGGAAGGCGCATCGCTCATACGGCCGCGCATATAGGGGTCGAGAGACAGATATTCGTTGCGCAGCAGCATCTCGCCTTTACCGGGCTCCGGCAGGTCGGTGGTCTCCAGACGAAGCGTATTGGCGTCGGGCTCACCCTTCGGGCGCTCGGCCAGAACGAATTTGCGGTTTTTGGTATCGGATTGGGTCATAGGAGGGCTCTCTTTGTGGTTCGATCCCGGGCTTGCGCCGGTCACGGAAAAATTACGTTACATTCGGCACTGCGTGCCTGGACATTCAGGAATAGGCACCGGCGGAATAGGTCAACTCATAACTGTGGCTGTAGAGCTCAAAGACAATGCCGAAGGGATCCTCGACATAGACCATACGATACGGTTTATCGTTCGGGAAATACTCCCGCACCGGCATCCGCTGCTTGCCGCCGGCTGCGACGATTTTTTCAAGCAGGCCTTCGACATCAGGGTCCTGGATGGCGAAATGGAAGGTGCCGTGCTGGCGGAAGGGCAGGTTTTCGTCGGGCGCGTGGTTGCCGTCGAACTCGAACAGCTCGAATCCGATCCGATCCGCAGTTGCCAGATGGGCAATGCGCAGGCGCTTCCAGCCGGGGCCGAAGACGTCTGTACACATCCGGCCGATGTCGCTGTCGTCCTCGGTGACTTCGGTAGGCTCCATGATGGTGTACAACCCAAGGACGCCAGCGTAGAACTTTACAGCCGCGTCAAGGTCCGGGACGGACAGGCCGATATGCGAAAAGGTGCGGGGTGTTGGCAGCATCTGGCGATCCTCATCCATTCTGTATCAAGACGCAGATAAGGTGGCGTGGGCGCCATGCAAAATAATCATTTCAATCGATCTTGATAAGGATTAGTAATGAACCATGCTGAACGCCCAATGGTTAGAGACCTTCACAACGCTCATGGAAACCGGTCACTTTACCCGGACCGCAGAGCGGCTGCGCATGACGCAGCCCGGCGTATCGCAGCATCTGCGCAAACTTGAGGATCAGGTCGGTCAACCGCTGATCTCGCGTCAGGGCAAGAGCTTCAGCCCGACACCGGCCGGCGAAGCGGTCTTTGCAATGGGGCGGGCGCGGCGTGTCGAGGAACAGAGCCTGTTCGAGGCAGTCCTGCGCGACGATCCCGCTGTCGGAGAGGTGATCGTGGCCTGTTCGGGAAGCTTCGCAATGCTGCTATATCCTCACCTGTTCTCCTTGATGCAGGCATCCCCGGCCCTGACCATCCGGCTCCAGGCCACACCGCAGGCCGATGTCGTATCCGGTATGCTGGAGGGCCGGTTTGATCTGGGCATCGCTGACCACAAGCCAGACCATCCGCGGCTGAATGCAGACTATCTGGGGCAGGAGGAATTGTGCCTGGTTCTGCCGTCCAATCGAGAGACCTCGCCCATCAGTTTTCAGGCGCTCGAAGAACTTGGTTTCATCGCGCATCCGGACGGCTTCGCCTATGCCGATGAACTGTTCTCACTGAACTTTCCAGACGCATTCGAGGGTTCGGATAAATTACGTATCCGCACCTTCGTGAACCAGATCAGCCAGATCCCTTCGCCCGTCGCCCATGGCATTGGCTACACGCTGCTGCCACGCAGTGGCGTAAACGCCTATCCCGGCAGTGACAAGATTCGCGTCGTCCAGCTTCCGAAAAGTCGCCACCATGATCTGTGGATGGTGTCCCGGCGCGGCCGCACGCTGCCCGCGCGGGTCAAGCGCATCGCAATTCTGATCCAATCCATTGCCTCCAGTCTTGAGGATGACCGGTAGCCCGGCTGTGCAATATTGTTCCTGCGCGGCCGTCGAAGCTTTGAAAGTGCGAGGACATTTTTGTCCGATGAGCGTTGACGCGGCGGACAAGAATGTCCATACGCGCTTCATGACACCAGGAGCAAACGTGACAAAAAACCGCGAGGACCTGCTGGTCGCCGCCCAAGAGGTGTTCGCTCAGAAAGGTGTGGATGCCCCTCTCGATCTGGTGCGACAGCGCGCCGGGGTCGGCCGGGCGACGATGTACCGGAATTTCCCCGGCCGGGTGCATCTGCAACTCGCGCTGGTCGAGGACTCGCTCCGGCGGCTCGAAACACGCGATCCAGGTGAAGCGCAGGACATGGACGCGTTCACAGCCTTTCTGTTCGCAATCGCCGACGAGGTCGGGCGCAGCCCCGCTCTCAACTTGCTCTGGGACAGGCTGCGTGAGGATCCCGAAATGTCGGCGCCCCACATCAAACGGTTGTGCACCGTCATCGCTGCACCGCTTGCGCTGGCGATCCATGAGGGATCGGTGTCGCCTCGCCTGACCATTGAAGACATCTATTTCGCAGTGCGCATGCTCGGAGTGATCAGCCGGGGTGCGTCCCTCACGGAGCGCCGAGCCGCGGCGCGGCGTGCGCTGTCATTGCTGTTTGCCGGCCTTGGCACAACTCACCATTCAACCCGGGAGACGGACCAGTGACCAATACGACTTCAGATACGACCGATGAGGTCACAGTGCCGCAGATTTCTGAGGGATCGCGCGGCAACCCTGCCAAGCCATTCGCCCTGGTTATCCTGTTGGTGACGGCGCTGATCGCCGGATGGTATGCCGCATCGGATCGACACGCGCCAAGCACTTCGCGAGCTGTTGTGTCAGCCAATGTCGTTCAGATCGCAGCACGGGTTCCCGGTCGCGTGACAGAGATCATGGTCAGCGACAACGAAATCATTTCTGTAGGGTCGGTGTTGTTCCAGATCGACGAAAGACCCTTTGTCATCGCAGTGGAACGAGCCCGTGCGCAGCTTGAGCAGGCGGTGCAATCGCTTGACGCGTCGTCGGCTCAGCTTTCGGCGACATACGCGCAGGTCGCGCAGGCGCGGGCAGCATTGGAGAACGTCCAGTCGGAGAATGATCGGGCTGAAACACTGGCTCAACGCGGGATCATCGCTGAAGCGCGGCTCGAAACATCACGGGCGCAACTGGCCAATGCACAGGCCAGTCTGGAGGCGGCCGAGGCACAGTCCGAGAGCGCGGAGCGCAGCCTCGGCGTGATGGGCAGCGAAAATCCGTCGGTCAAATCCGCGCAGCTGGCACTTGAGCAAGCCGAATTCGATCTGCTGTCGACCAAGGTCATCGCGCCGCGGCGAGGCGTGGTGACCAATCTGCGTTTGGCCCCCGGCCAATTCGTCGGGGCCGGCCAACCCGCCCTGACGTTCATCGAGGACGAGGGTGTTTGGATTACTGCGGACCTTCGGGAGAACCAGTTGGTAGAAGTCGATGCCGGTGATCGCGTGACCATGGTCTTCGATGCGGCCCCCGGACAGGTCTTTGGCGGGAGGGTTGAAAGCCTGGGCTGGGGAATCAACCCCGGCCGTTCCGAAGCCGGCGGTCTGCCGATAAACGCACCGAGCACGCAATGGTTCGAACCAGCGCGCCGGATGCCCGTGCGGATCGAACTCGACGGCGGAATGGATGCCTGGCCGCGCAAGGCGCGTGTCGGCGGCAACGTATCAGTCGTCGTGCATGCCACCGGAGGTGGCGTAGTGTCGACCCTCGCGTCGGGCCTGCAACGGATACAATCATGGCTGACCGCACTGTATTAAGGACAGACCGATGTATGTGGCACCGCGTCCCCGACTTGAGGACGACCCCTATTTCGCCATCCGGCTGGCGCTGCTCTGCGTCATAAGCTTTGTCGCCGTGCAGTGGATCAAACCAGTGTTTCCGGTGCTGGTCGTGGCTCTGCCGGTCGGCCTGCTGGCGGCACAACGCAAACGGTTCGACCCGAAGCTGGCGATTGGTGCTGCGGTGTTCTTCATCGCGGTGGTGTGGGCCATGACTCTTTTGGTGGAACTGACGCGCGAGACGCCAGTGCTGATGCTGGTGCTGGCATTCGCTGTGTTCACGATCGGCTTCTACGTTGTGCGACGGACCGGCAGCCCGATCGGGATGCTGGTGGTGATCGCCGCGGCCTTGATGTCGATCATGGCTCTGAAAAGTCCGCAATTGCTGTTCTACTTCCGGGATGGCTTTACCCAGGGAGCATTACTGGGGGCAGTGGTCATTCCCGTGCTTTACTGGATGATCCCGCCCGCCACGAACGCGCAAAACATCATGGCCCCGCAGTTGGCCGATGGCCATCATGGTGCGGCTTCGCTGATCCGGGCCAGCGTCCTGATGCTGCTGAGTTTCTGGCTCTATGCCGTGATGCCAGCGTCGGACATGCTCCTGGCATTCGGGGCGATCTACGTGCTGGTGTTTCCAACCGGGAAGCAGGCGATTACGGAAGCGAAAGAACGCAGCCTCGCAACGCTCTACGGTACGATCGCTGCGTTGATCGTCCTGACCGGCGTGGCCTGGATTGGACATTTCGCGGTACTGCTCGGGTTGATCGCTCTGGTGGGTCTGTTTTTCGGAAGCCGCATGATCGACGGGTACCATCCAAGCATGGTCTATCAATATGCGCTTTCCGTTGCGGTGGCGCTCGTGGCCACCGCGCTGTCAACCCAATCGCCTGCCTATGCCGCAGTCATGCGCATTCTGCTCACCAGCACCGGAGCCATCGCTGCGGCCGTTCTGGTTGCCATATTGGACATCTTGTTTCTGAGCCGCAAAGCAGAGATGCCAGCGGCCTTGCCCAAACGCTCGAATAACTGACAGGAATGCCGGATCAGTTGTCCTCACCGGAAATAATTTCCCCACAAAAAGCGCGGCAGCCGAAGCTCTGCGCTTTTGTGGTGCCGGCTGGCAAGCCGCCCAGCTTCCGCCTGTTCGTTGACGAGGCCCGAACCAGGCTCGCGGCCACCTTGCGGTTACCAATGACGGACGCGGGCGGAGCGCAGATTTTCAACGCGGCCATTTGCTGCGCTTGCATCGGTTTCTCTGGCCCGCAATGAAATGATCTGACGACGAAATGTAGATCGATTCAGGTGGCAAGTTTGCGGTCTTCGACGGACAGTTTTTCGGGCAGATCATCGAAGCTGGCGTAGTTGAGTTGATAGAGTTGCGCGTAAAGGCCCCCGTGCTCGATGAGCGTATCGTGGTCGCCTTGCTCTATGAGCCGGCCCTGCTGCAGCACAATGATGCGGTCCGCATTGCGGATCGTGGCGAGACGATGGGCAATGACCAACCCGGTGCGCCCTTCCAGCAGCCGCTGCAGCGCCTTTTGAATCTGCATTTCGGTGTAGCTGTCGATGTTGGCGGTCGCCTCGTCCAGTATCAGAATTTTCGCATCGGTCACCAGCGCACGGGCAAAACTCAGAAGCTGGCGTTGCCCAAGGCTCAGATTGCTTCCGCGCTCTGCCAGCATCGTGTCATAGCCCTGTGGCAGGGCCTCGATAAAATCATGGGCGCCAACAGCTTTTGCGGCTTCAACCACCGCCTCGTCATCAGCCCAATCCGTGGCATAGCGGATGTTGTCCCGCACGGTACCGGTGAACAGGTAAGGCTCTTGCAGCACCATCGCGATATGGCGTCCCAGGCTTTTCTGGGTGACGTCCCGCACATCGCGTCCGCCAACCAGAACCGCGCCGTCCTGCACGTCATAAAACCGGTGTATCAGCGCCATTGAGCTTGATTTTCCCGAACCGGTCGGGCCGACCAATGCCACCGTCTCACCGGAATTCACACGGAAACTGACGTTTTTGAGCACGGGATGTTCCGGATCGTAGCCGAAGGTCACGTTGCGAAATTCGACCGAACCATCGTCACTATCCCCAAGCGGCGTGGCATCCGGCGCATCATTGACATCGACAGCAACATCCAGAACCTCTGTCAGCCGGTGACCGGATGCCATGGCGCGCTGCATCACGGAATATTGCATTGTCAGCGAACGGATCGGGTCAAAGAACCGCTGGATATAGAACAGGAACGCCACCATGACGCCGACCTCGATCCGCCCCGATACCACCATCAGGCCACCGGCCAGGGCGACGATTGCCATAGCGCTGCCGGTCAGCGTGTCGACAATCGGGATCATGATCTGCGACAATTTCGAGGCCCGCAACTGGGCCTTGTAGGTGTTGTCCACGAGCTGCTCATAGAGTTCAGCATTCAAGCTGGTGCGGTTCATGGCCTGAATGGCACGCACGCCGTGAATCGCCTCGGCCAAGGCCCCATTGGTGATCGAGTTGGCCTCATGCGCTGCCATGAAAGCGGCACGGGCCCGGGTCAGCCACAAGATGCGTACCCCTAACAGTATCGGAATGACCGTCAGGACCATCAACGCCAGTTGCCAGTCGAGCCAAAGCATAACTGCTACAATCCCGAACAACAGCAGCAGATCACCAATGGCGAGCACCGAGGTTTCAAGAAATTCCTGCATCGAGTTTACATCGCCTTGCAAGCGCGACATCAGCCGGCCTACCTCGGTTTTGTCCATGAAAGACAATGACACGCGTTGCAAATGGCTGAACATGGCGCGCCGAATATCGAACAGAACGTCCTCGGCCATTTTTCCGGTGACGAGTTCCTGCACGCGCGAGGCGATAAAATTGATGACGACGATGAGGGTAAATAATGCGACGATCCCAAGCAATATGGCTGGCGGCGCATCAGGTGCCATTCCATTGTCGATCGCATAGCGGATCAGGAGCGGGATCGTCAGTTGAGAGCCCGTAAAGGTTACAACGGCGGCAACGGAAATCACCACGTTGCGTTTGTAGGGGCGGACAAACTGCCAAATACGCCGGGTGACCTTGTCGTCGAACACCCGGCCAAAAATCTCTTCCTCAATGCGGTCAGATCCGACAACGGCGCGCATACGCGGGCTTTCATCCTCGTGCGGGTCGCGCGCTTCACCAGGTTTTGTCTGGCTCATCGTCTGTCTGCCTTCTCGGCCAGCATCTCGGCATTGGGGCGCATCTGCAATTCGTGCAGGTTGCTGTAACGCCCTCCCAGCTTCAGCAAGTCTTCATGGCTGCCTTGTTCAATGATCCGCCCGTCTTCCAGAAACAGGATCCTGTCGGCATGCATCAGGCTGGCCAACCGATGGGCCACAATCAGGGTCACGCGATCCTTGGCATATGCCTTAAGGGCGGTGCGGATACGATTTTCTGTCCCGGCATCGATTGCAGCCGTCGAATCGTCGAAGATCAAGACCGCCGGCTTCATCATAAGCGTACGCGCAATCGACAGGCGCTGCCGCTGACCGCCGGACAACGACACCCCGCGCTCGCCGACGATGGTGCCGTATTTGCCGGGCAGGCCAAGAATATAATCATGCAGTTGTGCGGACTCTGCGACATCGCGGATTTGGCGCGTCTCGGTGAAAGGATTGGCATAGGCGATATTGTTTTCGATCGAGGTGGTGAACAGGAAGCTGTCCTGCTGGACAACCGCCACGGCCTGACGCACGGACGACAGGGTCACGTCGCGAATGTCCTGCCCGTCGATACTGATCGATCCGTCTGTGGGATCGTAGAATCGAGGGATCAAGTGCATCAAAGTCGTTTTCCCCGAGCCAGGTGGGCCGACAATGCCGACAGTCTCGCCCCTGTAGGCTTCGAAGCAGATGCCCGACACAGCATGGCGGTCTGTGTCACCTGCATAGGCAAAGCTGACATTTTCAAGCTTCAGCGTGCCGTTGGTGATCTTCAGTCCCGGCGCGCCCGGCGCGGTGTCGATTTCGACCTCGTGATCAATCAGGGCGAACAGGCGCGCGCCACAGGTCGATGCGCGGGCATATCCATTCACCATCATGCCCAACTGGCGTACCGGCATCTGCAGTATGGTCATGAAGGTCAGGAAAGTGGCCAGAGTGCCCAGCGTGATTTCGCCAGATGCCACTTGGCGCCCGCCGAAATACAGCACCAATCCCATCGAGACAAAGAATGCCATCGTCATCGCAGAGGTGTTCTTGACCCGGGTTTCGATCCTTTCATGGCTGAGTTCAAGCGCTGATTTGGACGCGACCTCAAATTTTTTCATTTCATGCTCTGACGAGGCAAAGGCGCGAACCACACGAATACCGGCCAGGTTTTCCTCCATCACCTGACTGAGCATCCCCAGCCGTTCCTGCAGGATCAGCCAGGTCCGGCGCAGCGTCATCCGCATGAGTGTGCTGCGCCATCCCGCGAAAGGCACGAATGACAATGCCAGCAGGCCAAGCGTCAGATTGGTTGATAGCAGCAGCGTCGCTCCAAGCCCGATCAGCAGGCCCAGAAGAACGGTGCGCACCAGTGCGGTCGAAAAATACATCCGCACGCCTTCCAGATCCAGCATGCCCACCGTGATCAGATCGCCCGAATGAGTGCGGTCGTGGAACGAAAAGGGCAGGCTTTGGATTTTTCCGTAAACGGCATTTCGGATGTCGCGCGCCAGCGCATGTCCGACGGATTCTGCAGTGTAGTTCTGGACAAGCGTGAATAATCCACGGGCGACGCTGGCGATGAATAAAAGCAATGCAATCGGGTACAGCGTTTCGGGTGCTGCCTTTGCCGCAGCCACCGCCTGGGTCTGATCCACCGCGCGCCCAAGGATGACTGGGATCGACAGTTGCATCAAAACCGCCGCCACAGTTGCCGCCATTGCCAAGCCCGCGCTGACGGGATAGCGAAATGCCATCCGCGTGATGCGGGCGATGGCACCAAGTCCTGCCTGGGGATCAACCGTGGCTGTCCGGCGAAATATCCGGTCGGAACGAGTCTCACGACCAGATTGAGCATTTTTTGTCATATTATTGTCGCCGCAGACTCAACGTCGTGGCCTCCATATGGGCCGAATTAATAGTCTATTGTCTGAGAAACTGGCAACGTTTGATTGTGCATATTTCTTCTTCCCCTCAAACCCGGCCAGTTGCGTGGGCAACCGTGACGCCGTTCCTTACAACTGGCGCAAGCTGTTTGGCGGTATGCAACGGTCAAAGATATCGGAGATGCACGGCCCGGCGCAGGAGCATGCGCGTCTCACGAAGATTGTAGCCGAGCTCGAGTTGGACAGGCCGTCCCTAAGCAGAGCATGGCCTACCGACGCTCACCTTCGAACTCGGACCTCAGTTTGCCATGGCCATTTCAACGGTTATACCAAAGACCCCAGTGAGGTCCAATAAAGCCTGGTCCACCTGGGTGGCCGTCGAACGACATTGCAGCGCGGGCCAGATCAAACACATGTGGCTGATAGCTCAACTGGCAGCTTGTTTCACCGCATTTATCAATTGTTTCGCGAGCATGCTTTCGAGCATATTTTCTAAATCCGTCAGATCCAATTTACCCTCTTTGTGTGCCTTGTCAGCAGCTTCCAACGCATTGTAGTAAGGAGTCTTGTCCTCAGAAATCTGTTCTGGAATTGTGGGAGTTCCAGCAAGAATAGTTTGGAGTTTAATATTTAGAACCAGATACATAATTATGCGAGAGGTGCGCCCATTTCCGTCTGCGAATGGATGTATCCAATTTAACTTCCACAAAACAAAAGCAGCCAGATGAATGGCTCCTTTTTCTTTCCAGTTATTGTTGACGTAATCGCAAACTTCTCTGACATAGTCAGGTACGAGATAGTGCTCTGGTGGCTGATGATCACTTTTGCTGATTGTGACAGCTGTGTTCCGAAACGTTCCAGCCAAGGGATGAATCCCTTTTAGTGCCTCATCATTCAACAGCAGAATATGGCGCGTTCCCAGAGTGAACGGTTTTTCCGGATCATGAATGTGATCTTTGACAATTTCGACTGCTGTTTTGAATTGCCGAATGCCATTTTCCGCCTCCAGCCTCGCGACGGCATCTGGATCGGTATGGAGGTCTATTTTTTCAGTAACGCTGTGGCGATCTGAATTCACAGAATCATTCCGCTATTTGCTTGCCAGTTCATCGGCTTCCATTTTCGCATCAATCTCTGCGACCATCTCGCGCGTGATGCGTTCATTTTCGATGTTTGTATTTCCAAAAACAAAACTTTGCCGCTGTTCACGCTCTGACTCAGACGAAACTTCCAGCTTTTGCGCTTTTTCCAACAGCTCTTTCAGGTGGTTCGTCATGGTGTGCTCCTCTCAAAAAACGACGTTTCCATGTAAGTTGATTTGCAATGGTAAATAAACACTAAATTTCTAATCTTCAGTTGCCCGCTATTTCCACTCACGAATGTCGACGAAATGTCCGGCAATCGCTGCTGCTGCTGCCATGGTAGGCGACACCAGATGGGTGCGGCCTTTGAAGCCCTGGCGGCCTTCGAAATTGCGGTTCGAGGTCGA
>TARA_R110002096_G_scaffold159011_12_pt1 | contig 13970 bp, 12 predicted proteins | sample TARA_R110002096 | Tara Oceans TARA_R110002096 (sample SAMEA4397295) | marine metagenome | biome: Polar Biome; feature: [DCM] deep chlorophyll maximum layer (ENVO:01000326); material: water (ENVO:00002006), including particulate matter (ENVO:01000060) such as... | depth 35 m | reverse complement strand
GAACTTCAGTTTTCAAGTGTCCATTTTTCGGGAAACAGGTCAGAATTACAACTCTATGAACGTAGTTTTGTTCGTAGAAACGTGTTACCAACGCATCAGTCCTCCTCATGGAGGTTTCGAGTCGCTGAAGTGCTTCATGTAGGTTCCCATTCGCCTCTGCCCGTAACTCTTTGGCTTTCAATTGTGCCTGTCGTGCCGCAAGTTGATTGACATTTCCGAAGGCGTTTGGAGTCATCCAATCCGCAGCTTTTGCATCTTGCCTGATCGCTTCATTTTCAATTTGCTCGCCATCTTCTTTTACTTTCCCAACCTGGTATTCAGCGGTAAAAATATCTCGAACCGTTTCTACAATCTCTGCAGCAGTTGCTTGCTCACTAAGGCTTGAGGTTTTGGCTAGGGTGTTAAGTTGATGTATTGCTAGCTTAGCTGATGATAAGGATGGTTCTTCAAGTGGTTTAATGGCATAGTCTATCGGGTCACGTAGAGTTTGTGCAGGCAGCGAACCTGCTAGTGAAAGAATCAAAGAGGAAATGATGTATATGTGATATTTCATTAATTCAAAACGTTGGGAAATTTTAACATATCGTCGCTTGGATGACTGAGTGCCTCAGACACAAGTTTTGTGCCATCTAAAGCCCTTTGATAGCCACCTGCCGCCTAACACGGCACCCAAGCATACTTGGGCTTGGTGGTCAAAAAAACGATGATTTAATTTGGCTTCAGCCTCAGCGAAGTTGAGGTGTCTTGCTGCATTACCAGGGGTTGGGAGTGGTTAACCGAAAATGCGTCGTTTTTTGCCGACGAGATTTTGATGCTGAAGCTTCGCTCTCTAGACTTTGGGGATTGATTGATCGCTCTTCCCGGTGTGAAATATTGGCAACGCTCCTCCCGTGATACTCGGTGACTCTTCGTGAACGAAAATCCCTCCATGCTGCAAACGCGCCGCCAACTCTTCCAAAACGTTGGAATGGGAGTGGGCGGTTATGCGCTGCATTCGTTGCTGGCGCAGGATGCGATGGGGGCGGGGAAGGCACCGGCGATGCATCATGCGGCGAAGGCGAAGAACGTGATCTACATTCACCTGGTGGGCGCGGCCTCGCATTTGGATCTTTTCGATTACAAGCCGGAGCTGCAAAAGCGGACGGGCCAGCTTTGCCCGGATGAGATGTTCGTCGGGAAGCAACTCGCGTTCATTCGTTCCCAGCCCAAGCTTTTGGGGACGCCGACCAATGACGAGAAGTTCGCCTTCAAACAGGTGGGCGACAACGGGATGCATATTTCGAACTTGATGCCGCATCTTCAGGGCGTGGCGGACGATCTTTGCTTCATTCGGACGCTCCAAACCGAGCAATTCAATCACGCACCGGCTCAGATGTTTTTGCTGACGGGGTTCAACCGGTTCGGCAGACCCAGCATTGGTTCCTGGGCGAGTTACGGAATCGGGAGTGAAAACCAAAACCTCCCCGGTTTCGTTGTTCTCGTGACCGGCCAGGTACTGGGAGCAGGGAACTCGGCCTGGGGAAGCGGCTTTCTGCCGACGGTACATCAGGGCATCGAGTTTCGCAGTCAGGGCGATCCGGTGCTGTTCCTGAGCAATCCCAAAGGAATGAGCGACAACGATCGCAAGACGACCGTGGATTCGATCAACCATCTCAACAAGCTGGCGCTCGACGATATTGGCGATCCGGAAATCGCGACTCGAATCAGTCAATACGAGATGGCGTATCGGATGCAGAGCAGCGTTCCCGAACTGATGGATATTGAGTCCGAGCCCAAATCGATTCACGAGATGTATGGCACCCAACCCGGGAAGACCAGCTTTGCGAACAACTGCCTGCTCGCCCGGAGGATGGTGGAGCGCGGTGTCCGATTCGTCCAACTCTTCGATCAAGGCTGGGATCATCACGGCAATGTGTTTGGCTCTCTTCCCAAAAAGGCGGCGCAGGTGGATCAACCGATTGCGGCCCTCATCACCGATCTCAAAGATCGCGGACTTCTCGACGAGACTTTGATTGTCTGGAGCGCGGAATTCGGCCGGACGCCAATGGCGCAGGGGTCGACCGGGAATGGAAGCACGGTTTCCAAAGCGGGACGCGATCACCACAAGGAAGCATTCACCGTCTGGATGGCCGGAGGTGGCACCAAGGGCGGTCACGTGTATGGGCAAACGGATGAACTCGGCTATCAGGCTGCGGAGAATCCGGTCCACGTTCATGACTTCAACGCCACCATTCTCCATCTTCTCGGCATCGATCACGAACGGCTCACCTTTCGCTACCAGGGGCGGAATTTCCGCCTGACCGATGTTCACGGTCACGTGCTCAAAGACTTGATTGCGTGATCCGTCGTGGTGTCGTTTAGTCGCCCAGCCTCACGTGAATCCAAACCTCCATCAACTCGCCGAGTCGCTTGCGGGCGACCTCTTTTTTGACGAAACCATGCGGACGCTTTATGCGACCGATGCGTCTGCTTATCAGGAAATGCCGCTCGCCGTGGCGATTCCGAAAACCGAGGAAGATCTCGAAAAGCTGATCGAGTTTGCGCGCGCCAATCGGGTGGGGTTGATTCCGCGAACGGCTGGGACTTCGCTGGCCGGGCAGGTCGTTGGCAAGGGGATCGTGGTGGACGTTTCGCGACATTTCACGAAGATTCTGGAGATCAACGCGGAAGAAGGTTGGGTGCGGGTGCAGCCGGGGGTGATTCGCAATGAACTGAACATGGCGCTCGCTCCACATGGGCTGCTGTTTGGGCCGGAAACGTCGACGGCCAATCGCGCGATGGTCGGCGGGATGCTGGGGAACAACTCCTGCGGCTCCAACTCCATTGTGTATGGAAGCACGCGGGATCACACGTTGGAGGTTACGGGGTTTTTGAGCGATGGAACAAAGACGTCGTTTTGCGCGCTGTCACCGGCTGAGTTTGAAGCGAAATGCGGTGGGGAAAGCGGTCTCGAAACCCAGGTTTACCAGAAGGCGCGGGAGATTTTCTCCGATCCTGAGAATCGGGCTGAGATCGAGCGGGAGTTTCCCAAACCCGAGATCAATCGACGCAATACGGGCTACGCGATTGATCTGCTCGCGGATTACTGGACGAACGAGGATGATGAGCAACGGCGTTTCGACTTCTGCAAGCTGATCGCCGGATCGGAGGGAACGCTCTTTTTGACAACGGAGATCAAGCTGCATTGCGACCCGCTCCCACCGCCGGTGTCGGGATTGCTTTGCGGGCATTTCGAAACGATCGACGACGCCTTGAAAGCGACGGTGATCGCGGTGGAACACGGCCCGTATGCCTGTGAACTCATTGATGACATCATTCTCGGTTGCGCGGGGAATAACATTGAGCAGCGCAAGAATATGGACTTCGTGGAAGGGAAACCACGGGCGATTCTGGTGGTGGATATTCGCGGAGAAACTGAGGCTGAGGTTCGAAAGGTAACCGATGCCGTGGCGCGTGAATGGCGGGAGGCGAAATTTGGTTATGCCTACCCGGTTTTGTTTGGTGAGGATACCGGGAAGGTCTGGGAGTTGCGCAAGGCTGGCCTGGGCGTGATGAACAACATGCCGGGCGATGCGAAGCCGGCGCCGGTGATTGAGGATACGGCGGTCGCGGTTCCTGACCTGCCGGGTTACATCGCGGAATTCACGACGCATTTAAAGAACGCCTACGGCCTTGAATGCGTTCACTACGCCCATGCGGGAAGCGGCGAAATTCATCTGCGCCCGATTCTGAATCTCAAGACGAAGGAAGGGAACGCGCTCTTTCGGAAAGTGGCGCAGGACATCGCGGTGCTGGTGAAGAAATACCGGGGTTCCCTCAGTGGTGAGCATGGTGACGGCAGATTGCGTGGTGAGTTTCTTCGCCAGATGATCGGTGACAGGAATTATGCGCTGGTTGAGGAGATCAAGCACACGTGGGATCCCCTCAATATCTTCAACCCGAACAAGATCATCGATACGCCGTCGATGAATACGAGCCTTCGCTACGAACCCGGCGTCGAACAGCGCGAAGTCGCGACCGTCCTCAATTTCAGCGGAACGGATGGAATCATTCGTGCGGCGGAACTCTGCAACGGTTCCGGAGATTGCCGCAAGACCCAACTCACCGGCGGCACAATGTGCCCCAGTTACATGGCGACCCGGAATGAAAAGGATACGACCCGGGCCCGCGCCAATATCCTGCGCAATGTTCTCACCAAAAGCACGGAAGCAAACCCGTTTGATAGCGAGGAGATCCATGAGGTGATGGATCTCTGTTTGTCTTGCAAGGGGTGCAAGGCGGAATGTCCGTCCAACGTGGATGTTGGGAAAATGAAGGCCGAGTTCCTCCAGGGTTACTACGACGCCAATGGAGTTCCGCTCCGCACCAAATTGATCTCCGATTTTGCGAGTCAGGCCAAATTGGCGAGTCGCGTTCCGTGGGCTTACAACGCGTTGATCTCCAATCCGATTACGGGAGGCGCGTTTCGGAAATTTGCCGGGTTTGCGGCGGAACGAAGCCTTCCGCCGATGAGCAACCCGACTCTCGGGGCGTGGCTGGAGCGAAGGCCGGGAAACCGTGAGGGACGCGTCGTCTATCTGTTTAATGACGAGTTTACGAATTTTCTGGATGCCGGGATCGGGATCAAGACGGTGCAGTTGTTGGAGTTGTTGGGATACCAGGTCAAGTTTCCACCGCATCAGGAGAGCGGACGAGCGGCGCTTTCCAAAGGCCTGCTTCGGAAGGCCCGCGAATTTGCAACGACGAACGTGAAGGCGCTGGCCGAGCTCGTTTCGGAGGAAACGCCGTTATTGGGCATTGAGCCGTCGGCCATCCTTTCGTTTCGCGACGAGTATCCTGACCTGGTCTCTGAAGAGCTTCGGGAGCGTGCCGCCCAGTTGGGCGAGAACTGCCTGTTGATTGATGAGTTCATTGCCCGGGAGATGGATGCCGGTCGAATCCGGCCGGAACAGTTTTCCAGCGCTGAAAAGACGATCAAACTTCATGGGCATTGTCATCAGAAAGCTCTCGCTTCGCTAACACCGACAGTGAGAATGCTGGAGTTGCCGGCGAACTACAGCGTGCAGCTCATTCCTTCGGGGTGTTGTGGAATGGCGGGTTCGTTTGGTTATGAAGCGGAGCATTTTGACGTGTCGATGGCGATCGGCGAACTGGTGCTTTTCCCGACCATTCGCAAGGCCCGTCCCGAGGTGGTGATTGCGGCACCGGGAACCAGCTGTCGTCACCAGATCAAAGATGGAACCGGACGAACGGCGTTTCACCCTGTGGAGATCTTGTGGGAAGCGTTGGTGGAAAGCAGATAGCAGCCCGGATTTCAGGCCAACTGGCATTGGACAATCTGAGTTTCCTGCGCCAAGTGCCGACGATGACTGAATCTGACGCAACATACACCGAACTTCCGAGTGGTCTGAAGTATCGCGAAATTACGGAAGGGAAAGGTGACAAGCCCACCGCCAAGAGCATGGTGACGGTGCATTACGAAGGCACGTTCGAAGACGGTGAGGTGTTTGATAGCTCCCATCAGCGTGGAGAACCAGCCACTTTTCCGCTCGGTGGAGTGATTGCCGGATGGACCGAAGGCGTTCAACTCATGAACCCGGGTTCCAAGTTTCAGTTCATCATTCCTCACCAATTGGCCTATGGCGAGGATGGGATGGGTGACGTGATCCCTCCCTACGAAACGCTCCATTTTGAAATCGAACTCCTCAACTTTAAATAATTCGCGCCATGTTAGCTGTTGTTGTGATGATTGATGCCGTTCCGGGCAAGGAAGACGATTTGATTTCTGCGTTGGAGCACAACGCCGTGGGATCGCGCGCTGAACCTACCTGTTTGAAGTGGGAATGGTCTCGCCATATTTCCGATCCCGGCAAATTCGCGATCTATGAACTTTACACTGACGAAGCGGCATTCGCGGCTCACAAGGCCAGCGAGCACTTTGCCGAGTGGAAGAAGATGAGCGAAGACGCGATCGCCACGAAGGTGGCCGGCCAATACGAAGTGCTCGGCGAGGACTCGCGGTCCTGAGTATCTCTTATTTAAAACGCTGAAAAAGTCCGTTAATCGCGATGTTGGGTGACTCGAGCCCGGCTTCGCGGATCTGGGTGCGTTTGGGTTCTGAAAAGGTGCCAATCATCAGGTGGTGCATCAGGATGAGCGCGTTGTTCGTTGTGTCAGGCTGTTCCGGAATCGCCACGGTGCGATCCGGCCCCATCGACGCAATCCAGTCGTGAAGCAGGAGAACGCCCGCATCGTCGACCGTTGAGCAACCCAGCATGGGCATGTGCCCGACGCCTTCCGTTGCGGCGCGGTAGTAGACCACGGAGTTGTAGGGATCGCCGGGCGCGATGAGTTTGGCCGCGTTGAGGCCAAAGCCGCCTTTGACCGGATCGGTTCCCAGCAGGTTCATTTGGTCGAGTGGCGCTTGCGCGTTCATGTGGATCGGGACCGAACCGCCACCGGAAAATCGGTGGCAGTGGGAGCAGTTCGCGTGGAGCCAGGAACGCGCGCGAAGTCCCAACGATTCGGTTTCGTCACTCGGCGATACCAAGGGCTGTTTTTCGGCGGCTTCCAGAAAGGTGTCATCGACCATGCCGATCTGATGGAATCGCTGGAGTTGACCGTCGCGATTGAGCTGGCCGGGAAGAAACGCCAGGGTTCGGGTGAAGTTTCCGGCATGACATCGCGTGCATTCCGCCCGGCTGTGGAAACGCCATGGCCGCCCTTCAATCATCTCCGTGCCGCCCTCGGGGCCAACCAACTCGGCATCGGTGCCTGATTGGTTCCAGGCATAGGAGTATCCATTCCAGAAATCGTCAAAGTGGAGAATCTGCGTTTCGACGTTGCGGCCATCCAGTTCGAGCGTTTTGACCAACACCATGTCCTGCGGCTTGGTGGTGCGAAACATGGGAACGGCGACTTTGGGATTGAACTGGGTTTTCAACCCTTCGTCGCCGGGGATCGCGACCCAATACCGCGAGGTCGCTCCGTCCTGCCACATGGGCGCCTGGATTTTGAATTCATAGACGCCGTCCTCAGGTTCGAGCGTGGCAACATCTTTGAAGACGCCGGTTTGGCTGAGGCGAACGGGGAAATCGTGAATTTCTTCGGGCTCGGGCGTTGGAACGAGGCGCTGCAGAGTCTGGTCGGTCGGCCAATCGAGGAAAACGACTTCTCCGTTGGAGGCTTGCCCGAAACTGACGATCTGCTTGCGGGTATCGGCGATCCACTCGTTTCGCGTGATGGTCTTGCCGTCATCCCAGAGCGCCCAGACTCGGCCGGTGACGAAATCCCCGTAAAGATAGGCGCCATCCAATCCCGGAAGTCGCGAGGTCTCGGAAACGTAGCCTCCCGTGATCGAAGCTCCTTCCGCATGACTGTAGTAATGCGTGGGAGGCGAGATCACCGAAGGTCCCATGTTCTGGAGCGGTTTGATTGGCTGCGGTCCTTCCACGATCGACCAACCGTAGTTCCCGCCGCGCTTCACGCGATAGAGCATCTCCCAGAGTTCCCAGCCGACGTCGCCGACCCAAAGATCGTTCGTTCGCGGATGAAAACACAGCTTCCAAGGATTTCGAAGTCCGTAGGCCCAGATTTCAGGGCGGGTTCCATCCAGGCTGACGAAGGGATTGTCGGGCGGAATCCGGTAATTCAAACCTGGGTCGCGTTGGTCGACGTCGATGCGAAGAACTGACGAAAGCAGGTCCGAGGTATCCTGGCCGGTATCGCGGGGATCGGGAGGAGAGGGGACTTCGCCGTCGCCTGCGAGAATGTAGAGCATTCCGTCCGGCCCAAAGCCAAGATGTCCTCCGTTGTGACCGCCGCTCAACCACGTCAGCAGAATTTCCTCCGAATCCGGGGCGAGTTTGAGATCGTTTGGCTGGACGCTGAAGCGCGAAATCCGCGTCCCATCGTCGAGTTTGGAGCTGATTCGGTAAAAGAGATAGACCTCATGGTTTTCCTCAAACCGGGGGTGAAAAGCCATCCCAAAAATCGATTCAAACTCCGGAAGGTCGCTCATCAAATCGGCAAACAGCCTCGGTTGAGGAGTTTTTTCGTCCAGATTTCCAGGAAGAATCCAGATTTTTCCCTTCTGCTCGACCACGAACATCAGGTCGCGGCTGGGGAGCCGGGCGATGTCGAGGGCCTTCTCGAATTTCAAGGCCGGCCAAACCGGCTCCGCAGAATAGGCGAGGGGAGGCTCGGGGGATCCTTTGAGGCGGGAACTGGTCCACGGGAGGCGTTCTTCAGCTTTGACAAAGGGGGAAACGGGGAAGATTAGGGCGAGGGCGACGAATCGCGCAGAGATCATTCCTCAGTCTGGCGAAGAATCCAGGGAATGGCAAGTGACGGCGGCGCGCCGAATAAAGTTGGTGTTTGCGTCAGGGGCAATAGTTGACCTCACCGTAGTTTTGGGGTCTTCTATCCGCATGATGCGCGGCACGGTTTCCATCCTTATCGCTTTTGGAATGCTTTTTTCCGGATTGTCGGCTGATGGCGATTCTGCAGGCTGGGGAGACGATTTTGAGATGGCATCCTCGCGGGCCGCGAAGTCGGGAAAAGACCTCTTGATTTGTTTTACGGCGAAAGAGGCGAATGCCATTTGTCGTCAGTTTGAGAGGGAGTTCCTGGGGAGAGCGGATTTGGTGGGGCCACTTCGGGAAACCTTCGAGATGGTGTGGTTTGACGTCAGCAGCGAATCGGGCAAGAACGACGACGAGTCGACTTCGCTGGAGCTGCGTCGTCGCTATGAAGTCGATGCTTTCCCGACTGTCGTGTTGGCGGATTCCCAGGCAATACCCTACGCCTACACCGGGTTTCGGCCGGGTGGAACAAAGAGTTATCCGGATCATTTGATCAACTTGCGACAGCGGCATGAGAGTCAATTACGGCTCTTCAAGGCGGCAGAACGAGCCAAAGGAGTCGAGAGAGCCCGGTTTTTGGCCAAGGCAATTCCGGAGTTGGGAGGACAGCGCTCGGCGAAGTTTTATGGCGATGTAATGCGCGAAATCGTGAAATTGGACCCGAATGACGAGTCGGGGGTTGTTCAGCCGCTCAAGCTGGAACTGGCTGATTTGGAGTATGTCAGGAAGATGCAGGAGTTGGACAAGGAAGTTCGCTGGTCGGAAATGGTGGATCTGACCAATGCCTACATTGAAGATTACGAGCTAACAGGAAGCCGAAGGCAGGCTGCGTTGATGAATCGCTTTGATATCCATCGGCGTCAGGCCAATCTGCGGGCAATGCTTACGACCTTGGCCCAGGTGGTTGAGATCAATCAATACAATCATCATGGGCGTCAGGCGAAGGACATTCTCAAGACGATGACCGATGAGTTGCAAATGCAGCAAGTTTTGCAAAGCGTCCCCGCACCGTGAATGGAAGCCTTTCGTCAATCGACCAACTTTCGCCATGAAACATGATTCCAAGGACAACCTCGCATCATTCAGGACGGTTCGCTGCTGTGCGTTGTTGATCGTTGGTTTGGTGGGATGTGAATCGATGGATGTCGTATCGACCGATGGACCGGTTGTAACTCCCGATCACAGTCTCCCCAAACATGAGTATCCTTTCGATTCATCGGGCCGATACCGCGAGGATTGGGTGAAAACCCCTCGCGGAGTCGAGGGCGGAACTTCAGGGCGTGGTTCATCTTCAGCCTCGAAATCCCGTAGCAGCGAGAGTTCCAGCCGACAAACCGTCGCTTCGGTTGGGACCAGAAGCGGATCCCGCTATCACACCGTGGTTCGAGGCGACACGCTGTGGGGGATCAGTCGCCGCTACGGAGTCTCGGTTGGCGCGTTGAAATCGGCGAACAAGCTCAGCTCTGACCTGGTTCGCACCGGGCAAACGCTGAGGATTCCCTAAGTGCTCAAGGGGCGGTGGGGCTTTCGGCTTCACCTGAGTCGGGCTCAACCGTGAGCACCACATTCCAATCCCGCGCCAGTTTGCCGAGAAACTCGTCAAATCCCTTTTCCTGTTCGGGCTCGAGAATCTCCCGAATTTTTGGCCCGTGAGTGCGGACGATCGTGGCCAATTGCCGACGGGTTGAATTTCGAATCGGGACAATATCCTCGATCATGGACTCCAGAACGACGGAAATTTCATCGTGCTGTGTTTCAGTGAGGTTCAGCTTGCGATCCAAATGCTTGAGCACCATCGCGTGTCCCACCTTGGGATCTTCCATCTTCTTTTTGGCCCCTTGAGCGATGACAATCGTTCCAACCACGCCGAAAACCGTTCCGGCGACAAACGTCAGCAATATTCCGAGGGCGAATTTCCACCAGTTTCGTTTCATGGCAAAATCTGGGTTGAAGGCCAACTCGCGTTTTGAACCAGCGCGGATAATGCCCAATCCGTGCTGACTACGTCCAAATCAGCCTGAAACCAGGCCCAACTGCCAAGCGCGAGGGCAAGAGTCAAGGAAACGAAGGCTCCCCGAAGGAATGCATTCGCCCACTGGCCGAGGCTGTCCTCTGAGCGGCTTGCAGACCTCAGGGTTGTCATGACTCGAGTTTGCAGACCCAAGGCCACTTGGGCGGCGTCCTGATCCATGGCAGGCTTCGCGGATTCAAAAAGCCGATGAAGTTGGTCGTGTTCAGTTTCCATATCCTAATTCGATCAAATGTTCCTTCAGGCGATTTCGGGCGCGCATGGCCCGGACCTTCACGTTGCTGACGGACCAGCCCGTCAACTCGGCAATCTCTCGCACGCTCTTGTTTTCCAGTTCCCGGAGCGTCAGAATCAGCTGATCCTTCGGCTTAAGGCACCTCATGCCATGTTGAAGCACCTCGCGAGCTTCCCCCGCATCCAGATCGGCGTTCTCGGTCGATTCTTCGGTCAGTCGCTCGTTCTTTTCGTTCACCAACTCGCGGGAAATCTCGTTGTCCCGAAATCGGCGATTCTTCCGCAAAAAGTCATAGCAAACGCGGACCGCCAACCGCATCAGCCAATGTTCAAACGGCGCTGTCGCTTTGAATGTGGGGAGTCCCTTCCAAGCCTTCAGAAAAATGTCCTGGCTCAAATCCTCGAGTTCGTGACGATTCCTCGCAAACCGGGATGCGGTTCCCAGAATTCGGGACTGGTATCGATCCACAAGCACGCTGAATGCCTGGGGATCGCCTCCCAGCGAATGCCGTACAATCTCCTCGTCGCTGTGGTCCTCTGTCATCGTCGAAGCTGTGGATTGCAAGCGCAAGGCATGCGCCTTGCGCATCGGCGGAGAACCCGACAGGCAGGGGGAGCAAGGCAAACTGAGATTGGCCGCGACACTTAGAACCATTTTTCCAAGAAGTTTCTTTTCTTCCAAGACTCAATCTGGAGAAAATGGGTTACATATTCTGTTGAATGAATTATGTAACTCCTGAACTCTCTGTTCTGACTTAAATCCATGGAAGCCGAGTTGTGGCAACAACCTAAAGGCCTGAAAGCGAAGCTAGAAGGCAATTGTGTGATCGGGCGAAGTCCGGAAGCTGATATCAAGGTATTCAGTTCCCGGGTATCGCGGGAGCATGCCATGATTCGTCAGCAGGCGACAGGGTTTTGGCTCTATGATCTGGGGAGCGCAAACGGCACCATGCTCAACGATCGGGAGATTCCGCAACCGACTCAACTGAAGCATGGTGATTTGATCAGTTTGGCGGACATCACGTTTCTCTTTCATGTCCCGGAGGAGGCTGGCACAGCGTCGAGTGAGGAAGCGCTGACCGATACTCCGATGGCCACCGTGATTGGTGTTCGCAAAACGCCAATGGTGCTTCTGGTCACCGACATCATGAATTTCAGCGGTTTGTCGGAGCGACTTGGCGAAGAACGCGTCGCTCAGATCCTGAACGTTTGGTATGACGACTGCCGGGCAATCATGGACGAGAAGGAGGGGACGATCGATAAATTCATGGGCGATGGAATGTTTGGGTATTGGACGAAAACGACGCCACAAGCCCGTTTCCAAGCCTTGGAAGCCGCAAAACTTCTCGCGGGAGGCCCGCGGACGTTGCCCACGGAGGTTCGCCAATTCTTGGAATTTGAGCAGATCCCGGTTCGTTGTGGTGTTGGGCTTCATATTGGCGAAGCCGCCGTTGGTTCCGTGGCCCGCGGCACTCGCACGGCACTGGGAGACGCGGTGAACATGACCTTTCGGATCGAGTCGCTGACGCGTGAGCTGGGAACGCCAATCCTGACCAGCAGCACGTTTCTGAGTGGCTGGGATTCAGGGGGGACGGAATTTGAAAGCTTTGGGCTGCAGGCTCTGAAAGGATACACGGAGCAGATGGAGCTTTTTGGGGTCGTTGAAAGCCCCGAACCTGACGAAGCTTAGAGCAGAGATCGGGAAAGGAAGGGGCCTTGGAGTGCCGGGCTGATCCTGCGACGCACCGCTTGGACGCGATCTTTTCGCGCTGAAATCCCCCGAGTCTGGAAACTCTGCCAGGATCCCAGGCGCAACCGAATGCACAAAAAACCCGGAGCCCTCAACGAGCTCCGGGTCTGAAACGTGGTCAAAATGTTCTGACCTCTCGGCTTACGCCATGCCAAAGAATGGCATGATTGGCTTGCCGTCAGGAATGATCTTCTTCGTCTTGGGATCTTCAGAGTGACCTGCGACAAGGAATGGACGTCCTGATGGAGCAAACACAATCTCGTCCAAGGGAATTCCAAGCGCCATCGCGATGGTCGCGTTGTAGTCCTCTGGAGTGACCGGGTTTTCTTCAGGTGCGTATCCGTTCTTGTCGGACTTGCCGTACTTCTGACCACCAACGATTCCGCCACCGGCCATCACACCGGAGAAACAGCGTGGGAAGTGGTCGCGGCCAGCGTTGGCGTTGATCTTGTTGGTCCGACCAAACTCAGTTCCGACAACAATCAGAGTTTCGTCAAGTTTGCCGATTGCCTGAAGGCGGTCGATCAGTCCGGACATCGCATCATCCAAAGCCCTTGCGGGGTTCTGGAACGCTGTCTGGATGTTCTGGTGGTTATCACATCCGCCACCGGAGATACGGACGGCTCCAACACCTTTCTCGACGAGGCGAGCAGCAAGCAAAGCGCCCTGGCCCATGCGACCCATGCCGAATTTCTGGCGCTCGGCATTGCTCTCCTTACTCAAGTCGAAGACGTCAAGGTCATCGCTCTTCAGGAAAGACATGGTGTTGTCATAATATTCGCTGTAAGCCTCCACTTCGTGGGTCGCAAACTTGGACTCGAAAGAGCGGTTGAAGGTATTTAGTGCTTCGATTCGCTTTTTCTCACGAGAAGCATCAACCGGAGACATGGAGTCTGGGAGACCGCGATTTGGATCGCCAATTGGAAGCGGCGCATAGGCTGGGCCCATGAAACCGGAACCGGGAAGAGCGCCACCACCTACGACAAACGAAGAAGGCAGATTGGACTCCTCATTGGGGCCGTGGAACTTCTGCTTCCAGGCTGCCATTTCAGGGTGAACGATTGTCGCCCGCTTCTGGTAACCGGTCAGCATCCAGTAGCGTCCGCCGTCGTGAGCACCGGTTTTCTGGGTCAGCGTGTTTACGATCGCAAGCTTGTCAGCCATTTTGGCCAAGCGTGGGAAGTAAGAACCAACGCGAATGCCATCGACGTTTGTGGCGATCGAACCAATTGGACCAGCAATATCCGAAGGAGCATCTGGCTTGGGGTCGAAGCTGTCGATGTGAGTCATTCCCCCACCCATATAGAGGTAGATGAGGTGTTTTGCCTTGCCTGCGGTGCCGTTCGCAGCCATGGCGCGATCGACAACGGGCATCATGCTAAGGCCCAAAGCAGCTTTCGCCGTGTTGGCCGCAAATTGGCGGCGCGAAAGCGGGTCGAGTTTTTTCAATTCGTCTTTCATAATGGGAAGTGTGCAGTTATAGGATTTTTTTGGGATAGATAGAGGTGGGGATTGTTTACTGGATGAACATGAATTCGCGGGTGTTGAGCAGGGCCCAGAGCAGGTCGCTGTAGTCATCACCCTGAACCAGGTT
>TARA_R110002096_G_scaffold322917_1_pt1 | contig 13971 bp, 15 predicted proteins | sample TARA_R110002096 | Tara Oceans TARA_R110002096 (sample SAMEA4397295) | marine metagenome | biome: Polar Biome; feature: [DCM] deep chlorophyll maximum layer (ENVO:01000326); material: water (ENVO:00002006), including particulate matter (ENVO:01000060) such as... | depth 35 m | reverse complement strand
TATATGAGATACTTATTAGTGAGCCACCAATCAGACGCTTGCTTTGTGGTTTGGGTGAGAGCCTTAAAACTCACAACCTTCAACAATCATTATGTTAAAGATCTTTTCATTACTGAAAACCATTTCGTCTGCCAAATGTAGTAGGCACGGGTAATACCTACTTCCAACTCCTAACCATCCTCTAAATCCCCACATCTAAATTGGCCCATTACCAAATTGTCCAAGCGCCACAAACAGGACAGGTTTTTTGTGTGACAGCGTTATGTGAAAATCCCAATTCCAAATATCCCAGTGGTTTCCCACCGTAGTATTATAGTGGATAGCACTCTTTTCTGCTAAAATTATCGTGTATTTCTTTCAAATAGTGTATATCATTATGTGAAGTCTTTAATTTAAACGGAGAAAACTTATGATAGAATCGAAATTAACCACAAAAGCAACTGCTGAGTTGCAAGAGGAAATTCAAAAAGAGCTTGCAGCCGATATTCCAGATCCCCCACAAGGGGCGGCGGCAGCACTGGGGCTAGAAGAACTAGGAAAGGAAGAAGAACTAGATGAAAATACCCAAGGGGATGGACGAAAAGGAAGTTGTTGACACAATCTTGAAAATTGCCAAGAAGGTGGCGCACAGGTATACATTTGCCTCCTATGAAATAGAAGATATAGAGCAAGAGGCGTTTTTGATTGGCGTTGCGGGCCTTGAGAAATATGATCAGTCGCGGCCTCTTGATAATTTCATGTATGTGCATATAAATAATAGATTAAAAACCTTTAAGCGTGACAATTACTATAGACTAGAGCATGGGGCGGCTGAACGAATACAAAAATCCAAGAAAGGGATTCTTGAACCCTTGGATATTCATGGTTTATATAATATTGCTACAGATGGTGATATAAGTCAAGATGTGCAGCTTTTGGAGATGTTGGAAAATATAGATGATAAATTACCATCGGATATGAGGGCGGATTACTTAAAGTTGAAGAACGGTACACCACTGCCTAAGAATAGACGGGCTAAGGTTATCGCTTTGATACAAGACATTATAGATGGGGAAAGTTATGAAGAAGGGTAGGTTTTCATTTGAGGAGATGTCCTATATCGAGCAGAACTGCGAGGTTCTTTCTCCTGAAGAAATAGCAAAAGAATTAGACCGCGACCCATCCTCGATAAAGGAATGGATTAAAAAGAAAGTAGGCTTTTCAGCAAAGCAAAAGAAAGAGGCGGCTGTCGCAAATGAATTAAGGGAAAAACCCTACTTCAAAGAGTTGTCGAATCAATTTACGCCAGAAGAGTTGGATATGTTTGAGTTCCACTTCAAAAAGATGTGGAGCCAGTTCAAAGACGATGTGTTTCACACGGAGGAAATGCAAATAATTGATACGATCAAACTTGAACTCCTCATGAATAGGATTCTCAAATCTCAGCATGAGAACCAGAAGTCAATAATATTGAACGATAGGGTTATTCAGAACGAAAAGGCGCGAGACAAAGATCAGAGGGACATTGATCTAATAATGAACACAGAGCGCCACATAGCCATTCTGCGGGCTTCACAGGAAACCTTGAGTAAAGACTACAAAGATCTTCAGGCACGCAAGGCGACGATGCTGAAGGATCTCAAAGGCACAAGAGAGCAGAGAGTTAAAGCTATCGAAGACTCAAAGCTTACATTCGTATCACTTGTGAAGAAACTGGCAACAGATCCAAAATATAGAAGTGAAGTAGGAATAGAGATGGAAAAGATGCGATTAGCAATGGAATCAGAGAAAGAACGTCTTTCTGATTATATACAATATAACGACGGCATCGTAGATCAGCCGTTTTTGACACCGGAAACGCTAAAGGAAGAAGAATGAAAGCAATCATTTTTGGAATAACGGGACAAGATGGCAGCTATCTGGCGGAACTCTTACTAGAAAAGGATTATGAAGTAGTTGGAGTGACCAGAAGGGTGAGCGTACCCACACTAAATCGAATTGAACATGTTCTGCCTAAAATAAAAATTGTTGAAGGTGACATTACGGATGCGTTTAGTGTTAGCAATATTATAAATGAAGAAGAGCCTGACGAGATTTACAATCTTGCCGCACAATCTCATGTTGGGACGAGTTTCAAGCAACCTAGCCTGACTTGGGACGTAACTGCGGGTGGAGTACTGAATATTTTAGAGGCAATAAGATATTCTAGCAGAAAAGACGACATTAAGTTTTATCAGGCCAGTTCAAGCGAAATGTTTGGTAAGAACTATAGCTTGCGAGAGCAATTTGTGGACATATTAAAATACCAAGACGAGAAAACACCATTCGCTCCCCAAAGTCCATATGCTATTGCTAAATTGGCGGCTCATCACCTTGTGCGAAATTATCGTGATAGTTATGGGATTTTTGCCTGTAGTGGAATTCTGTTCAATCACGAGAGTGAGCGACGGGGCGAGAAGTTTGTAACAAGAAAGATTACTAAGTGGATTGGAGAGTTTAAGAACTGGGCTAGGAGTACAGGATTTACAGGCAATCCCCCAAATGGAAACGATCTTCTTTTAGCTCTCGACAATTCAACATTTCCCAAGCTTCGTCTAGGCAACCTTAGTGCAAAACGAGACTGGGGCCATGCAGAGGACTATGTGCGGGCCATGTGGGAAATGATGCAGCATGAAACACCAAACGATTATGTGGTGGCTACTGGCGAGACTCATTCGGTCAGGGATTTCTTAGACGTGGCTTTCAAGCACGTAGGAATTGACGACTGGGAAGATCTTGTGGTAATTGACCCAGAGTTTTACCGTCCATCAGAAGTAGACTATTTATTGGGGATACCAGCTAAGGCGAAGCGTGTCTTGGGCTGGGAACCTGAGATTTCATTTGAAAAACTAGCAGAAAGAATGGTGGATAGCGATGTCGAAGCGGCGAGACTACGACGACCCGATATACAAAGAGTTTAGGCGAAAAGTATTAAAAAGGGACAAACATACGTGTCAAATGTGTAAAAAGAGAGGGAAGAGAGCTAGATTAAACGTTCATCATATAATGAAATGGTCTTCTGCTGCCTCCCTGAGATATGACACTGACAACGGTGTGACACTTTGTAGTGCTTGTCACAAGTCTGTGACGGGGAAGGAATCTCACTATGTTTTATATTTTTCAGAACTAATTAAAAGAAAGAGATAACAATGTTCAACAAAGAAGAAAAATCTACATTTAATAAGGACTGGGGTCTAGACAATAAAAAAATGTTAGAGAAGTCTAGAGAGGTTTTTATAGAGACTCCCAAGCCAGATAAACTAAACGATGTTGGGTCTATTATAGAATCAATAAAAGAAAATCCAGAAAAAAGCCTCACTGTAAACGACTGCTCCTCCTCTTTGTGGAGTGCTGTGTATGGGCGGCTAGACATGTTAGGTTTGCACAAGAGGGCAAAATGGGACGAAGAGAGTAGGGTTTTCAAATACAGGTAAGATAATGACACCTAAATATAAAGTAATAAAAGACACAAGAGAGCAGGATGGATGGTTTTTCTCTCCGTATGATAAGTGTTCCGGGATGGAAGTTGGAACTCTTAACACGGGAGACTATACCCTTGAGGGTTTTGAAGATGTCGTCTGCATAGAGAGAAAAGCCTCTGTGTCTGAGATTGCTATAAATTTAGGCAAAAAGAAAAAACCCTTTTATAACGAAATAGAAAGAATGAGGGATTTTCACTTTCGATATTTACTCTTGGAGTTTTCAGCTTCTGATCTTATAGACTATCCACACAGCCTTTTAAAGACGGAAGAAGATAAAGAACTCTACGAAGCGTACAAGGAGGGAAAGATAAGCCTTCCCAAGTTTAAAAGGTTTCAGGTCATAGAGCAAACAAAAATAAGCGGAAGATATTTACTAAAGGCTTTGATGGAGATTTCTATATCTTATGATGTTAATGTGATATTCTGCGATAATAAACACAATGCATTCATGGTGTGTAATAGTATCTTCAAAAGATTAAACGATCTATTTCATAAGGAGCAAGATGTCAAACGTTAGAGACGTTATTGGTGAAATACATAACTATGGAATTGATGTCAAGGAGAGGGAGATTTATTTACACTCAGTCAAAGATGGTGGAGATGATGATCCGGGCGTAGATTATAGAATGGCTATCAATTTTGTAAAGAACGTAAGACATTTAGATAGCTTAAATAATAATGAAATAAGAATAAATATGCAGAGTATTGGTGGTGGCTGGCCCGCTGGAACAACCATATACGATGCTATATCGGCATGTAAATCATATGTAACGATAGTAGCCTATGGTCAAGCCGAATCAATGAGTGGTGTTATACTACAGGCCGCAGATAAACGACTAATGTCTCCAAGTACACACTTTATGGCGCACTTTGGTTCTACGGACTGTAGTGGCGACTATTTAAGTTCCCAAAACTGGGCTGAACTAGATAAAGCTAACCTAGACCTTATGCTTAATACATTTGCCGCCAAGTGTTGCAAAACTGGAAAGTTCTTCAAAGAAAGAAAATACAATATTTCAAAAACAAAATCATACATAAAAAGAAAAATGAAAGATGGAGATTGGTATCTTAGCTCAGGAGAGGCTGTATATTACGGCTTTGCTGATGGTATATCTGAATGATAAGCGATAAGCAAAAGCTAGAAGATGCATGGCTAGGAATAGACATAGATCAAAAACAATTATTTAATCCTATGGATTTTATAATGGAGGGGGCTGATAAGGATCAACTTCTAGAAAGAATAGCTTGGTTGATGATGAGACCAGAGTATCTCTCCTTCGCTTGTAAATATATATTAAATATAGAATTATTACCCTTCCAGTCCTTACTTCTTTATGAGTTGTGGAATAGGAAGTTTCCAATGCTTATCGGAAGCAGAGGGATGGGAAAATCATTCATGCTTTCCGTTTACCCGCTTCTTCGCGCTCTATTTATGCCGGGTAGAAAAATCATTGTTGTCGGCGCAGCATTTAGGCAATCAAAAGTTCTTTTTGAGTATATGGACACAATATGGAAAAACGCGCCCGTTCTTAGGGATTTGTGCGGATCTAACAGTGGCCCAAGAAGGGATGTCGATAGATGTGTGATGCATATAAACCAAAGCACCATAACGTGTTTACCTCTTGGTGATGGTAGCAAGATTAGAGGTCAGAGAGCTAATGATATTATCGCTGACGAGTTTGCATCTATACCTAGGGACATTTTTGAGAATGTTGTGGCTGGTTTTGCTGCCGTTGCAGCATCTCCAGCAGAGAAGGTTAAGAATAAAGCCAGAGAGAAAAGAGCAAAAGAGCTAGGCGTGGGGATTGATAAAAACATGAACAACCCCCAAGATAGGTCAAACCAAATAATTCTTTCCGGGACAGCTTATTATGATTTTAATCATTTTGCAGATTACTGGAAAAGGTATAGAGCTATCGTAAACAGCGGAGGAAAGGATTTTGCCTTACAGGAGGTTTTCGGGGGGGATGTTCCATCAGACTTTGACTGGAGAGAATATTCTGTTATTAGGATGCCTGTGGAAAATCTTCCTGATGGCTTTATGGATTCGGGTCAGGTTTCTAGGGCAAAAGCCACTATACACTCCGGTATATTTAACATGGAGTATGGAGCCTGTTTTACTACTGATAGTCAGGGGTTCTTCAAGAGGAGCCTAATAGAATCTTGTTGCACATCACCAACAAAAACGATAAACCTTCCATCCGGTGATGTTTGCTTTGAAACCATGCTAAAAGGAGACCCTAAGAAAAAATATGTGTTTGGGGTTGACCCCGCTTCTGAAGTGGATAACTTCAGCATTGTCGTCCTTGAAGTTAACAAAGACCACAGAAGGATAGTTCACTGCTGGACAACAAATAGAAAACAGCACAAGGATAAGGTTAAATCAAGGATAGCAGACGAGGATGATTTTTATTCCTATTGTGCCAGAAAGATTAGAGACTTGATGAAGGTCTTTCCATGTGCGGAAATATCCCTAGACGCCCAAGGTGGCGGTATTGCCGTAATGGAGGCGTTGCACGACAAGGATAAAATAAAAGAGGGAGAAGTGGCAATCTGGCCCGTTATAGAAGAGAAGGAAAAGGATACAGATGATAACGTTGGATTACATATTTTAAGGTTGTGCCAGTTTGCAAAAGCTGATTGGTTGGCAGAGGCTAATCACGGTCTTAGAAAAGACTTTGAAGATAGAATTGTCTTATTTCCATTCTTTGATTCTGTGAGTATCGGCCTGTCTATAGAGGACGATAAGCTAACAGGCAGGAAATATGATACACTAGAGGACTGTGTTATGGAGATAGAAGAATTAAAGGATGAATTAAGTATGATCATCATGACACAAACCACAACAGGAAGAGAAAGGTGGGATACTCCAGAAGTTAAGGTGGCGGCAGGTAAAAAGAACAGATTAAGAAAAGACAGATACTCTTCTCTGATAATGGCTAATATGTCTGCTAGGGTTTTGTCAATAGAGCAGGATATAGTCGAATATGGCGCAATAGGGGGTTTTGCAAAGCAGGACGGCTCTATAAAATACAATAATGACAAATTATATTATGGTCCTTCGTGGTTTACTGATAAAGTTCAAGATATTTACTAATTTGTGTATAGGTTGATATCAATCCTATTAACAATGCCATTGAATGGAGATCAATTCAAATGAATGACGATTCCTCACTATATCTGACTTGGGACAACGACTCACAGAGACAAGAAGCATACGCTAAAACCTCAGACAATATAGAAGCTTACGAGGGAATTCAAAAGAGTATGGGGTACGGTAGGCAGAATAACTATATTGATATAGAGCCAAACCGATCTGTTAGAAGCTCTTTTTTAAGATCTGATTACGATAGCTTTAGGCCGGGGGAATCAGTCTCTAATAAGCAGAAGAGAATAATTAAACAGTGTATGCAGGCATACGATAGGGTTGGAATAATAAGGAATGTTATTGACCTAATGAGTGATTTTGCCTCACAGGGGCTAGTGTTAGTCCATCCAAATAAGACTATTGAAAAATTCTATAGAAAGTGGTGGCAAGAAATAGGTGGTGTAGATAGATCGGAAAGATTTCTAAACTATCTATACAGATGTGGAAATGTGGTTGTTCGTAGACAGACCGCCAAGATAAACAAGCAACAAGAAAAAAATCTCAGGAATTCTTTAGCCGCAGACATGCAGATTGACCCACTTAAAGTTTCTAAGAGGGAAATACCTTGGTCATACGATTTCTTAAATCCCCTAGCTGTAGATATAAAGAACAGTGGCTCACAGATAGTTGGTAAGCCTGAATTTGTATTAAATTTATCAAAGAATAGCTATGAAGCATTGGTTAAGACGGACAATTCTCCAAACACAATATTTAAAACACTCCCCCTAGGAATACAGAAAAGTCTACTGAAGGGAGAAAGAAAAATCCCCCTAAGTCCAGAAAATGTCCAAACCTTCTATTACAAAAAGGATGATTGGCTTCTTTGGGCAAATCCCATGATTTACGCTATTCTTGATGATATTACAATGCTTGAAAAAATGAAGCTCGCAGACGTAGCAGCCTTAGATGGGGCCATTTCTAATGTGAGATTATGGACCGTTGGAGATCTTGACCATAAAATCATTCCAACAAAAGCCGCTATAAATAAGCTTAGAGATATTCTAGCTAGTAATGTTGGTGGCGGTACAATGGATTTAGTCTGGGGGCCAGAGCTTAAATTCACAGAAAGTCAATCTCAGGTCTATAAGTTCTTGGGTGGAGATAAATATCAACCAGTGCTAACAAGCATATATGCTGGTCTTGGGATTCCCCCCACTCTCACTGGGGCTAGTAGTGGAGGAGGCTATACCAATAACTTCGTTTCTTTAAAAACCTTAATAGAAAGATTGGAGTACGGGAGAGAGGTACTGTCTCAATTTTGGTTAAATGAAATACGAATAGTGCAAAAAGCTATGGGGTTCAGATTCCCTGCTCAGATTCATTTTGATTCTATTATTCTTTCTGATGAAGCTGCCCAAAAGAAACTTCTGATGGATCTTGCGGATAGGGATATAATATCTCAAGAAACATTACTGGAAAGATTTAGAGAGATCCCAAGTATCGAAAGAGTTCGGGTAAGGCGAGAAGAAAGAGAGAGATCCAACGATAATTCTTCTCCAAACAAAGCTGGTCCATATCACAACCCCCAGCATAAGGATGACCTTGCCAAGATAGCGTTAACAAAAGACGTTTTAGACCCGGAGTACCTTGAGAATATGGGAATTCCTTATACTGCCCCCAAAGTAGAAGAGGTAGTTAAGGATACTAAACAGGATGATAACAAGCCAAAAAATAACGATGGTAGACCCAAGTTTTCCAAAGACGTAAGGAAAAGGAAAGAAAAAAGAGTACTACCAAGAAGTTCTGACGCGACATCTAAAACTTTATGGGCTATGGAGGCTCAGTCAAAAATATCAGAAATAGTTTCTCCTATAGCTTTGTCTCATTTTGAGAAAAAGAACATAAGAAGCTTAAACAAAGCAGAAGTTGACCAGCTAGAACACTTGAAGCTTTGCATACTGACAGGAATGCAGCCATTCATGGATATTAATGAAGCTATAATAAAACAGCTAATAGACAGTAAAAGTAAGCCATCTAAGGGTTTTTATGGTTTAGCAAAAGAGAAGACGTTAGACTTTGTGAAGAACAATAAGAGAAATCCCAACACCTCGGAAATGAGATACATCTACTCTGCTACGTTTGGAGAAATGTTCAATTTTTAGTAATAAAATCCAATATTTTAAAAATTTGTGTATTAATTTGCGGAGGTATTTTATATGAAAATATACGAAGCAGAAATAAAAGATGGTCTTGGTGATATATTGTCGTCTAGTAACAGTATTGCATATTGCGCTGTTGCCGAGGCATATAAGCCAGAGGTATCGCCAGAAGCCGTTGATAAACTAAGAAAAATTCTTACTAGCGCCAGCGATGTGGAGTTATCCACTTCTCAGAACGAAGAACAGATGGATTTGTTTTATTTACAGTCCGTTCTTGTTAGCACTGGTTGGAATAAAAATGATGACGTTTTTGACCCTTCGGAAACTTGGGCGGCTAGAAATACCCCAGAAGATAAGCCGTTCAATTATATGCATGATGAAAAAGATATAATAGGTCACATAACTGGCAATAGCGTTGTTGACTTTGAGGGTAACTCGATAGCAGAAAACTTAGAGAATCCCCCCTCCTCTTTTAATATATTAACCACTGCGGTTATATATAAAGAGTGGAGTAACATAGACCAGAGAAGCAGAATACAAAAAATATTGGCTGAAATCGAAGATGGAAAATGGTTTGTTTCTATGGAATGCCTTTTTCCTAACTTTGATTACGCTCTTATAGATAGTGTTGGAGAAACTAGACTCATTCCCAGAAATGAAGCCTCGGCGTTCCTTACTAAACACCTAAGATCTTATGGCGGAAGCGGACAATATGAAGACTACAGAGTAGGCAGACTTCTAAGAAACTTATCGTTCTCTGGTAAAGGCTTAGTTTCAAAACCTGCAAACCCTCGTAGCGTAATTTTGGAAGGAAATAGATTTTTTGATGAATCTGAGGCACAAATTTTAACCATATCTTCAATGAAGGAGAACTTAATGTCTGATACTTACGAAAAGCAGATCGACGATTTGCAAACAAAACTAGAAGAGGCCAAAGCAGCCAATGAAGAACTTACCCAAAAGGTAGTTGCGGAAAAGGTAGCCGAGTTTGAGTCTGTGATTCAATCTCTTGAAACCTCCGTTTCAGAAAAGGCAGAGGCTATCAAATCCCTTTCTGAAACGAACGAATCTCTTGTAACCTCGACTAAACAGCTTGAAGAAGCTGCAAAGGCGATGGACGAAGAGATTAAAGGGATGAAAAAGAGAGAAGCCATGATGAAGCGCAAGGCGCAGCTTGAAGACCTCGGTCTTGACGAAAAGGAAGCTGAAGCTACTTTGGCTCAGTTTGAAGATGCTGATGACGCTACTTTTGACAAAGTTGTTGCGGTTATGGTAACAATGAGAGAAAAGGCGGGAATGCCACCTTGGATGAAGAAGGATAAAGACAAAAAGGAAGACAAAAAAGAAGATAAAGACGCAAAAGCAGAAGAGGAAGTTGATTCCGCTGAAGCCGGAGAAGAGGCTCTTGACCAAGTAGAGCCAGTCGAAGAAGTTGCAATTGCAGAATTAGATGAACAAGAAGACCCAAGAGAATCTCTTCGTAGCGTAGCGAGTGAGTGGCTTGGTTCTGTTTTACAAACCGTGCCTAACAAATAAGTAATTTTTAAATACAAGGAGATTCATAATGGCTCTTAAAACTGATAGAAGTACTCTACAAACTGACATTTCATTTTTCATGAATGAAGTCGCTACTCGCGGCGGTGTCGCTTCACTTAACACTGGTGGCTCTGGCGCTGCTATGGATCAGGGCGTTGCCTTGGTTACTTACGTCGCTAGCCCGTCTGGTAAAATCCCTATGGGACTTTTGCTTGGTGATATGGTAAACATTGACCTTACTCGCCAGCATTTAAATCAATATAAAGACGAAGTTCAGAAGGGTGGAAAAGTTGCACTTCTCCAGAAGGGTTATGTTGTAACTAACAACTTGGAAGGAACTAGTCCTGCTGCTGGAAACCCAGCCTACTTGGGACATAGCGGAAACTTAGCTTCTTCAAGCATCGTTAGCGACGATACAGATAGTACCGGTCACGGTAAGATTGTTGGTCGTTTCCTTAGCGGTGTTGACGAAGACGGCTATGCTAAAGTTTTCATTGACCTTCCAAACACTAACAAGTAATAATTAACCAATAGGAGATTACAATATGTCTATTAAACAAAGACCTTCGGAAGAGTTTTTAACTCTATTAAGAACATCAGGCAGTTCGGATAAAACCGTTGCCATTCAAGCACAGAGAGAAATTGCAAAAGCTCTTGAGACACCACTTAGAGAGGGTGTTCTTTTTGGGGACGTTGTTACTTCGATCTACGAGACAATGACACTAGAGCCGGGAGCAAGCCCAGAGTTTCCTCTGGACCTTTTGGCCCCCGGAACAGAAGGTGAGCATATTGCTTACACGAATCCCGGTAACGGACGTATTCCTGAGCGCCATGTTGAAAGTGATTATGTCATGATTAACACCTATGGCATCTCAAGTTCAATTGACTTCTTGCTCAAATACGCTCGCGAAGCTAATTGGAATGTGGTTGGTCGCGCTATGCAAGTGCTTGAAGCGTCGTTTGTTAAGAAAATTAACGATGACGGCTGGCACACTCTTTTAGCATCTGCTGTTGACCGCAACATTTTGGTTTATGATGCAGACGCTGCTGCTGGTCAATTCACCAAGCGACTTATTAGCTTGATGAAGACCGTCATGCGCAGAAACGGTGGCGGTAACAGTGTTACTGCTCCGGGTCACTTGAGCGATCTCTATCTGTCTCCAGAAGCTATAGAAGATATTCGTAACTGGGGCGTTGACCAATTAGATGAAGTTAGTCGCAGAGAAGTTTATCTTTCTAATGATAACGGTCCAAATTTGACCAGAATCTTTGGTGTTAATCTTCACGATCTCTTTGAGTTTGGTGATGGTCAAGACTATCAGACCTACTTCACTAGCGATCTTGGTGGATCTCTTGCTTCTAGCGATGTTGAGCTAGTTATTGGTTTGGATCAAGGCACTAGCGACAGCTTTGTTATGCCTGTCAAGAAAACTGTTGAAATTTTTGAAGACGAAGCGCTTCACCGATTCCAACGCCAAGGTTATTACGGTTGGGCCGAGATCGGTTTCGGCGTTCTTGATAACCGTAGAGTTTTGGCTGGCTCCTTCTAATAGAAGTAAATTTCAGACAAAAAGTAAAGTCGCTCATTTTTGGGCGGCTTTTTTTTGTTATATACTATGTTTTGTGTATATACTTACGGAGGTGTCTATGTTTGGTTTTGCTTCTTTTTCTGAAACTGCAATTGCTGACGATGGTCTGACTAGAACAGATCCATATGGCGGTGGTGTTGTGGTTTTATATTTCAATAAAGACGTTTTAACATTTCCGCTTAGTATAAACAAGCAGATAGACCATTCTTTAGACATAAATAAGCAACAAGACCATATCTTAAAAATAAATAAAATAATTAATTTTAACGCAAGGAGATAGGAATGGCGGTTTTTTCGGTTAATATTTCAGACGAGGATGTTGGAAGGGTGATTACCGCCATGTGTGGAAATTATGGCTATGAGCCAGAAATCGCAAATCCAAACTATAATCCATCCCTGCCAGTAGACTCAGAAACAAATCCAGAACTCATAACCAATTCTGAAACCCAGTCTCAATTTGCGAATAAAAAAGCTAGAGATTTTTTGATGGATAATACTGTTGCTTATGAGTTAAGGCTAGAAAAAGAAAATATTACAAGACCCACTCCTCCAAACATTACAGACCCCAACTGAAAAACATTAACATTTCTATAAATGGAGGATGTCTTTATGACATTAAAAGTAGCGGACAGAGTTAGAGAAAATACCTCTAGTACCGGTGTTGGCGGTTTATCTTTAACCGGAAGCCCGGCGGGATTTCAAAGATTTAACGTCTTTTTAGCCAGTGGTGACATAACTTACTACACTCTAGAAGAAAATGATAAATGGGAAGTTGGCGTTGGAACCTATGGCTCAAACAACCTAGAACGTACTACTATTCTTTCTAGTTCAAACAGCGGAAGTAAAATCAGTCTTGGCGGAAGCGGAGTGGTATTTGTAACTTACCCCGCTGAAAAAGCCATATTCAACAGTGAAACTAACCAGCTTGTTCTTGGTGCTTCTGGTCTACTTTTTTCTAACGGCACAAATTTAAAAGAAGCTAAACTTGTCGAGCTTACAGATGTTAACCTTAGTGGAACCCCTGCCCAAAATAGTGTTTTTGATTTAAATATTACTAATAAGTCTTTATCTATAGGTGATAAAACTGGACCTACAAACAGTAATAATATACTTATAGGTTATGGCGCCGGGAGTGGAATAACTAGCGGTAGTGATAGCGTTATTATAGGTTCTGAGTCTTCTACTATAAATAAAACCGGTCAGCATAATGTCCATATAGGAGCTAAAGCTGGCCCAACGGTATCAGACGCCGCCAGCGCTGTCTATAGTAGCGTTGCTGTTGGTTATTCTGCCGGTAATAAAATGAGACATCAGTCTATTGCCATAGGATACGAAGCGGCCTTACACGCCTATGAAATAGGCTTTATTGGTATCGGTTATCAGGTTGGGTCTGGTCTTGGTGGCTATAGTACAATTATTGGATATCAGGCTGGTAGAACTTTGGGTGAAGATTATGCTATCGCAATAGGTTATCAGGCGGGTTACAATGGAGCAGGAGAAAGTGCTGTATGGATAGGTCAGGGCGCTGGACACTCCTCTACAGGTTCAACCAAATCTATAGGTATAGGTAAAAACGCTGGTAAAAGTTCGTCTGGTACTGAGTGTATTTATATTGGGGAGTCTGCTGGTTTATCTAACTCTGCTTCAAATCTTTTATTCATTGGTAATGGTTCACCCGCTGCGAGTGACACCTTAATAAAAGGGGATATGGATTCCAAGAGGGTGGCTATTGGGGTTGCTGACGTTACTCTTTCTGACACTCTTTTTGTTGGTATAAACGCTGCAAATGATACAGGTCTTGTTGTTAAAGGGGCGGCGTCTCAGGTTTCTAATTTAACCAATTGGACAAACAGTTCTGATGGAATTGTGGCTTCTGTAGATAAGAATGGGATTATTTCCGGTCATGGCATTTATGCGACTGGGAACGGAATACAGATAGCGAATACTACCCCCAGCGTGACAACGAATAAGTTATATAACAATGCGGGAACTCTGTATTTTAACGGTTCCCAGATTGCTAGCGCTGGCGCTAGCGCAGAAGCTTCATACGCTTCCGGTCAGGCTATCGCCAATGAAAGCGATATTGTTGCCGTATCTGG
>TARA_R110002096_G_scaffold218715_3_pt1 | contig 13981 bp, 9 predicted proteins | sample TARA_R110002096 | Tara Oceans TARA_R110002096 (sample SAMEA4397295) | marine metagenome | biome: Polar Biome; feature: [DCM] deep chlorophyll maximum layer (ENVO:01000326); material: water (ENVO:00002006), including particulate matter (ENVO:01000060) such as... | depth 35 m | reverse complement strand
TTTAGCATTAACATAACCTGCTGAGTTTCCATCTCCAACAGTTATACCATATGGGTCTACTGTTAATTTTAATTGACCCGATGAAGTAATTCCTGTTGAACCATTTCCGATTCTATATATTCCTTGATTTGTTTGTGTGCTAAAACTTAATGCCGGTGCAGAAACACTACCGTTTGATAATTTAGCAACTGCACTAAATGTCTTAACACCACTAAATGTTTGAGTACCTGATAATGTAGCGACAGTTGAATCAATGTTTACTGTTGCACTACCACTTGTAGCACCACCACTAAGACCTGTTCCTGCAACTACGGCAGTAATATCTCCTGAACCACTACCAAAGTTTTGTGCCTCTATGTAATCATAGACTACATCTCCTGTAACTAATCCGGCATTACTGTTAGCGACTGCACCTGTACCGGATAATGTTGCCGCAGTACCTAAACCTAAATTGCTTCGTGCTGTACCCGCATTAGTTAAATCAGATAAGTTACTTGTCTTTACTAATTTTTGACCTAATGAAGTCGCAGTTGTTGTAGCAAAATTAGCATCATCTCCTAAAGCAGCCGCCAATTCATTTAATGTATCGAGGGCAGCCGGAGCAGAATCAACTACTGTTGCTACCTTTGCATCTACATAGGCTTTAATTGATTGTTGAGAAGCCACTTTAGTAGCGCTATTTGAACCAAAAGCATCTTCATCTAATAAATCAGAAGAAATAGCGTAGTTGTTTGCGCTTGCTGCTATCGCATCTAGTTTATTTTTTAGAGTAGTTGTAAAATTCTGTTGTGAAAGACCACCAGCACCAACTGAATATTGTGTGTTAGTATAATTGTTAGCATGAACTGTTCCTGCACCGTCAACAGTTAAATCAACTGTGTTGGTAGCACTAGCAGCAATTGCGTCTAATTTATTTTTTAGAGTAGTTGTAAAGTTCTGCTGAGTTAAGCCACCAGCGCCTACCGAGTAAGTAGTGTTAGTATCAGTTGATGCGATAGTTAAATTTACACCACTTGGGGTAATTGTAACATTAGTACCCGCCACAAACTTGAGGTCTTGAGTACCACTTGACGCACCGCTTTTTGTTAATCTAAGTAATGCATCAGCAGAAGAATCTACAAAAGATGTAGCGTATTCGTTTTGAGTATTGGTATTTGCTGTCATGTCGTCAACAATAAAATTTATACGACCATTAGTGTCATCATAGGCTACCCCTATTCGTGTTTCAGTACCCACTAACATAGCACCTACAATATCTTGTACCTGTTCTGTGGTTAATTGAGTGTTAGTATCTGTTATAGAATTAGTAAATGTAATTTTATCTCCACTACGTGCAATACTTAATCCTGTACCTGCTTCAAGCACTACATCATCAGTGCCACCTGCACTATCGGTTAGTCTAATCTTTTCTTCATCAGTGTTGTCTCCATCAACTAGTGAAATGCTATATGTAGTATTATTGTCTGAGGATTGGTCGTCTACTACTAGATTTACTTTCCCGTTTGAGTCGTCGTAGGTAGCAGTAATACGTGTTTCAGTATTTGATGAGAACATAGCCCCTACAATATCTTCTACTTGTTCACTAGTGAGTTGTGTATTGTCGTTGGCTGTCATATCGTCAACCACGAAATTAATTCTACCATTTGAGTCGTCGTATGTTACGCCTATTCTTGTTTCTGTACCAACAAGCATAGCCCCCACTATATCTTGTACGGATTCTGTTGACAACTGCGTATTTGTATCTGTTGAAGCAAAAGTTAATGTTCCCGATGCATCATCGTATGTAACACTAACATTTGTACCTGCTGTGATTACCCCTGCTACGAAATCCTCAACTTGTTCTTGTGTCAATTGAGTATTTGTATCTGTTGGGACAGCCCACGTAAAAGAGCCATCACCGTCTGAGCGTAAAAATTGAGTAGAAGAACCGTTGCCTGTAACATTTAATTTACCTGCTGTAATAGCGGCATCAGCAATTCTTGCTGTTGCGAATGTGCCACTTGTAATCTTACTTGTTGCTAAACTTGGGATGTCACTTGTTGATAAACCGTCATCGAGTATATTTATTTCTGCTTTAGTAGCAGTAATGCCTAAATTTGTTATAGCATTTGTTTGTTGCGTAGAATTAAGACCTTGATTATTGGTATCTGTGCGTAGTCTATTTCCTAATGCTGTGGAAGTTGTTGAGGCGTAATTAGAATCATCTCCTAATGCTGCCGCTAATTCATTAAGTGTATTTAGTGCTGCTGGTGCGGAGTCTACAACCCCTGCAACCTCAGCATCAACATACGTTTTTATTGACTGTTGACTAACAACCTTAGTTGCTGAGTTAGAAGCCATATTATCTTCGTCTAGTAAATCTGAGGATATAGCGTAATTGTTAGCACTTGCTGCTACACCATCTAGTTTAGTGTGGTCTGCGTCTGTAAACACATTTGAATCTGACGCAGAGCCAACAAGAGTTCTAATCTCTGCTGCGTTTTGGTCTGCGGTTGCAGAAGCCTCAATAGCATTTAATTTGCTATGGTCTGCATCTGTAAATACATTTGAATCTGTTGCTCCTTCTACTAAGGCTCTTATTTCAGCCGCAGTTTGGTCGGCAGTAGCACTAGCCTCTATCGCATCTAATTTATTTTTTAGTGTTGTCGTAAAACTATTTTCTGTTTGACTTGCTACTGTAAGGTCTAATTTACCATTTGTATCATCGTATGTTACAGTTATACCACTCTCGGTATTGCCCGCAATCATAGCACCTATTACATCCTGCACTTCTTCGGTAGTTAATTGTGTGTTAGCAGTCATGTCGTCTACTATAAAATTAACTCTTCCGTTTGTGTCGTCATAAGTAACTCCTATACGTGTTTCAGTTCCCACAAGCATAGCACCAACTATGTCTTGAACTGCCTCAGTAGAAAGTTGAGTATTTGTATCTGTGCCTGTAAGTGTTACTGCGCCCGTAGCACCACTTATAGAAATATTAGTACCTGCTACTATTGAAGTAACTCCTGTGTTAGTTAGAGTTACAGTACCCGAAGCACCTCCACCACCAAGACCTGTTCCTGCTACCACACCTTCTATATCTCCGGCACTAGCAAGAACGCTTAACCAAGTGTTTGTTGCAGTCTTTCTTACTATACCTTTCATGTGTTGTTGTAGAACAGCACTACCCGCTAGAGTAACGCCGGATGAAGCAGCAATAGTAACACTACCACTACCCATGTTTATTATATGTAATTCGGTTTTATCTTCGGGATATGGAACTAATGTGTTAGTAGGTATAGTCAATGTTACCGCATTACTAGAATTAACTACTATTAATCTACCTTCGTCTTTTCTGATAAAAGTATAATTAGCGGTTTTATCTGATGATGGTCTAACATCTATTGCCATACCACCAACAGTAGAACCGTCACCATAGAATAAATATCCCACATCTGCATCTTTAAATATATGTTGAGTATGAGGTGTTACTCCTAGTCTTTCGCTTTCAGTAGTTAGGAAAATGTTTTTATTGTCTGTTAATTTTTCTACCATGCTCTACGCCCCCTGCTTTTACTCAATACGGTGTGTCCTATTAACATTTCATATACCTATCCAAACAACGACTTGACAATGTTGTAAATTACTAACACCACTATGCCTTGTAACCCATATTAAATCACCTGCTGCAAAAGACAATGTACTACTCGCTAAATCAACACTAAATGTATAAAGATATTCACCATTAGCACCTTTGTTTACAAGAGCGTCAGCAGGAACGGATGCCTCATAATAATTGCCACTTGTGTCAGTATTTTTAATTACCCTAAAAACATTAAGGTCGCCACCCGTTATCGAAGCACCATGAAAAAGAAAAGACATACGTTTTACTTTACCTGCTAAGGGCATAGGATAACCAAATGCTACTGCCGAAGAATCATTACCAGCAACACCTATTTTTCCTGTACCTGTACCTAAACTTCTTCTTTCATAAGGTAAAGGGGATATATTACCCGCAACAGAAGCAGCCACTTGTGTACCAATCTTATCTTCAATAGCAGCAGATGTCATAAGTGTAGTATCATTGTTAGCAAAAGTTTCCGAACTTAATTGGATAACTGCTGCGGTCATATTTCCTATATCTATATTAGATAATACGTTACCTGTACCATTAGCATCGTATGTTTTATTTGTAAACGTCTCAGTATTAGATGCGGTAGTAGTTCCTGAACCACCGCCGCTTACAGTAGCCCATTCATAACCAGTTGCACCACTATTTACTTTAAGGTATTTACCTGCTGTACCAATACCTAACATATTTACTGAATCCATACCGTTACCGTAAAGTAATGCGTTTTTTGTTAAAGTTTGTCTGCCTGTACCCCCATGATAAACAGGAGTATTACTAATAGCACCTATGGTTTCATAAACACCATCGGTTATTTGTCTAAAGTTCCAATCTCCTCTAATAGTAGGTCTTTTTACACATTTTATAGATGCTGCTTTGTTATCTGTTCCAACTTCTCCATAAATCCTACCACCATCTTTTATTACTAACTCATTACATTCTACTGTAAGCCCTTGAGGAATTGCCCAATAATTATCTATAACATCGTTTGGTTCAATTTGTAATTTGTGGTATTGAACATAAAAGTTTTTGTTTGTGTTATTACCAAAAGTTGTAGATGCTCCTCCCGTAACAGGGAAAGTAATTGCTCCATAAGATGACGATTTAAGCGTCTTAAATCTTGCGGTGGTATGACCGAACCTAAAGTATTCACCAATACCCGACAAAGTACCTTCAAACAAGAACTCTTTGGTATAATCGTATATATCATAGTCACTAGATTCAACATTAGCACCGTCAAAGTCTATCATATCAACAGAACCATAAGAATTGAACTCAGTTCGTGAAGCATCGGAGTATATTTTCTTTGCTTTCATAGTTCCAGTATATACAAGTTTTGGATAAACACCATCTATCATAGAGAAAGTTTGTGAACCAAAATTAAAAGTGGTAGTATCTCTACCTGTATTCCACACACTTGTATTTGCGGTAAAACTAACTAAGGCTAGTGTGTAGGCTTCACCCGCTCCATCGTATGTAACAATAGAAGGGCTGCCTGAAAAAGTTACTGTGGTTGCGCCTGCAAACTTTAGGCAATCAGCCCTAGCAACACTCAAAGCGCCCGCTAGTCTAATATTTATTGTTCCACTAGTAGTTATTTTACCAATATAATTAGACGCAATAGTAATATTAAGATAAATTGGGGTATCGGCAGTTATAAGACAAACATTACCGGAATTACCGTCAGAAGTATTGTTAAAAATTATGTTATCTCCGGCAACTGGCGCTGCGTTATCAGACCAATTACCCGCAGTAGCAAATGCGGTGCTTACATCTCCAACCCATGTTCTTGTTGCCATTTATCTCACCTCTATTTGGAAGAGAGAGAGCCTGACAATTCGCCACTTGTTGTTCCACTAGTTTTGGCTGCTGTGGCTTTTGTATAAAAAGCCGTGCCACCCTTCTCTTCTATTGCACTTAATAGTGCTTTCGCTTGCCTTTCAAATGAGGCTAATTGTTGATTATAACGTATATCCGATGTACCCATTTCTTTTTCAGGTACAACAGAAGGTATAGTGTCTATGAGAACTCTTAAGCAATCAACACAAACCATAAATTTAATTGCTGATTCTATATGTGCTGTGAGTGGTGCGTTAGTAGTGGTTACTCCTACAAAAGTTGCCTTTCGTACTTTCTTTTGTATTTCGGGAATCCTTATGTTGAGATACTCTATAATAGTAGCATCATTAAGACCTCTAGGCCTGTTTAGTAAATCACGTATTTGATTTGCTGTAATGTTTGTATCAAGAATAGTAGTGTTTTGGTCTACTACTAACTCTCCTGCATCAAATGACATTCATATCCCCTACTCATAGTTCGCTGGTACGTCTATGAATACGGTGTTAGAACTTGAGGGTGCGTCTGAGCGACCAATTACTAATACTCTTTGAGTAGCAATAATTCTATCAGTCATTTCGCTTGGGGGTAGCCAATATAACGCTTTCCTCGGTGAGTTTAATAACTCTAGAGGATGTCCGACATATCTACTACCTGCATTTCTATGAACCCTAACTAAATAACCGTTACCGGCTTTCCAGTGTTTAAGTCTATGTTCCATTTCCTTAACGTCTGCTGATTCAGGTATTAATATACCTGCATCTTTTAGTTTAGTAACAAGAGAGGCCTTAGATGGCTGCTTTACTTTTGCAGCCACCTTTGGCTTTTTTGTTTGTTTTTTAACAGTTTTTGGTTTCTTTTCAGTCATCAAAAATCACGCCCGTATTTAAGCACGGACTCCGGTGAGTTTAAGAATCCTTTTGTTCTTACCTGCTGTTGCGCCATCTTGGTGTTCGTGAATAACGCTTCCCATGTAAGAAGTAAGTAGCCAGTCGTAACCTACGCCCGGTAGACGAGTCAATTCTGTCTCTGTAAATCCTGCTCCGTTGTATGTGAAGAACTCTGCTGTGTCTGCACCCGGAATTAGCATTAATGCATCGTTACCGATTGCTCCTGCTGAACCATAGTCTCTTGTGTATTTGATAGTCATACTTGCGATTCTAGCCAAATGGTCTCCCAAAGACTCAACCACGTTTCCGTATAGTTGTGTGTTTAAGATAGCACTTCTCTTGTCAGCAGGTAATACTAATGCTAGTTGTTCGTTTCCACTAACTCTAGCGTCTGCGAAGATGTTGTCCATACACTTTAGTATGTCTCCTTCTTCGTCTGCACTTGCGTGTCCCATAACTTGTGCTGATGCAACGGCTGTGCCGCCTGCTCCTGCTACAAGTTCAGTTAGGATGTGATTGTCTATTGTGTCAGCCCTTGCTCTTACGATAGCAAGTTGTTGACGGTCGATGTTCTCGAAAGATTCACCACGTAGACGTACTGCATCTAAGAAAGTAACACGGCCTTGACCCTTTTCGAGTTTGGTTGTGTAATTTGCTGTTCCTAGATTGGTTGGGTCTGTTAGTGCTACATCATCTAATGGGTAACTGAAAGAGCCTACTACTCCTGTGTACCATTTAAATTCTAACCAAGGTACGTTACGCACACCGACTAAATCAGTTGCGATAGCGATTGTGGTTGATTGTAGTTGGATAAAATCTCTTAGAGTTTGCTCCAATACCGCATCTCCTACTGAGAACGGGCCGACTGCTGCTGTTGGGTTTAATATTTCTTCTAATGTATCGTTCATATTATTCATCTCCTATATTATATCATTCTGATTCTAACAAGAAACAGGAATGTAATCTCCTGCTGCAATTGCAGTCTCTCCACCGAAGTAGTAACCTACTAGGGTTGCGCTGTTTGATGCATCATCATCAACTGTTCCGTTTGTACCGGAAGTTTGTGATAGATAGATAGGTAGTCCAAATTTAGGTGCAGAAATTGCTGCTCCTGCCTTAAGGTAGCAAATACCGTCTAATGGTAAAATTGCTACTGTTCCTGTTCCTGCCGCTTCTAATGCTGAATCTGCATCTCTGCTTGATTCTGCCAATGTGTAACCGATTGCTGTATCGTCTACGGATGCTGTCATTAGTATACCACTTGCATGATATTTAACTACTAATCCTTTGCTTGCAAAAGTTTCTTGTATGTCTACTACGTGTACTGGGTCGTTTCCTGAATATGCTACCATTTTAGTTCATCTCCTTAATGTCATTGTACGAAGGTGCAGACATATTTGTTTTTTCTGCCCCTGCGAGTGTTTTGTTCCATGTGTTTGCCCAAAGGTTAAATGCCTTTGCGTAAACTGCTTCGTCGTTAGAAACTATTTTACCATTTAAGTAGTTTGCTACTTTAGGTGTTTCTGACGCTTCTACTACTGCTTCAATAGGCTTTACCTCTGATGCAATAGATGTCATCTCAACTGGTGAAGGAGCAGGGTGTGCTTCTTCCCATGATGCGATAAGTGTTTCAAGAGTTGGTGTTGAAAGGTCATCGTGACCTGACATACCTAGTTCAGACGCTTTAGTTACTAAAGATGTCCTTACTTCTTCTTCTCTTGAGGCCACTTCAGCCTCGAACTCTGCAACTCGGCTGTTAGCGAGAACTAACTCAGCCTGAATTGCTTCAATTTGTGCTTCGTAATTTATTTCAGTATCTTCTGTATCTGTCATAGTAATCACCGTTGGTTGAATATCCTCAGCCGTTGAATGTCCTATAAAGGTTGGCTCGTTCGCAATCATTTCTTCAACAACTTCAATTTTTTGTATTGACTCTACGTTTGCCCTATCATATGCTGGCTTAACAACTAATGCTAAGTGGTCGAATGTAAAATCTTCACCGAATACTAGTCCGTTTTCGTCTGCTTGTACAGGAACACCTGAGCCTCCTATACTGACTCCGTAGCCTTCTTCCTTCCATATACCGGACGCAAGACTAGGGAATAAATCTACTTCTGTTACGTGAGCAACATAGCGAACCTCATATCCTGTTTCCGTCTTAAAGAAAGTAGCGCCTACTATTCTTCCTACGTTTGATTCTTCGATACCATCTTCATTTCTTGTGAAACCTACACCATTTTCGTTTGCTTCGGGATGGAATAGTGTTAAATCTGAATCTTGCATCTGTTGTGCCACACTTCTTGCACCTTCTTCTGTCAAAGACCAATTATTTTTATTCATTCCCTCATGGAATGCTATTCCTCTAATTTCATATACTGTCTTTCCGGTTTCAGCAATAAGTTTTGCCTCAACATCTCCTAAAATTAACTCTAAAGTAACTGCGACCTTTTGACAAACGCCTGCAACTAATTCTTCGCCAACAGCACAAGTGTCTTCACATTCACCTAATGCTGCGGCAGAAGCCTTTTTCTTTTCATCATCGTGATAAGAAGCATCTTCTTTGAAAGTATGACCTTCGTGAGCCAACATACATTGTTCTTTTGTATATCCGGCTTTTATACACCTAGACATATATTCATCGTGTGTTTCTTCATTATTTGGCTTAGGTTCTGCTGCTATTACCTTTTCGCCACTACAACCGCATCCGCACGACATGACTTTATCATTTTATCTATGACTTATCAATGTAATTCAAACTACTACACCAAGAATTTTTAGTATTTTTAGATATAGACCTTCTACATCCATTAACTTATTCTTCCTTGCATTCCCAACAGTTACCTAAAGTGCAAAAAGAGCAGAATAGTGATAAACTCATTTCTTCTCCACCTTTGGCTTTGCTGCTGTGATTTGATATGATTCCATGTCTAATGCGTGTTGTTTTTGCATTCTCTCCATTTCTAAATCATGCTTCATTTTAAATTCCTCTAATAACCTAACATGACTTTTTTCAGCAATTGTTGCTGCTACGTCAGCATTAAGCCTATCAGGTAATACTGCAATTTTAGCACTTTCTTTACCTTTGAATAAATCTAGTACGTTTGTAATTATAAGAAGTGCCGGACCACCTAATAGACCAATAACTGTAAGTTGTGAGTCTGATATATCTCTTTGTTCTACCACACTAAAATAAGATGCGGAAGCCGCTATAATAACCCAAGCCATAACTACGCCTGTTCCAAACATTAGCATAAGTGTTTCGTTGGGGTTAGTCATTTTTACTTGAGACATGGTATCTCCACTACCCTTATGTCTTATTAATACTTTTGAGGAAAATGCCTTAATGTACCATCCTAAACCAAAAAGAACTACCATACTAACTACTAATATTTCAGTCCACAAGGTCGCTTGCACCATCCTGTGAATTTTCTCTAGGTAAATCTCCTACTTGTTTTGGCGCTTCGAGAACTTTTCTTTCATCTCCTTCTTTACCTGCACTTGGTAAGTTAAGTAAATCTAGAGATTGGTTTAGTGTCATAAGTCCCGCGTTGTAACCCATAACTGTTCTTTGCATGATGTTTAGTGGTGTTTCGCTATCCATAGCCTCAAACTTAATTGTCGGTAGGTCTTGTTTTCGGTAAGGGATATTTAATAGGTCTAAATGAGTCATAAATATACTAGCAGCCGATTCACTTAGTATTCTATGCATACGGCTTATTGCTTGAACAGCCCAAAGATTTGCGTTGAATGTAGCAGCGAAGGTAGAACCTTTTTCCTGACCTGCGGCTACTCTTGGAACTTGAAGAACTGCTGCGATATCAGCATTTATAGTATCTAAGAAACCTGTGTTATTTGGTAAACTGTTACCCACATCAACGTGATGTAATTCGACATAATGAGGAAGAACAGGTATTTGGTCGCCTCGCAGTCCCTCGAATAGAGTAATAACCTCATCCATAATATGTTGAAGTCTTTGTGATTGTTCAGCAGGGTCTTGTATGTGTTCGATAGCAGATTTGTCTATGGTAATAAATTGTTTTGTCATAGAATCTTCTAGAGAAACTCTATTGTTCATACTGTTATATTTCATTCGTATTGGTTGCTTTAGAGAAGTAAATCTACTTGCTCCCCATACACCATAAGTCTTACGGAGTTTGTTATCTGTAAACCAATTTGAACGGAAATCTATCTTAATGTGTAGTATTTCTGATGCTGGTATTGCTCTTTCATACGACGTTGATTCTCTCAACATATATGTTTTAGCCTCGATGATTGGGTTGTCTTCATCAGCAACAAAGTAAGAACCAATGCCACCTCTGTCGTCAACAATAGTTAATTGTTTGATTGGTAGACTTTGTATGTTGGTTACGCCCACACCTTGCTTGCCAACTATTTTATTGATGTCATTTCCATAAACCATAAGCCCTCTCATAGCATTTATCATAATATCATCGAAATCAAGAGTATCTTCTACAAGTTCTTGTATTGCGTTACGTATTTCTGAGTTTTTGCCACGCGCAAAATTTATTTCATAGTTGTTAGCCGTAAGAGAAACAGCACGTACAGCGCCGTTTAATTCAGGGTCTAGTTTTAACATAGAGTCATATAAATCAAACTCGTTGTCGTGGTTACTATCTGTACGTAATCTTTCTGTATCGCGTACTATATCAGGTATACCTGCTATTTGGTTAAAGGGTTCTATCATCATACCCGCTCTCTGTATTATTGGATTAGGATTCTCTTTTTTTGTGTTTCCACGAAATATATTCCATCTGCTGCGCTCTGCCATAGTCTAATCGAGTCATAATTGACGTTTAATACTTCGTTTTTATTTTTTTTAATGTTTTTGCTGTTTACAAAAAGAATTAAACGCTTTACTGCGCTATTCTTTCTTATTTTTTTATTTATTCCTTTAGTATAGAGAAGTTAACTACGTTAACTAATAGAGTGTAGGGGCTTTACCATACATATTATAGAAGAAATAAAACTAATTAGAAACAGGCTTGCAGTCAAACGGTTTATTTATTTTGTGAAACACCAAAGTAATAAAAATTAATAACGTAATGGTTATATATCCTTTGTTACAGGACTTGTTTATGCGAAGAGTACATGGTGGTCAAGACCTTATTGAAAAGTTTGCGAAAGATAGAAAATTTAGTAATATTAGTGAGTTTGCTGAATTTTTAAATGAATTAGAACCAAAGCGTAGCAAAAACGCTTGGAGGTCGGCAATACAGAGATGGATGAAGGAAGGAAATGAACTCTTTAGGACAGAAGAGGACTATACTGGTATAAGTGAGGATAGAACAAGAGTATACCACGATGTAGCAGCAGATAAATACTTAGTTGTGATGGAGTCTTTAGATGGATTGTATGTTGTGGAGGGTGATAAACACCGAGCCATGAAAAAATCATATTCTGAGGCCGGAGGTAACTTAACCGTAGAAGAAATGGCAAGAGAATTTGAAATGCCTCCTTCTTGGGTTACTGAATATGTCCGTGTAAACAAATGGACACATAGTATGCAGCCATTCACAGACCATGAGGTAAATAACAATACTGTTGATGATTTGGTTGATGAGATACTAGCACTTCGTAAAATCGAGATTGTTAAGAAAGCAGAAGGTAGACGATGGAGACAAGTTGAAAAAGACGCTATGAGATATAACTATTTTAACGAGACTGTTAAGAAAGAGTTCCTAGATATAGCATCAAAGTGGAAGCCTGCTTCCGTAAAGCGTACTAAGGTTAAATCTGATGGTGATTTTGCTGTTGTTTTATCCCCTACTGACTTACATTTTGGTAAATACGGTTGGATTGACGAGGTTGGACAACATTATGACTTGGAAGAAGCGAGACATAGAGTTCTAACTAAGACAGAAGAATTATTAGCAAGACTTCCTAGTAAGCCTGAAAAATTTTATGTTGGTGTTGGGAGTGATTGGTTTCATGTTGATAACGATGTGGGAACAACTACTGCTGGTACACCTCAAGATATGGCGGGCACACCTGCTCAAATATTAATGGAAGGTTGCGACTTGGCAAGACAACACATTGACCTTTTAAGGGCTGTTTCAGATGTTGAATTACTCTTTATGGGTGGAAATCACGATAGACACACTAGTATTATGCTTATGATGTATCTTGATGCTTATTATAGAGATTGTGAAGATGTAAAAGTCATTCTTTCTCCTGAGATAAGGCAATATGTAACATATGGTAACAACTTGATTGGATTTACTCACGGTGATGGTAAAATTATGAAGAAACTAAATGCTTTGATGGCACACGAACAAAGGAGTGCTTGGGGTAACACCGCAAATAAACTTTGGTTTCACGGACATTTACATCATCAACAAATGCGAGAAGAGGGTGGTTGTTTAGTAATACAATTACCTAGCCTTGCCGGTGAAGATAGATACCACAGTCGTAACGGATATGTTATGGCTAAAGCAGGATTGTCTGCATATATCATAGATAAAGAAGAAGGACTAATTGGTAGTCTGTTTGCTCCGGTGGTACATAATGAGTAATTGGACTAGTGCTAAATGTTGGTCATGTGGGTGGGAAGCACCTCGCATTCAAATGATTATAGCGGTAGAAGGCATATGTCCATATTGTAATAAAAAGGACTTACATCCGAGGTAATATTATGGGTTTTATGCAAGATTTTTCTATGGAGAGAAGCCGTAACGACATTAGTTACTTCTACCAATGGTTAGGTTACACTTGGGGAGACCACATAGGAAAGTGGATGGAATTGTATGGAGATAGAAAAGGAGCAGAAGTACACCGAGTATGTATTATTGCACCAAGAGACCATAGTAAGTCAACTACTCTTAGGGTAAAACTATTACATCAATGTTTGTTTGAAAAGAAGGCTAATGGTAAACCGTTTACTTGTTGGTTGATTTCTGCGAGTAAAGATACAGCAATTAGAAGGCTACAAGAAATAAGAGAAGATATGAAACAACATCCTCAGTTATCTAGGTATCTAGACCCAAAGAGAGGTAACAAGACTGAAATGTATTTTACTAACGGGTCTTGGATAATGGCTACATCAGTAGGTTCAGCAATTCGTGGTGAACATCCTGCTTGCGTAGCATTTGACGACGTTCTTGTTGATTCAGATGAAATGAATCCTCATACTTTACAACAATGGTTTAGGAAGGCGATAAGTCCTATGTTAAGCCCCGGCTCTACGTTTTATGTGGTTGGTACACCTATGTCTATGACAGATTTATACCATACTGAAATGTTAAGTAAAAAGACTTGGAAAAGTGGTACTTGGAGTAGTATAGTGAATTATGATGAGTGGAGGTCTAGTGATATGGAAATAGAGCCTAAAGCACTTTGGCCTGAATACCGTAGTATTAAGTTTTTGTTAGAACAGAAAGATGCGATAGGTGATTTAGAGTTTTCACAAGAATACTTATGTCGAGTAGTAGATGATGACGCGGCAGTATATCCTAACAACTTAATTCGTAAACATTTGATTATGGAGCACTCTTTACAAACTGGTAAGATGGATAACAACAGATATGTGATAGGTTTTGACCCCGCACACGGTCTTGGTAAGGATTACAGCGTTATGATATGTTTGAGACAAGACGAAGAAGGATTTATTCATTTTGTTAATATGTGGAGG
>TARA_R110002096_G_scaffold16243_2_pt1 | contig 13991 bp, 11 predicted proteins | sample TARA_R110002096 | Tara Oceans TARA_R110002096 (sample SAMEA4397295) | marine metagenome | biome: Polar Biome; feature: [DCM] deep chlorophyll maximum layer (ENVO:01000326); material: water (ENVO:00002006), including particulate matter (ENVO:01000060) such as... | depth 35 m | reverse complement strand
AACGGGGTACGATCGCTTGTATTGTACCCTTTGTAAGCGAGAAATGGGATAAGCTTCAATACTTTAGCAAGCTTCAATGTATCAGTATTCCAATCTTTCGGTTGACCAAAAGGAACGGCAAAAAAGGGCACATAATTCGGCCAATGACTCATTGATTCAATATTTTTTTCTAAATTTTGTTTTTGTTCTTCATAGGAGAGCAAAGAAAAGCGCAAATGCTCATGACCGTGTAATCCAAAATCAAACAAGGGATTAGTACAGTTTTCAAATAGCTGATAATTGGAGTAAAAAGGCGAATCAACTTTTGCCTGTTTTTCATTACAAGTAGCTTCTAATTTCAATAGTTCTTTATAAATGGAACTGTCTGAAGTATTTCTAATCGTAGAGGCTGCTTTCATTAAAATTTGATCTTCAAAATAAGGACCCAAATTATACCAATAGCCCATTTTTTCAGAACCATAAGCGGTATTAATAAAAAATGTTGCTGGAATGTCCATGCGATCTAACAGAGGCATTACTAAATCAACTATTGAAACATCCCCATCATCAAAAGTTATAGCTACCAAAGTTTCAGACAATGTAGCCTTTTTTAAAGCTTCAATTCCTTGCTTTAATGATACAATTTTATAATACTTTTTCAAAAAGGTCATCTGCTCCTCAAAAAAAGAGCACTCATTCCAAATCGCCTTATTGTGAATTTTAGGGTCAAAAACTTCACCTAGCTGATGATAGTTTAATACTACTAACTTCGATTGAGGAATGAGGTACTGTTTTATTTTATTTTTAAATTGATTGATCATTATTTGTCAGAAATGTTAAGGTAAAAAACCTCTGAATACAAATAGTCTATTGGAGGTAAGTGATTTAAATTCGTTCTTACATACACCTCATCTTCATAGTGATTCTTAATGTAGTTGGGGGATAGATTTTTTATTATTGATTCTGGAAGTATCAAACCTCCTACTCTTTTCTTTAGAAATAAGTAATGTGATAAGGCATTAATGTATTTCATCAATAAGTCAGCATCACTTACAAAGTGAATTTTATATAAAAAATAGCTTTTAGTAATTATAGGTTTTCGGATTATCAATTTTGATAATTGATTGATACTTTGAACCCATTTGGGCTTTCTAGCAACTGGTTTTAAAATTAGTTCTATGCTTTGTTTTGAATGACCTAGACTTAAATTTAAACAAAGGCATTCATAGGCTTTATGCCATATAGCTATATCTTGCTTTAAAATCTGTGCATTTATCTTTCTCTGATCATGATACGATTTCCAAGAGAAAGATTGTATTAAGACATTGTTTACAATGCTGTACTTTGAAAATTTTAATTGTTCTAAAATCTGTGCAACCTTCCCATTAGCACTAAAATTAGTAATGATTCCATCATTCAAACGCAAAAAAGGCAGCAACAGTTTTAAGGAATGTTTACGATAATCAGGTTGAACAATCCAAGTATGGGTGTTGTAAAACTGATAATCAATTCCTCCTATGTTTCTTTTGTAAGTAAAGCATCCAAAGTAGCCTACAATTATTTCACTTGCTATTGAATCATCATCATGTAAACAAAACCCCAGTAATTGCTCATGCTTAAAAAATGCTTTCTCAAAACCAAGAGAAGCATTTTTACCATAAACTTCAAAAAATAAATTTTGAATATTCTTGAAATCCGAATGTTTAACTTCTCGTAAAACAACTGCCACTATGCCTCTAATTTTTCCTCAATCTTGATTTTAATTAACTGAAAATTGAGCATTTCCAACACATCTTCCTCTTCAAATTCAATTTCAAAGGCTTCTTCCAATGCATTGATTAGCATGATGGCACCAATAGAGTCCCAATTGTCTAAATCATCCGGACCGGTAGTTTCATTAATTTCTTCTTGGGACACTTTAAATACCAATGCCATGATCTCGCTTAGCTTCTCTTCAATATTATGCATGCTGTAAGGTTATATAATTGTATGAATTAGACGGCACAAAGGTACTTGCTTTCATGGAATACAAACTCATTTCGGCTGATTTCTCTACAAGCTCAAAGCCAAGCTTTGCATAAAAGTCTGCCACCTGTGTATTTTTCTTTGTTGGCTTGTATGTGGCGTAGAGCAGCGCTGACTTCTCAAAAACCTTAGAAAGTATTTCCTCTAAAAATTTAAATTCAATGTTGCGCCCTAAAATTCTACAACTCATCAACAAAGTGTCAATGCTAGCTGATTGCTTGTTGGTATAATCGATAATACACAAGCCGGTGATTCCACTATCTCCGAATTTATCCTTAACACTAAAAGCAAAACAATCATAGTCCTTATTGTTTACGAATTCTGTCAGTTGAGCTTCAGTGTATCGCTGTGTAGTTAAATTAAACTGATTGGTTTTTTGAGTCATCTGTGCCATGCGAGAAATGAGTCCAGCATCATTTTGATGAATGCACAACTCTAAATTGAGGGCTTCTAAAAAGCCCTCAAAATTCTGAAACTTTTGTTCTTCGCTTGCCCGCTTAACATTTTGTTGGTATTGCTCTAATTTCTTGCCGTCCTCTTCACTTTGGTTCAACTGCACAAAATAATTGCTCCAAGTTTGTTGCACAACATAATAGTCAACTGCATTTTTGGGTACTTGCAAACTTGTTACAGAAGGAACTTGATCACACATCAATTGCACTTCAAAATCGCTGTCATCAATAAAAACAAAGGAATCCACACCAATATTGAGCTCTTTTGCCAATTGTTTCAGATTTTCTCCCTTTGGTTCCCAGTTCACTTTTTTGGCAACCAAGGCGTTTTCGTTAATTGTTAGCCTTGGGTGCTTCAATAAAATGGCATCCACATCAGCAGCATTATTTTTACTGGCCAAAGCCAAAAGCACCCCTTTTTTCCCTAAAGCTAATGCCCTGTATTGAGCAGCTGCAAAAGCTTGACCCTTGAAAGAATTTTCATCCATTTCAATTCCCTCAGCTCCATCTTCCCCCAAAATACCTTTCCACAAGGTATTGTCGCAATCCAATGCGAGGAGTTTTTTCACCTGCCCCGTCAAGGCAGTTAAATAAGGTTGAATGAGTTGTGCATAGCTCCAATAAAAGGCATGCTTGTAAAGCAGCTTATTTTTTAGATAGCCCTTAAAATCAATGGTCTGGTCAATCCCTGATTGAGCAATGCACTTATCAATGCTGAGCCATTTAATAAAAGTAGGAGCTTCTTGCTCGCAAAAGCCATTTAAACGATTGGCAAGTCCTTCTAGTGCACCACTTTCTGTTTGTAAAAAACTAAAGGGCAATGCTGTAAAACGATTCATAATCACCAATGCAGCTTTAGAAAGTGCCTTGAAGGTCAATTTTAGTTCCGTTTGAATTTTTTCTTCCAATGCAGCTAAATGCGAAGGACTAAAACTGTCAATTTTATATTCCAAGCCGTGAATGAGGTTGGCCAACTCCCAAAAAACAATAACTACTTTATCGTTCACTTCCCACTCTTGGGTATTTTGGACAATGTTGTCATAATCGCCAAAATTGACCTTTGCATGAATCTGATGTACCGCACAGCTGTATTCCAAATACTCGTTAATTGGTTGGGTAGTGATGTTATTAAGCACGAGGATGTCTAAGCTATGTTGAAGCTCGGCTTGATTAATTTGGGAGTTTGCTTTTAAAAGATCTAAATAGCTGTTCATTCTAGGGTTAGATTATACTGTATATATTTTAGTTTACCACATTACTTGTCCCCCATTCACACGAATGGTTTCACCGGTAATAAATCCACTTTTTGAGGAATCTGCTAAAAATGCAATGGCTTGAGCAATATCAATTGGAGAAGCCAAGCGTTTAAGAGGGGTTTTAGCAGCACTCAGTAATTTTATTTTCTGAGGTAAGTCAGCATTTAAATCAGTATCTGCAATACTTGGTGATACCGCATTTACTCTTATTTTTTTGCTTGCCAAATCAGTGGCCAAAGACTTAGTTAAGCCCAACAAAGCTCCCTTTGCAAGGGTATAATGTGTCAATTTAGCAAAGGGTTGTTCTATCGATTGGCTAGTGATAAAAACTATTCCTGCTGCACCTTTAGAAAGGTAGGGTTCTAATTTTTGAGTTAATAAAAATGGGATTTCAACGTGTAATTTTAACTGCGTTTGACAATCGGACCAATCCAACAGCTGAAAATCGATGTTTGGTATAGATGGTGTCGCAGTATAAATAAATGCATCTAAACGAGCGGTATAGCGCTTGATTGTTTCTAAAATCGTAGTTAAGCCGCTAGCTGAAGTTAAATCACTTTGTATTAAAATTAGTCGCTCCGGAAATTCCAATGACTGCTTCAATTCACTCAAGTCCTCTTTCATTTTGTTATAATGTGCGATTACACTGTAACCAGATTGCAGCATTAGCTTAGTAGTTTCAATACCAATTCCTCCTGAAGCACCTATTACCAATGCCATTTTAGTTTCCTCACTTGCTTCTTTCGTTTCAATAGTTTCAGTTTCCTCTAAGGGTACAATTTTAACCTTCGCTGTTCCGGTGGTAACCTTCTGTTTGTGTTGATTCACAATTACCGTTGAGAGTTCAATACTTTCCTCACGGTCGTTTTTTTGGAGTACTTCTGCTGTTACAGTAATGGTATCCCCAATCCGAACAGGCAGTAAAAAATCCAAACTTTGGGAAAACCACAAGGCCCCATCGCCTGGCAATTTAGTACCTATTACGGTGGATATAAAAGAAGCCCCCAACATGCCATGCGCTACTTGCTTCTTAAAAGCCGTTTGTTTGGCATAGGTGGCATCCACATGCAAGCGGTTGTCATCACCGGTTAGTTCAGCAAACTTTTGAATATCGCTTGCTGTAATTTGGTGAATCACTTCAGCTTTTTGGCCTATATAAATTTCAGAATAGTTCATGAATGTAACTTTTAAATATTGTTTTATTAAAAAATGATCCCCCGTACTCAAAATATTTATTTCGGGCCGCTTTTAAATCTTTAGAATTATAATTCATTAGCTTTTTTAACAAGTCGCGGATTGAAGCCTTTACTAAATCTTTGCGTTTCAACGTTAAATCTACGTGCTTCAGAATTGTAATCAAGACTTCTATTCGATTTCGTATTTTAAATTCTTCCTTTAGCAAAGAGTGAGTCCCACCTTCATGCACACGATACACGGTTGTAATATCTGAAAGTCGATAATACGGTTGTTGACTTGTTACTAAAAGATGTAATGCCCAGTCTCCAATTTTTAGTCTCTTCATCCAATCAATGTTTCTAACCAATTCTCTTCGAAATAAAATCGTTTGGGAATTGATGAGGTTAGAATGACACAAGTCCTTAAAGGTAATTTCTCCTTCATCTAACAAACTGTCTTTGAAAGTATTTTCTTTTTCAAAAAACCAACGATTATTGGTAGAAACTCCTCCGTATTGCTTATTGGCTTCTAAAAAGTCGACCTGCTTTTGCAATTTATGCGCATCAATCCAATAATCGTCGCCCTCGCAGAAAGCAATGTATTTGCCTTTACATTCATTAAGCGTTCGAATGAAGTTGGGCAACACACCTAAATTGATATGATTATCTAACAGTTGAATATTTTGATGATTATTTGAAAGCGATTCAATTATTTTGGCGGTAGCATCGCTTGAACAATCTTCTCCAACTACAATATCAAATTCGAACTTAGTTTCTTGACATAAAATACTTTTCAAACACTCTTCAATGTAAGCCTCTTGATTGAACGTAATGACACATACTGAAACTAATGGATTATGATTTGTCGATGACATCACTTTAAAAATCGTTCAAATGGTTTACGATCTCTTATTCGTTTTGCGGGACTACCGTAATATAGCCCATGGCTTTCTAGGTCCTTGGTAACTAAAGAGCCACTTCCAACTACCACATTTTCTCCAATAGTAGTTCGATCTAAAATGGTAACGCCCAAAGCAATTGCTGAGTACCTACCTAACTTAAAATAACCACCAGTAGTTACCCCAGCTGAAAGAGACGAAAAATCTTCCATAACAGAGTTGTGTTCTAATGAGCTATTGGTATTCAAAATACAGTGGTTGCCTATTGTTGCTTCTGAATTTATTATAACTCCTGGCATGATGGCATTTCCCACCCCTATTTTTGAAGTATCACTTACATAAGAGTACTTTGAAATAATCGTTATAAAATCAAAATCATTTTTTTGAGTTAAGATTTCATCCACCACCTTTTCTCTTAAGTAATTGTCCCCTAAAGCTACAAAGCCTGAATTAAAATTATAGGTTTCTGCTAATTTAATAAGCTCATTTTGTCTACCAATTACTTGATAGCCATAAAATAAACTGCCAATTCCTAAAACAGAGTCGATTATTCCAACAACCTTAAATATAGTAGATTCCTTTAAAATATCTAAAAGCACTCTTGCATGTGGTCCGGCACAAAAGATGACTACATTTTTAACCATGATGATTTATTTCTCTTATTATTGCCTGCTGGCTTTCAGCACTCAATTCATAATACAAAGGTAAACACAAAACCCGCTGAGCAATGTCCTCAGAAATTTCGCAGGTTTGAGGGGAAACATATGACAAGGTATTGAGTGAGGGGTAAAAGTACCTTCTTGTAGCTATGTCTAAATCACTCAACCTTTGCTGTACTACCAACAAAACTTCTTCTGAGGGAAAAAGTATGGGGTAATAGCTATAATTCCAATTGGTGTTAGTTCTAATTTCTAATGTATCTAATGTGTCAAAATTTAGGTGTTGGTCGTAGAAAGCTACTAGTTTTTCTCTTTTAGTTAAAATCTCATCCATGTAAGGCAGCACACTCAAACCCATAGCAGCTTGTAATTCACTTATTTTTCCATTAATGCCCAAGCCGTGAAAAGCTAAGGGCCCATCATGTCCAAAATTATGGCTGTAATAGACTTGATGCTGTAAAGCCTTATCCTTGCAAAAAATCGCTCCTCCCTCACCGGTGTGAAATAGTTTTGTGGCATGAAAACTACAAGTACTCAGATCACCGAATTCAAAGATGCTCTTGCCTTGGTATTTCACTCCAAAACAATGGGCAGCATCGTAAATTACTTTTAAATTATGTTTCTTGGCAATAGCGTCTATGGCTTCTATCGCACAAGGGTTTCCGAAAACATGGGTCGCTAAAATACAAGTGGTTTTCTCCGTAATGGCTGCTTCTATTTTGCTTTCATCAATGGTTAAATATTCTGGGTGTATGTCCACAAAAACAGGGGTGCAATTCTCCCAGACAATGGCAGAGGTAGTTGCCACATAAGAAAATGGAGTGGTAATAATCTCTCCTCCTTTTCCCAACAATTTCAAGGCAATTTGCAAGGGCACCGTACCATTATTGGTGATTAAAACATTGCTTTCTTTTAGCGCTAGGTAAGTTGCCAGTTTCGCTTCCAATTCAAGCACCAGCTGACCCCGATTGGTTAACCACTCATTGGCATACACCCGTTCAATCTGGGCTAGGTATTCCGCTATAGGTGGTAAAAAAGATTTGGTAACAGGAATCAAGCTATACAATAATTAATAAGTAATATCGGAGACTAAACTAAAACTTTAGGTCTAACAAAATTAGTGTATTAAATTTTGTAAAAATAAAAATAACTTTAGTTAACCTTTAAAGTAAGTAAACCTTTTATTTTGCACTTTTAACAAGCAAGTCATAGTATTTGTATTTATTTGCTCGTAAACATAGAACTTAAAAATAACGTATATGCAAGATATAGTGAAAAGACTTAACTTTTTTTTCAGCCTACTAATTATTGTTTCACTTTTATCATTAAGCTATTGGACTTTCCCATGGGCTGACGACTATGGAATTTTTGCACTAATTAGGAATAATGATATACTTTCAACAGCGAAATATTTTTACTTGAATTGGGATGGTCGAATTATTTCTCCAGAAGGACTATTTATGCTTTTCACCTATAAATATCTTCCAGTTAAATTAACAATCCTTATAAAATCATTGGTTTTTATCTATTCTATGTACCTTATATCAAAACTGATATTTAAATCCAAGGCTAGTTTAATCAATATGATTTTAATCGTATTTATTTTCTTTTTTGGGCTTCGTAGCAGCGTTTCTGATATGATTTATTGGACCTGTGGCTCATATGCTTATTCATTTTTAATTATTCTATTATTTCTTCATTCGCTCAATAGAAAAAAGGAAAAAAGTATTTGGGTTATAATTTTAGCATTTTTACTTGGCTTTGCCGGTCCAAATAATTTCTTAATTGCTTTCTCAATAATATTAATACAATTTTTTAATAATTATATAGAAAACGGAACATTTCAAATTAGAAAAGTAAAATATCTAATTTTTTCGATTCTTGGCTTTTGCATGATTTTAATTGCACCAGGTAATTCTAAAAGAGGTTTTAATCTACAAGAGTTGAGCTTACCTAACTTAATTAATAAAATATTAAACAATTACACCCAATATAATTTTCAACTATTTGATGACTTTAAAATATTCATACTTCTGTGTGTACTATTAGGTTTAATATGGGATATTAAAACACAGCTATTTAGTAAAAATATAGTTAAGGAATTTTCTTTTTTTACTATTGTATACTTAATACTACTATTTCCTTATGCGATAGCTGAAAAATATGAAATTAGAAGTTTTTGGCCGAATGCATTAATCTTACTTTTAGGCCTTATTAATTTAACGTCATTCTTTAAAGAAAAAGCAAAAAAAACATCTCAATCAATTAATTTCTCGCTATTAAAAAAATTAAAGCCCTATCTGATTCTTGCTATACTATTATTTTTCTTTTTTTATATATTTAGGCAACATTTAAAAGCAAAGGAAGTACACCATCAGTTTTTAGTAAGAGAGCAAACTATTTTAACAAAGAAAAAGGATGGGTTAACTAACTTCTGTATCAAAGAATTAGATTTCTCTAATCGATCCATCATCCACTCCAGTAAAGATATTTCAGAAATATCTTACCTAAATTATATTGGTGAAGGCATGGAAAAATATTATGAAGTTGATTCGCTATGGAAATGTCCAGAAAATAAAAATAAATAACAAATAATCAATTATATTTTATCTAATATGTGCATTATAATCTTTATCAACTTGAAAATTAAAATAAGAACCTAACTTTTGCCACTTATCTTTATCTTCAAGATTTAGATTTATAATTCTGTCATTCCCAAATTCTTCAAAAAAAAACTTAACTTCTCGATTTCTATTTTCGTAAATTTCTTTATAAAATGAGCGATGTGACTCATCAAGTGTCAATCTATTATCGATTATGGATGAATATCGATTTTTATTTTCAAATTTGGAATCATTAAATTCTTTCAAGCGCCCATAAATTGATGCATGTAGGTGTGTATTGCCCAATGTTTTTCCAGTAGAGTGTCTAACCATTGAGTCAAACCATTTGTCAGCGTCTCTTTCTATTAAAACAAATTTTGATTTTGGAAAGCGATGAAACAATACTTTATAAAAGTCTAAACAAAACCATGGATCATCTTCGAATACCTGATTTAATTTAAAATCCCTACTTTGAAAAATACGTTCGTAATCTCCCTTAAACCAATTTACTGTCCAACTATTTTTTCTAGAAACACCCCATGTAGCAACTTGAAAATTATGATCTTTAAAAAATTGGCCCACAGAAGTAGTTCCAGTTCTTTGAACAGAAATACAAAATATTTTAGGAGCAGAGATTACTTTTAAAGCTTTTGTTAAAGACTTTACTTTATCTAACAAGGTTCAATCGTTTTTTTAATTTATCAATCAATAAGTTTCCTTCTAATAAAATTGGGGACTTACTTATTTTTAGAAAGGTCAAAAATAATAAGCTAAAAACTATCACTTTTACTATAGCCCAAAAATAACTGAATTCATTCGGCAAAAAATAAATTATAACAAAAACAAATAAAAAGGCAAAAAACAAATGAGGTACAACGGCTAAGAATTGCTCTTTTAATGAAATATTCAATGAAATTTTCGCTAATAAGTTATTTAATATCCATGCTAAAAATGCAACCCCAACATTAGCATATAAAAAAGCATAGAATCCACTAAAGTAAGCAAAAATAAATGGAATCAACTGCAATACTTTTCGAATGTTGCCGTAGTGAAAATTAGCCTTACTCTTTCCTTTTGCTAAAAATGCATTCACAATCATTGCACTAACAGGAAAGGTGAACCCTTTTAGAATCAAAATTTGAAAAATAGGAATTGACAGTTGCCACTTACTTCCAAATAAGCCAATAATTAACTCTTCTCCAATTAAAAAAAAAACTGCAGTTAAAAAGATTGAAATAGTAGAAACGATGTTGATTACTTTTAAGTAGATTCGTTCAAATCGTTTAGGTTCATTTTTTACTAGAGCCAGTGTTGGAAAAAAAATTTTAGAGATACTACTAGAAGAATTCTGTATAACTAACTTGTTTAAACTATTTGCCCGAGTAAAATAACCCAAAATTGCAGGTGAGAAAAGCTTTCCGATAATTAAAGTATCCATTTGTTGTATAATTTTATTTACCGAACTTGCAGCAAATACATAAATAGAAAAACTGCTCAACTTCTTAAGCTCTTTCCACGAAAATTCCAATTTTGGTTTCCAATCAGAGAGCTTCCACAATAAAATCGTCGATACAATAGCTCCAATAATTTGTTGAATGACCAATGCATACACACCATAACCATAAAAGGCAAAACCTATTGCAATGCAACCAGCAGAAATCTGAGCAATTAAATTTCGATAAGTCAAACTTTTAAAATCAAGCTTTTTACTCAAAATGGTAGCTTGCACAATATTAAAACTGCTTAAAAAAAAAGTAAAGGAAAGCAATCGAACTAATTCAGTAATAGCTTGATTATTAAAAAATTCAGCAATCCAAGGAGCAGAAATATAAATCAGTACAGTTAATATTATACCTGCAATTACATTTAAATAAAATACCGAAGAATAGGTTAAAGAAGTATTATTCTCATTCTGAATCAAAGCCGTTGCAAAACCCATGTCTTTGAAAATTTCTAACATACCAATAAAAACTAAAGACATGCCAACTAAGCCAAATTCAGAAGGACTTAATAATCGTGCTAGAAAAATTGAAATGATAAATGAACTAAGCTGCCCACCATAATTCCCAAATAAATCCCAAAACAAAGCATTACTTGCTCGACCTCTTAAATTATTCATTCGAGCCAATTAGTTTTTATCTTCTGAGTAATAACCATAACCGTAACCATAGCCATAGCCGTAGCCATAATTAGCCCCATAGCCAATACTGGATTTTTGCTGCACCGCATTTACTACGATGCCAATATTAGTAAACACCTTATCTTGATACAATTGATTGATATTTTCCAAATAAGATTTCTTGGTATAATTGTGGCGAACTATGTAAAGGGCAGCGTCTGCATAAACTTTTAGTAAAAGTGCATCGGTCACCAAGCCCAGAGGAGGGGAATCAATGATGATGACCTCGTACTTCGCTTCTAATTCTTGAAACAATTCCCGCATGGCGGCACTTTCAATCAATTCAGCTGGATTGGGGGGTATGGGACCGGAGGCAATTAAATCTAAATTATCTAACTTAGTGGCTTGAACTACTTCTTTTAAATTCGCCTTGCGAATCAAATAAGTACTCAAACCTATCTCGTTACTCAAGCCGAAATCCTTAAAAATTTTCGGCTTGCGTAAATCTGCTCCCAACAAAACCGTTTTCTTACCGGAGGCGGCATAAATGGCAGCCAAATTTATGGATGTAAAGGTTTTTCCTTCCCCACTAATGGAGGAAGTCACCAAAATCTTCGTGCATTCCGAACCCACCGTCATAAAATTCAATTTGGTTCGAATGCTTCTAAACGCTTCTGCCATTAGTGATTTAAGCGAATTAGCGACAATGATGTTATTGTCCAAGTCCTTTTTATGCATCACCGATCCCAAAACAGGGATATTGGTCAATTTTTCCAAGTCGGAAGGATCCACAATTTTGGTGTTCATCACATAAAACAAAAAGATCAATGCCAAGGGAATGGCTAAACCGCTAAAAATCCCAAACGAATAAATAGAACCAGATTTAGGGCCTATGTAGCTTACTCGATAGGTATCAGCAAAATCTAAGATTTGTGCTTTGGCAACATTGGAAGCTTTAGCAATGCTCGCCTCAGAGCGCTTGTTCAACAAAAAGGTGTACAAATCCGTCAATAACTTATTTTCCCGTAAAATCTTAAAGTATTCTCGTTGTTCTTGAGGTATTTTCAGCACCTTCTGCTCTTCTCGGTTAATTAAGTTCTTCAAAGAATCAATTAAGGCCACTACTTGTAACTTATTGGCAGCTGCCGCCTCCATTAAGTCTTTACGATAAGTCTCAACTGCTGCCTCAGCCCTATCATACATAGTACTATTGTCTTTATAGTTAAAGGCAGTCATTTTTTTCTCATCCAATGCTTTCACCAACAATTCGATCATTCGATCAATGTTGGGATCTTGAAAACCAAAAACCGCAGCGGAAGGAAAGGCGGTAAACTCATCTTGCTGCAGGGTTTTCATCAAAGCGGAATAGTATTCCTTTTGAATACTGCGCTGTGTGAGCGCATCTTCTAATTCAAACACCACTTCCATGTTATTGCTCTCTTCTTGAATAAAAATTCGATCCTGAAAGTTTTTCTTTTGGAATTGTTCCAGGCGGTGCTCCGTCACCACTAAAGAATCGGCAATTTCTCGCAATTGCCTGTCCACAAAATCAATGGTATTACTGGTAATTTCATTGTTCTGGTCCTTGCCCCACTGAATGTACTCTCGCATCAAGACATTCAAGTAATCAATTGATTTTGCCGGAGTACGCTCTTGATGGCTTAATATTAAAATGGAAGACTCTTGGTTCTCCACATCAATCTGAATGGAGCCTTGCAAATGCCTCGCTAAACCTCCTGTTGTATTAATGGTAAAGCGGTAATAATCTTCCCCATACACCGCATTGGAGTGCACGTTTAACTGGTAGCTGTTCTCTCCAATTTTCAGTGGTTCACTTATTCGTTTTTCAGGCGCTTTTTTAAGTTCTTCTTCTGAAGCATGTACGCGATAAAAGCCCTCTTTAGGAAAATCGATGAAATAAGCGCCAGGTATGCGCTCCCCATCCTTCAAAGTCAAAGAAAAATCACCTCTGGGGTACATTTCAGTGGTTTTGATATTACCTACTTTATAATAGGAATAAGGAATGTCTAATTTTTTAGCTACTCGTTCCATTAAGGGGAAAGAGCGAATAATCCCAATTTCATTCACCAAGCGGTTTCTACCGCTCACCAATTCCATACCCGGTAAAAAATATTCCTGCCCCCAAGAAGAATGTTCGTCTTTCACCAGCATGCGCGAATTAACGCTATAAGTAGCAGGAGTATAGCGCACCTGATAAAAAGCATAAGCAAAACCACCCAACAAACCTATCAGCACCAAGTACCAATAGCGCAACACATAAATCAGAAAAACTTTGGGATCAATTTGAAAAGCCGAAGAGGAATTTTGGTTCATTTATACACTTGAACTATAAGCTGCAAAGAAACGAATTTTTGTCGTTTTGCAGGTTTTGGGCAAATGTTTATTTATTTCTTCTTCATATATAGGTATAAAATGTTTATTATGAAACGCAGTGTCATCCTGAACTCGTTTCAGGATCTTGTATTATACCAATTCTCTTTATAAAACAGTTTTAATGTTTTATAATGTTAGAAGTGGTAAATACCTGCCTTTGTCGGCAGACAGGCCGATACAGAATATAAACAGTTCTTCTTTTGTACTGTATTATATTCGCAATCGGTATTTGTTGATATTCAGCATCTAAATCACGACTTAGATGCTGAAACAAGTTCAGCATGACTCAGTAGTTTGATTTGGCATTAATTTGTAAGTTAAAACTATAGTACTTTCTGCAAAAGATACACAATCAGCTTAATAGATGTATAAATTTCTTCCAATACTAATTATGAAAACGAACATCTAATCAATGCCCCGCATTGATGCG
>TARA_R110002096_G_scaffold413811_1_pt1 | contig 13995 bp, 17 predicted proteins | sample TARA_R110002096 | Tara Oceans TARA_R110002096 (sample SAMEA4397295) | marine metagenome | biome: Polar Biome; feature: [DCM] deep chlorophyll maximum layer (ENVO:01000326); material: water (ENVO:00002006), including particulate matter (ENVO:01000060) such as... | depth 35 m | reverse complement strand
TCTTCACGATTTTTGACCTTGGGTACAACATAGGTACAACATTTTGCTGTTTTTAGGATATCCATTTTAATGTAATCAATTGATACATTTTGATATTCAATTAAATTGGTTGAAAGAAAAAGAAATATTAATTACTATAGTTTAGGAGATATTCTCTAGAGTTTCGAATCTCTCACTCTCCAATCGACAGGACAATTTTCAATTTATTTTAAAACAATCTTTTTTTTATTATCTAAAACGACTAGATTTCCATCCTCCAAATCATTTTCTGCTAACACTAAACAATTCAGATTAAAAATACTATTTGTAATACAATGTTTTTATTTCCTTTAAAGCATCCTGAAACACTTTTGTGTTATCAAATGTATTGGCTACAACCAAACTTCCTTGAATTAAGACTAAAACCTTTATTGCTTTGTCTTTTGCTTGTTGAGGCTTTAATCCTAATTCAACACCAAAAGCACTAAAACCGTCTATCCATTTGTTCATATTGTCCTGCATATCTGTCCTAAAAAAGCTCAAAGCATTACTGGTACACATTGCACCAAGAATACAGGTTTTATCTCCCTGCGCATAAATTTGATTGGTATTTTTTAAAACAGTATCCAATCTTACTTTGGGTTTTAGATCAGTATTGGTTAAAACCTGAAGTAAATTAACCTCCAACCACTCGCTTACATATTGCAAAACGGAAGTAGCTATCTCTTGTTTTCCTCCCGGAAAACGATGATAAAGACTTGCTTTTTTTAACCCTGAACGTTCCGCTAAATCATTGAGCGTAGTACCATCGTAGCCTTTGTTACGCAGAACTTCCATTAGACCGTTCAATAAATCGGAGTCAATAACTTTTTGTGGTCTCATAATATGAAAATAGGGTTTTATTTTTACCATACCAAACGTTTGGTAAAATGTTATGTAAACTTTGTTGTGAAGCATTTAAAAAACTCACAAACTTATTTGTGTAATTATTTTATCAATTACTTCCGTCGGCGTTAGTATTTGATAAACCAGACGTCTTATATTTATAGAAAATAAAATGTAATGAATAGCTCAAAAATTGATATCCTCGCATTTGGTGCACATCCTGATGATGTAGAATGCGCGGCAGCTGGTGTATTGCTTAAGCATATTGCTATGGGTAAGAAGGTGGCGATTGTAGATTTAACTTCTGGAGAGCTTGGGTCTCACGGTTCGCCGGAAACCAGAAGAATTGAAGCACTGGAAGCTTCAAAAATTATTGGCGTTTCTTTTAGAGAAAAATTGAATTTGGGAGATGGTAAAATTGAAAATTCCGAGAAAAATAGAATTGCAATAATTGAGATCATTAGAAAGTATCAGCCAGACATTATATTATCAAATGCGATAAATGACAGACATCCAGATCATGCTAAATCGGCAGAATTAGTTGAGGCTGCAAACTTTTTATCTGGATTAAAGAATATTAAAACGTCATACAACGAAAAGAACCAGCTCCATTGGAGAGCAAATTCAGTATATCATTATATACAAGATCATTTTATAGATCCAGATTTTGTGGTTGATATTTCAGAATTTATGGAGAAAAAAATGGAGTCTATTCTTGCTTATAAATCCCAATTCATAAATCCTGTAAACGATGGTGCAAATTCTATTATTGGCTTACTTGACCAAATTAAAAGTATGAATACTATTTATGGAAGGCCAATAAATGCAAAATATGCCGAAGGGTTTACCATAAATCGCTATTTAGGAGTTAAGAATTTTTATGGACTAGAGTAATTATACCCAATAAACATTAAAACAAGCCTAATAATTCATTTGATATTAGTTTACAAAAGGAATAGCACCAATAACCTCCACTTCATCACCTAAAAATAGTGTTTTTCCTTTTTGATTATCTGGGACATACGTATTAACCGTTAAATGATACAGACTCCCATAATTAGGAACGAGACTTCCTTTAGGTAGATTTTCTTCTCTACTTCGTATCATCTTCTTTACAAATGATTTGTCGGTTTCACCAGTAAGTGGATTTCTAGGTGGTACATTGCATCGTGCTCTTGGACTAATACCTATCATTTCTACATCACCAATTTTAAAATGAACTGCTTTCCCGCTACCAGCAAAGAGATTTTCTTCCCAATATGCAGGAACACCACTCAATTCTATATTAGCTCTAAATCGCAACCTAAGAGTGTCCAAAGATTTATCGTTTAAATCCTTATGTAATGATTTTAGAGTCTCATCACTTACAATGGTTACGCTACTCGTTCCTGGCATATCCATAAATTCACCTTCGGTTCTTTGTAGGACTGATATTTTAGTTTCAAAAAAATCTTCCAGATAGGCTTCAAGTTTATCGTTTTTTTCTCTTAATTCAAACTCTTGCCAGTCCATCTTATTTCTGTTAGTAAGTTTGATAATACCTTTAGATAAATCAAATTCTGTTTTCAACTCATTTACTCGTCCAGTTCTTTTTCCGTTTACATAACGCCAATCTTTGGTGACCATTGCAAATTCTCTATCGTATAGTAAAGATCTAATACCTACTTCGGCTTCTGTAACTTCTATAGGGTCTAAAGATTTTACCGGGTAGAGTCTAATTTTTGAAAGAAAGGGTTTGTTTTTCATAGTTTTTTCTTTTGTGGTAAACGATTATCCACCTATGGTAATCATACTTCTATTTTTAGAATGCAACGTCGGGTTTTCCAATTTCTTCATTGTATTCATTCCGGCTCTTACAGCTTTCTTTTTAAAAATAGCTAGCTGTATTAAACCTTCTATTGGTTCGCTTTCGCGGAAGCGAGATAATAAATCGGTTTCCCCATTTGAAAAGAGACAGTTTTTTAATTTTCCATTTGCCGTTAAGCGAATGCGGTTGCAACTATCACAAAATGGATTACTTACCGAGCTTATAATACCATACGAACCTTTATATCCATTTATACGGAAATTACGTGCTGTAAAATTAGTTTCATTAGGGATTGTTACTACTTCTTCGACACCAAAATAATCGTACACTATATCTTCAATTTCTTGCTGAGTGACTAACTTTGATTTGTTCCATCTATTGCCATCAAAAGGCATAAATTCGATAAAGCGGATATTGATTGGACTGTCTTTAGTTAATTTTATAAAGTCGATAATTTCATCTTCATTAAAATCTTTTATTAATACGACATTCAGTTTTACGTTAAAACCGCGGTCAATTAATAATTGAATATTATCAAATGCTTTTTTAAACTGGTCTCTTTTAGTAATCGTTTTAAATTTATCTGAAACCAATGTATCAAGACTAACATTTATATCTTTAATATTATATTTTTCAAAATCGTCAATAAATCTATCGACCAGAATAGCATTCGTTGTTAATGAGAGTTGCACATCCAGTTTCGATAGTCCTTTAATAATTTCAGAAAAATCCTTTCTCAAAAGAGGTTCTCCTCCAGTCAACCTAATTTTAGTAACTCCATTTTTTACAAAAACACCTGCAATATCTATGATTTCTTGACCTGTCATTAAATGACTTTTTGGTGATAGCAATACGCCATTCTCTGGCATACAATAGTTACAGCGCAGGTTGCATTTTTCGATAAGAGAAATGCGAAGGTAATTGTGTTTTCTTCCAAAAGAATCTTGTAATATGTGAGTTGTAGATGACATTAGTGTTTATCTCCTTTAAGCATTGAAAATGTATGAAATAGATAAGGTAAAACGGCATCTAGTGATTCTGAAACTCCTTTTGGCGCACCCGGTAATGCAATGAGTAAAGAATTTCCAATGGTACCGACCACGCTTCTAGACAGCATTGCAAATGGTGTTCTTTCTTGTCCGTAGCGTCTTATAGTTTCTTCAGTTCCTGGCATCCGTTTATCTAGCATTGGAATTAGAGCTTCTGGCGTGACATCTCTGGGTGAAAGACCTGTTCCTCCAGTAATTATAATAAGGTTATTTGTATGCAAAAGTTCTTTAATCTTCTCCTGAATAGCTGCTACTTCATCTGGAACAATAACAGTATTAGAAACAGGAATTTCAAATTTTGAAAGCTGCTCTTCAATCACTTTTCCAGAGCCATCACGCCCTTCTCCTTTAGATAAACTATCTGAACAGACTATAATGCCCGCGTTAATCGTTGATGTATCTGATTTTTTAAAATCACTTTTACCGCCTTTTTTCTGCTGAAGCTTAATATGATGAATTTCGATATCCTTATCAATAGGTTTCAACATATCATACATATTTAAAGCAACAATACTGGCTCCGTGCATTGCTTCTACCTCAACGCCTGTTTTATAGATTGTTTTTACAACGACTTTTATAAGAATGTCGAGTCCGTTAATTTCAAAATCTATTCCTGTAAATTCTACGGGTAATGGATGACAGTCTGGCAATAATTCTGACGTTTTTTTTACACCCAAAAGCCCAGCAGCTTTACTCATTGCAAAAACATTTCCTTTAGGAACCGTGTCGTTTTTAATTGCATCAATAGTTTCCTGCTTGCTTACGCGAAGCGTAGCGTGTGCCTCTGCAATGCGCAGTGTACTAGATTTATGTGTGATATCTACCATAGTCTATTCTTTATTTTTTTTCCATTGAAAAGTACCTTCTTCAAAATGCTCTTTTCCAAAAATGGGTACTTCACTCTTTACTCGGTTTACTATATATTCCGTAGCTTCATACACATAAGGTCTGTGTGGTGCAGAAACAAATACGAACAGACAAATTTCTCCTACAGCGACAGTACCTATACTATGATAGATATGCATACAGGTTAAGTCGTATTTCTCAAAAGTTTCTTCTCGAATCTCTTCCAGTTTTATTGTAGCCATTTCTTCATAGGTTGAAAATTCTATGGCAATTACAGTTTTGCTATCCACAACATCAGCTCGCACTTGTCCTAAAAATATGTTGTGTGCTCCTATAACTGTTTTGGTTTGATGTTTGGCAATAGACTGCCCGATAAATTCAGTAGAAATAGGTCCATCAATAAATACTTTTTTGCTCATTATAATAAAATTTTAGTAAGGTTAGGCGCATTTTCATTTAAGCAATATATATGGTTAACGTTATGTTTTTTCAATAGTTTATAGGCTTTTCTGCTTCGTATACCACTTTGACAGAAAAGGGTTATTGTACGCTTCTTTGGTAGGTCTTTAATAGATAACTCCAAATTTGAAAGCGATATTTGTAAGATATTTTCTGCTTTAATTTCAGGTAGTTCCTCGGGTTGTCTTACATCTATAATTAAATGATTTTCCGCTTTCGCGGAAGCATAGAATACCCTATTAATTTGGTGTTCATTCTCAAAAAAGTCTTGAGTGACTTGTATTGCCGTATTCTTTTTAAAATCAAAAACAGACTGTTCGTTTGTTAGGCTATCTATCATTAAAAGTTTTCCTGAAAGCACGTTGCCAATCTCAAGAATTATTTTTAGTATTTCATTGGCTTGGAGTGCTCCCGCAAGTGCGACAGTTGTACCTAAAACACCTACTTCAGAGCAACTCAAAACATCTTGGTCAGGTTCAGGATAAAGACATCGATAAGTAGGTCCATTTTTATAGTTGAAAACAGAAATTTGCGATTGAAATTTATAAATAGAACCGTGAACAAAGGGTTTGTTAAGAAGTACACACGCATCATTAATTAAATACCTTGCAGATATCCTATCTGTAGCATCTACAATAATATCGTAATCTTCAAATAATGACAGTGCATTATCTCCATTAAGATAGGTTGTATGAGACTTAATAAGTATATCAGGATTTAATACTTTTAATTGTTTTGAAGCAATGGTTGCTTTATACAAACCCACATCTTCATTTGTGTACAACACTTGTCTATGAAGATTACTTGTAGCAATGGTATCTCCATCTACGATACCAATAACTCCTACACCAGAAGTTGTTAAATACGGTAAGATAGCACAGCTCAAACCACCAGCGCCAATAACTAATACGCTCGCTTTCTTAAGTTTACTTTGACCCTTTACACCTATTTCTGGTAAGGTAGTTTGCCGTATATATCGCTCTTTATTTTTCATATTATCCTCCTGCAAATGGTGACAAAACAGCAATTTCATCATCTTGTGATAGTGACTGTTGGTTGTCTGTTACCAGTTCTTGATTAATCGCTATTTTTATTATACTCGAATTAAGTTCATATTCAAGCTTCAAATATTCGATAAGATGACTTACTGAAGGCATTTGTAGTTCTAACAATTCTGAGGTTTTGCCTGTCTTTTCTGCTACTTCTCCAAAATATTTTATATGTAAGTTTTTCATAGGTCTAGATTAAAAATAATTTTACACTTGCTATTACTAGCACTACTGCTAGTAGATTGGTTAATGTTTTACTGTTGAATTTTCCGCTTCCAAATATCGCACCAATACTTCCTCCAATAATAACGACAGGAAGAAGATAAAAAGCGTCTAAAGGAATTTCTCCACCTTTTACTGTAAAACCAATAATTCCGGCTATTGAATTTACAAAAATGAAAAGGGCGGAAACTGCAGCAGCTTGTTTCATTGTCGCAATACCTAAAAGAATGAGAATCGGGCTTAATATAATTCCACCACCGATGCCGATCATTCCCGAAAACAATCCTATCGAAAACCCAATAACAAGCGAAAGCCATAACCGTGGTTCTCTAATTTTAATAGGTATTTTACCAAACACATTCAACATTCGTAATATTGCGACGATGAGAAAAACTGCTAGAATTTGTTTATATAAACCAGGATTGATTTCTATATAACCACCTATAAATGCTGCTGGTATTGAGGCCATGGCAAATGGGTAAAATAGTTCCCATTCAAAATGCTTGTTTTTTTTGAAAAACCAGAATGAGATTCCCGATACGAAGATATTAAGCAGCAAGGCGCTTGGCTTCATTACCAATATAGGCAACGAGAACAGAGCCATTAATGCCAAATAGCCACTAGCACCACCATGACCTACGCTCGCATACATAAAAGCGACCAGTGCTAGGACGATAAAAAATGGAATGATTATATGTAGTTGAGAAAGATCCATTAGCTAAGTAAATCGATATAATGTATGGTTTCGCCTTTATTTATTACTTCTATGTCTTCGGGAACAATCAATAGTGCATTAGCTTCTGTAAAAGATTTCAGCATAGAAGATTCTTGACCATAAAGTGGACGAGCTAAAATATTATCTTCAATCATTCCTTTCAGAAATAGCGTTTTTGAAAACTTGTTTTCAATTCTTGATTCTGTGGTTGCCTGTTTTTTTTGTGTTTTAAATTTTTTGTGTCCTAACATTTTACGAAGTGCAGGTGCAACATACACATAAAAACACGTAAGACTTGAGGCAGGATTGCCTGGCAAAGCAAAAATGCTTGTCTTATTTTTTGAGCCAAACCAAAGTGGTTTTCCTGGTTTTTGATTGACTTTGTAAAAATGTTCTTCAACTTGATTGGCCTCTAGAGCACCTTTAACGAAATCGTAATCTCCTACTGAAATTCCACCGGAAATCAATAGCAAATCAGAATTTTGCAGACCTTTTCGAATAGCTTTAATAGTTGCCTGTAAATTGTCCTCGACAAAATCAATCTGTATGGCTTGTATACCAAATCTTCTTAGAGCCTGTTCTAAAACAATTGAATTGCTTTCATAAATCTGACCTTTCCCAAGTGGATTGCCCAATGTTTGAAATTCATCGCCGGTGATAAGAATTGTTACTCTGGGCTTTTTATAAACCGATACGGTTTCAATACCCAAACCAGCAAGAAAACCTAAAGCTGCTTCAGATAGAAAAGTTTTTTTAGGTAAGGCTATTTTATCCTTTTTTTGTTGAATTCCAATAGGTCTAATGTTTTCATTCTGTGTCGGCTTTTTCAATATCTCAATATGCCCACCTTGTTTCCTAATATGCTCTTGCATTACTACAACATCTGCATCTTTGGGCACCATTGCTCCAGTAAATACTCTAACCGCTTGGTTCTTTTCTAGTTTCTTAATCTCTGTATTTCCAGCTTTTGATTCGCCAACAATTTTATATGAATTTTCTGCGGAAAGTTTTATTGCATATCCATCCATTGAGGATTGCCGAAATGGTGGCATATTAATTTTGGAAATCACATCCTCTGCAAGCACATAGCCGAAACATTCGACAACTTTTTTCTTGACAATTGTTTCTGGAGCAACCTCCCGATTTATAATATGTAAGGCTTGGTCAACTGAAATCATTTTACTGAATCTTCATATCGTTTTGACAACTCTTGGCATTGGTGTTTTAATACTCCATTTTTAATTTTGGGCTTTGCTCCCCATTTTGGAACCTTTTGGGTATCCAAAACTTTTAATTCCGAACTATGCCCTCCGACATAATCCACTTCCATTCCATATACCAGTTCTGAAACTTTATGATGTCTAATTACATAAGAGCACATTATACAGGGCTCGTGTGTACTGTACATTGTTGCACTTGAGATTAAAGCTTCATTATCCTTTTGTACGGCATCTCTTATGGCTAGAATCTCGGCGTGGTTTGTAATGTCCTTGCTTGACCTACCGTTTTCAATTCCTTCCCCAATAATGTTATCTTGGTAAACCAAGATTGAACCTACAGGCGGATTTCCGTTTTGCAGTGCTTTTTCTGCCAAGGCAATGCAATGCTTCATATATTCATTATGTCGATTTTCTGTTACCATCTTGGTTTGTATTTATACATCTTAACCCTTTTTAATTCTATATTTCTCAAATTCCGATTCGGTGTATCTCGGTGTGATATGCTGCGGGCAGTTCCAATCAAAGGCCTTTACATTTAAAACAATGAAATGGTCTATAGTTGCAGCATAATTTTCTGATACTAAAACCTCGGAAAGACCAGCATCCTTGCTATCGATCAGTTCAACTTCAGCCCAGATTTTCAATCTGGTTCTTGTGGGATAGTCCATTAGTATTAATGCCACTTTGCCATTGTCCACAAGATTTCCATAAGAAATGTATTGCATATTACCTCTATAATTGGCAAATGCGATTTGAGTGGATGAGAGGACTTTAAGAAAACCTTTTGGACCGCCTCTGAACTGGACATAAGGCCAACCGTTGTCTCCAACGCTAGACATATAGAACATATCCCGACTTTCAATAAAATCTTTTTCGCCTTGGTAGAGCGTATTCATTTGCATCTTTTCCATTCCGAGATAATTGTTTCTCGAACCCTTAGCTCTTTGTTCTTCTTTTACACTTTCGGTAAATGCGATATCGGTAAAATTCTTTATCATCGTTTTAGATATTTAAATGTACATCTGACGTAGGCTTTGCACAGCACAAGAAAATCTTGTTCTCTTCAGAGGGTTGCATAAAAGGTTCTGGGTCATATTCAATATTCCCATCAATCAGCTCTGTTTCGCAGGTTGAACAAGTACCCATCCTACAACTGCTAGGTGGTGTCAATCCACTTTTTTCAGCTAAGTCCAAAAGGCTTATTGAGTCAGAATCCCATACTGTATTTAAACCTGACTTAGAAAATTTGACCTTAAATATTCCATTGTCGGTTTCAATATTGGTGACTTGGTTACCTAGCTTCTTGCCTTCACCAAAAAATTCATAGAAGATGTTCGATTCAGACACCTTAAGGCTGATGAGATTATCGTACATAGCATTCATAAATCCCGTTGGCCCACAAATGAAATAATCATTGTCACCCTGTATGGTTTTACTTAAAGCGTCTTCGGATATAAAACCTTCAAAATCATAGTCGATGTTTGGTTTTTCCGGCTCCTTTGGAAAGGAATGGAATATTGAAACCATCAGATTTGGATGCCTGTGTTGCAGTTCATTCAACCTTTTAGAAAATGGTCGGACACTCTTATCCAAACTTGAATGAAGAAAATGTACTTTCCTATCCGTTTGATTGGAAACGACGTATTCCAACATACTCATCATTGGTGTGATTCCAACGCCACCTGAAATTAGGACTATTGTATTTTTGGTTTCAACATCCAGATGAAAATCGCCCATTGGGTGACTCAGCTCAATTTCACACCCAATTTCTAAGACATCGTGAAAATATCTGGAAACACGACCTTTTGACTCTCTTTTGATGGTAATGCGGTAGTGCTTTCCATTTGGGGTATCTGAGATTGTATAATTTCTTGATACGGTTTCTCCGTTTTCCAGTTGGATTTTAACCGTGATAAATTGCCCAGGCAAATAGGGCAGAACCGCTTGGCCTCCTTTTGGTTTAAGATAGAACGATTTAATCGTGCTGCTTTCCCTGATAATAGTCTCTATGTAAAATTTCTCGAACATCATTTTGGATTAAAAGGTGAATAACCGTTGAATTCCCAATTGGTGTTATTTTGATTCTGTGTAACAGTCCATCTCAAAGTCTCGAAAGTCCAATAACGTCCCGTTCCTCCAGTATGCTTTAGGTCTTCCTCACTATTCTGGTTGAAGAGAATGGAAGCTTCACCAGTAAGCTGTAAAGTTTTGTTTTCCTTAAAATCAACGAAGAGTAGTCCGGCTCTTTCATTTTGAACAAAGTTGCCCAAGGTGTTGTAAAGGCTGTTCCCTGAATAATCAGGAATCTTAATCGCTCCTGTATCCGTAATTTTGACGAACCCGGGATTTCCTCCTCTATGTGACGCGTCCATTAATTGGTTGCTACTTTGGCTTCCAACAAATAAGGTATCCGATGACTTAATCCATTCTTTCAGTTCATCTGATAAAGTCTCACCGCTTATTTGCTCTGACTGTCCTTTGACAGTATTATTTTTTATGATTTTTCTTTGTTGGATGTATTTGGGACAATTGGGGTAAGCTTCTAGAACATTTAAACTAACTACATCGTCGTCGATGGTGATTTTGCCGTTTATGCGGAATCGTCGTCGAGTTGCCAACTCTATGAAGAGTGTGCCTATTTGGTTACTTGTTAGTATGTTGTTATAGAAAATATCAAGTTTGCTACTAGTTACCTGTTTTAAGTTTATGGATAATTTATTGTGTCCTCCCACATTGATAAATCCATACGGTCCCGAGAGAATCGATACCCAAACATTTTGCTCATCATCTACGCTACTAACGATGGTCATCGACTGGTTTTCGATAAACTTGATAGCTCCGGGCACAATGGAATCAGTGATTACCCTACCATTGGCATCGGCGATATTAACTTCTTCTGTGAGTTCCTGAATTTTACGTTCTCCCTTGTGGTACATACTATTTAATTTTTATGCTAATAAAATTCGCCCAGACTCGTTTAAAAGTCTGGACGAATGAATATTCTAGAATGTCAAGATGCTATACCCTTCATTCTGTAACTTAACCAAGCTTGGCAATCCTGTAGTACCGGGAACTTGGTTATCGGTAATAAGGTCTAATCCTGATGCTTCAGCACCGAATACATCGGCACATCCACAGGATATACCCTCAATCTTGTCCTCAACGGCCTTGTAAAGTGCGTTTCCAGGATGGTCTTCCTTTTGAAGTTGCTCAGGCCATCTTGTGCCTGCCCCTTGGAATTGAATCTTTACATCTTCGCCAGCTGTCTTAAAATCATAGGCGGCGGCCAATGCGTTGAATACTCGGCCCAATGCTTCATCGGACCCTGCTTTTGGTTCTGAAAGAACCACAATCGCTGTTTTACTCATAATTATAGATTTAAATTAAACTTCGGCTACTTTTTTTGGTAGCACTTTTTTTGTTTGGATTAAGTGAATTATTGAATTTTATTCTTCTTCAGAAAATTGAGAATATGGTCTGCTATCTCTTCACCCTTCTCTTCTAAGGCGAAATGGCCTGTGTCTAAAAGATGAAATTCAAGGTTCTTTAAATCACGCTTGTAGGGATACGCACCATCAGCTGGAAAGATATAGTCGTTCTTTCCCCATACGATGAGAGTAGGTGGCTGATGTTTTCTGAAGTATTCTTGCCATTTAGGATAAAGTGGAACATTGGTTCTGTAATCGTAGAACATTGCCAATTGAATCTCATTATTTCCTTTTCTCTTGATGTGTCTCTGGTCAATTTGCCAATTGTCCGGACTGATTTTCGTCGAATCCTGTACACCGTGCGTATATTGCCAGACCAGGCCATCGGGCGAATGAAATCCTTCCAAGGCTTTTCCGTTTTCTATTGTATTATTTTTCCAGTATTTCTTTATGGGTATCCAAAAATCGCGCAGCCCTTCTTCATAAGCATTCCCATTTTGAATGATTAGAGATTCAACACGCTCTGGGTATTTAGCAGCAATTCTGAAACCAATTGGAGCTCTATAATCCATTAAATAAATGCTATACTTTTTAACATTCTTTTTTTCTAAAAAGCCTTCAACAATTTTTGACATATTATCAAAAGTATAGTCAAAATCCTCAATTGATGGTTGGCCGCTTCTGCCATAACCGGGATAATCAGGTGCGAGCACGTGATACTTTCCAGAAAGTGATTTTATAAGATTACGGAACATATGTGAAGATGTAGGATAACCGTGTAATAGTAGTACCGTAGGTTTATCCCTCGTTCCCGCCTCTCGGTAAAAGATGTCTATTCCATCTATGTTGATGGTTCGGTGGTATGTAGGTTCAATGTGCGAAAGGTGGTGGATATCATCAACCGTGCTTTTACTTTTTTTAAATGATACCGACATAACAGCCAGACTTACTAATAGTGCTGCTGTAAAAACAGATTTAATTCTTCTTGTATTCATAGTTTTAGTTTTTTTACCGAACGTACGGTAAAATATTAATATAAAAATTTTATTTGTTCAGATATAGGGATTTAATATGTTCGATGGTTGCGGTAAAGTATTCGTTTGAATCCATTCCTTTGGATACTATTAACGCACCCTGTATATTTATCAAAACCTGGTGACCAAGTTTCTTGGCGTATGGCCTATCAAAACCGAATGCCGATGCCAGATCCGTGAAACCCTTGATCCATTTGCTCATACTGCTGTTCAACTCATCACCGAACAGATCTAGTCCAATTTGTCCGGAGACGGCTTTCATCAAACAAGCCTTGTTGCCATCCTCATAAATGTCATTGATATTATCCAGTACTTTTGATAAACGTTGTTCGGGTGGTTTTGTCTCGTCAGCTATCACGCTAAGGATATTGGTTTCCAGCCAAAGGTCAATATAGGCGAGTAATGCCTGTCCGATTTCTTTCTTTCCGCCAGGGAATCTATGATACAGACTTGCCTTTTGTAATCCGGCAGCCCGGGATAAATCATTAAGGCTTACACCGTCATATCCCTTATCTCTGAGAACGGACATCATACCGTTTAACAATTCCTCGTCTTGAACTTTCTGTGGTCTCATACTGCAAATATATGAAAAAAATTATTACCTACCAAACGTTCGGTAATAAAATTACTATATTCGGTTCTGTCGCATTAATTAGAAAAGCCTGTGTTTTTAAAAGAGAATCTGATTTCAAGAAGCAAGAGTGCAGAACGTTTTAAACGTTGAAGAACTAGGTTTCAATATTTGATCCTTTCTAATCATATTTATTATTTCTATTCCTGCTAGTGTTCTTTGTGCTGCCTCAAATTCTTTAAATCCTGTTGAAATTGCTATTCTTCTTTTAATACTCCGATGGTCTTGCTCTATAATATTGTTCAAGTATTTGACTCGTCTAATCTTTATCTTTTTTCTAGTGAAGCTTCTTTTATTCCAAGTTTTTATAGCTGCAGTATTAGCGCCGCTTTTATCTATATTTATGATTCTAGGTTTACCATTGTTTCTAATAGCTTTATTCAAGAACTTTTGAGCAGAACCTTTCATTCTTCTTTTGGTTAGTAGGAAGTCTATAGTGTTTCCTTGTTTGTCAACAGCTCTATATAAAAACCTGTCTTTACCAGAGACTTTAATATAAGTTTCATCTAACCTCCAACTTTTAGCTACTTTCTTTTTACGCTGATTCATATTGAACTCAATCTCTTTCGAGAACTTAAAGACCCATCTTTGAATGGTGGAATGATCAACTTTAACACCTCTAATAGCTAAAAGCTCTTCGACATCACGATAGCTTAGAGTGAATCTTAGTT
>TARA_R110002096_G_scaffold339522_1_pt1 | contig 13996 bp, 5 predicted proteins | sample TARA_R110002096 | Tara Oceans TARA_R110002096 (sample SAMEA4397295) | marine metagenome | biome: Polar Biome; feature: [DCM] deep chlorophyll maximum layer (ENVO:01000326); material: water (ENVO:00002006), including particulate matter (ENVO:01000060) such as... | depth 35 m | reverse complement strand
TTCAAAACTTCGCGCTGTTCATCTATTGTATTAAGTGTATTAACTACTACTAAATCAGTTAGGAGTGGGGAAATTTTAATTGAATCGGTTTCAGAAACGGAAATAATACTGTACTTAAATCTCTTTAGAAGTTCAGGGTCTTTTGAAACTGGAAGAGTATAATTAGATTCTGAGCTGGTAAGGAATTGTTTAGTAACATCTTTTTGTAAAGAATCTACAATCACTCTCATAGATTGGATGTTCATAGTTCTGTCACTTCTGTTTCGTCTGTTTGGATCGGAGCGTTCGAACGATAAGTTTCCAATATCAAAGGTGATTCGGTGTTTCTTGAATTTAGTCCTTTCAATATTACTCTTGGCACTAGAGCTTGCGGGCATAGTTTCTTGCATGGTACCTGCATAGAGAATAAGTGTAAGCTCAGTTTCATTTTCAGCGAGAAGCATTCCCTTTTCAGCCGTTATATACGCTCGGTCTCTATCGTCCGAAGGTTCCTGAAATAATAAAACTCCATATAAACTATCCGTTTGTCCATCAATATGATCTACGAGGAATGTGTAGCCTTCTATTCCATCATAAAATGAGTTAGGTTTCAAGTCAAAGCCAGGCTTCTTGAGCCTAATATCTATGAAAAGAGATCGAGCTTTATGGTTAGCTTCGGGTAAAACACTATTCGAAAACCACGAAAGACCAATAAATAATAGAAAAGCGGAAAATAGAATAGGAATTATTAGGCGGATTGGGTTAACTCCAGAAGCTCGAATTGCAGTGAGCTCATTAAGTTCAGAGAATTTTCCGAACGCCATTAACGTTGAAATGAGAACAGCCATTGGAGCTGCTAACACAACCATATAAGCTAAGTTGGTCAAAACAAGCTCTATAATCACTAAAATAGGAATATCTTTGCCAATGAGTTTATCAATATGAAGTATCAAAAACTGAAGCAACAACAAGAACATCATTGTGAAAAAACAGAATAAAAAAGGCCCTATGTGCCTTTTTAATAAATCTATCTGTAATTTGTTAAATAATTTACGCAAGATGGATAATTGTCTTTAATAACTTTTTGTTAACCGGATGGTAAATAATATGCATTTATTATTCTAAAAATAACGCTTTGTTCTACTATAAAAACTTTCAAGAAACTTAAATATATGCTATTATCTTGACCACTTTTGAATCGAAACCGTCTTAACCCAAAGCCTATTACCGGAACGCTACAGAATTTAACTAAATAATCGAGTTGTATTAGGCTGTTGTACTTGATCACTAAGCTTTTTAAATCATTTTTGTGCGTTCTTATTCTTCTGTTTATAGCGCCTAAGATTTCCTATGCCCAAGAATCTCCAGCCGTTGATTCAGTGGCTGTTATTCCTGATAGTGCGTTAGTGGGTGTTAAATTTTTCTTTCCTAGCCCTAAAAGTCACTTTGCTCAGATAAGAGCTAAGAATGCAGGCCACATGTACCAACTGTTAGCTGCTGACGATAAAGTAACTGTAACTTGGGATACTGTTTCTGTATTCACTATTCGCAGAACTATTTCTGGCGAGGAGGTATTTCTACCAAGCGTTGTTGATGCTGAAACTTATGCTGAGCTACAGAAAGAAGTGCAGAATAGAGCGTTAAGACTTCAACTTGTGGAAGAAGGAAGAAAGCTGGAAACCCAGGGTCGAGGTCTGTTAGACTTTAAGATAAAAGTTCCTGGTGGTGAAAATTCCGCATTTACCACTATTTTTGGAAAACCTGAAGTTAACCTACGTGTTAATGGATCTGCGAATATGAATATTGGAGCATCTATTCAAAAAGTAGAAAGCCCAAATATTCCCGAAGATCAGCAACAGACAATCGATCCGACCTTCAATCAAAATCTTCAATTAAATATTGAAGGTACCATTGGCGACAAGCTTACCATTGCAACCGATTGGGATACAGAGCGCCAATTTGACTTCCAAAATAGGCTTAAAATTGAGTATAAGGGGTATGAAGACGAGATTATAAAGCAAATCGAAATGGGTAACGTTTCTATGGAAACAGGTAACTCTTTGATTAGCGGTGGGGGATCCTTGTTTGGAATAAAATCCATTGCTGAAGTTGGACCTCTAAAGTTTACTTCTGTTATATCACAACAGAAAGGGGAAAGCAATACCCAAACCATTACAGGTGGTTCTCAAGAAATCCCTTTTAGCCTTAGGCCATCTGAATACGACGACGATAGGCACTTTTTCTTAGATTTTTATAACCGCCAACTATTCGAAGAGAGTGTATCCAATCCACAACAACTAAAAATTGCTTACCAAGTTTCTGAGCTAAATGTGTGGATTCAAGACGCTTCGGCTTCAGGAACAGATGCTGATGCCGTGAAAGCTTACACCTTTGTGGATTTAGGTGTTGATGATAACGGTGATGGCACGTTCGGGCTTCCTGGAAATGCAAGAGATGGCATAGATGATGAACTATTGGATTCGTTAAGATCGGTTCCTTCTATAAATCCTGATGAATTTAACTTACCGGGTGAGCTGATTCAAGAAGGTTATTATAAATTACTTCAACGTGGAATAGATTACGATTTTAACGAAGCCTTAGGCATTATAAGTTTGAAGCGGAGAGTAGGAAGTAATGCCACTTTAGCAATCTCTTTTATTTATAAAGACCCCACTACTCAGCAGGATATTGAAGTTGGAGATGTTATTGCGAAATCGAGTGGTTATAGCTATTTCAAGTTATTACGACCAAAGAATTTGGACAGTGGAAATAAAGCGTGGCCTCTAACATTGCGTAATATTTACTCACTAGGAGTTAACAATGTAACTCAAGATGGGCTTACATTAGATTTACAAGTTACGAGAAGTAATATTGGAAGCGATAGAATCTCGGGTAGATCAACACCACTTTTACAAGATCTTGGTTTAGATAGAATTAACACTCAAGGTGCTTTAACTCCTGATAACTTAATTGATTTCGGAGCTATTACTTTTGATCCTAGCAATGGTAGAATCATGTTTCCGTATTTAGAGCCATTTGGTTCTCGTATGGAGGAGTTAGTTGCCGATCTCCCAGACGACCAGTCAAGTTTGGTGTTTAATGAGTTGTATGTAGAAAAGCAGAGTGTAGCAGCCAATGTAGAAAGTGATAGATTTTTTAACATAAGTGGGACCTCGAAAGGAGGCTTATCAAGTACTTTTTTACTTGGTGCCTTTAGTGGTATTGTTGAAGGATCTGTGCATGTGTATGCAAATGGTGTAGAATTAACGCAAGGCACTGATTACGAAGTTGATTTTTCTTTTGGTAGTGTAACCATATTGAACGATCGTTACTTAGCTGCTGGGCAGGATATTCGGATCGATTACGAAAGCAACCAGTTTAGTGTAATTGGCCAAAAGAATTTTACAGGTCTTCGTGCAGAATACGAGGTTAACAAAGACATCAAATTTGGAAGTACCTTTTTTAAACTCAAAGAACAGCCAAATAGTGATAAAATTAGGATAGGTAATGAGCCTATCAATAATACTGTTCTTGGTCTTGATGCTTCGGCAAGGTTCGAAACCCCATGGATTACTCGTTTTATAGATAGAATCCCTTTACTTCAAACTAAAGAAGCCTCAAATTTAAGTTTAAGTGGTGAGTTTGCTCAGTTAAGACCTGGAGTTTCTCAGACCAATGCTATTCGAGATGCGATAGACAGAAATGAATTATATAGTGATGAAGAGAGTGGGCTTGTTTTTATAGATGATTTTGAAGGAGCTGAGTATAGCATACCATTTAATAATCCAACACGATGGAATTTGCCATCTGCGCCTGCTGCAGTTCCCGGTTATGCACCAGATGAGGTTGTTTTTCAATCGGGTAGTTCTGCTTCACCAGCATCCGATTTGTCTTCTCGAATAGACCGTTCCGACTTAAGAGCTCAATTCTCTGTGTACGATATTCCTAGGAATGTTGGCAATATCTTAGGAAGTGTAGAAGGTACACCCGAGTCTAGAACGGTGCTTATTAAAGAAGTTTTTCAAGGTAGAGAGACTAATAATCCGCAAGATGAAGTTATTAATACGCTGGATGTTTATTATAACCCTACAGAAAGAGGTCCATATAATTATAATCTCGATTTAAAAGATGTGCTAGAGAATAGCCCCGAGAAAATGTGGGGTGGAATGACAGCGGTTTTACCATCAGGGCAAGAAGATTTAGCTCAGAATAACATTGAATTCTTAGAGTTTTGGGTACAAAGTATTCTGCCTGATGGAGAAGCTCCGACCGCGCAAGATGTACAAGATTATAATGGTACAATCTATGTGGATCTAGGGATGGTTTCAGAGGATGTAGTTCCCAACTTTCGTCCAAACACAGAAGATGGCTTAGCAACAGAGCTAGATGATTTAGAGCGCGATATATCCAATCGTTCATACGTTCCTTCAATTACTCCAAAGCCCCTGGGTCAGTTTTCAAATGATAATAGAGACCTTGAAGATGTTGGCTTTGATGGAGTACCAAGTAAAGGCGGATTTACGGAAACTTTAAACGAACAATCGCTTTTCGAGACGTTTATAAACTCTATGAGATCTGCATACGGAGAAGAAAGTGAAGAATTCAAGAAAATTGAAGCAGACCCTTCGAATGATGACTATGTGTACTATGGTGAATCTAAAGTTAGTGATTTAAAACTTCACGAAAGGTTTCATAGGCTTAGAGGGTATCACGAGGGCAACACTCCAGTTTCTGGAGGGGAAAAACGCGCAATAACTCTTAAGCCAGATAAGGAAGGTTTAGTTACACCATCTAACATCCAACAGGCAAACTCATATTACCAATACGAGATTAAATACAACCCTGCAGACTTTAGTAAGCTAGAGGTAGGGACACCAGAGACCTATATTGTAGACAAAGTAGATGGTGGTGTGCAGGAAAGAACTTGGCGATTAGTTCGAATCCCATTAACTGAGTTTGCACGTAATGTTGGCGGGATAAGTGACTTTCAGAATATTTCTTATATAAGAATATGGATGTCGGGCTATAAAAAGCCATTCACTTTACGATTTGCAACGCTTGAATTTGTTGGTAGCCAATGGCGTAAAGTCGATAACATTTCAGAGTCGGAAAATTCTACAGCCGATTTTAAAGTAAGTACAGTTAATATTGAGGAGAATGGAAGCCGTTCGCCCATTCCTTACCGTCAGCCTGAAGGTTCGATCCGATCCATTAATAGAGGCGCTCAAGTTCAGTCTTTAGCCAACGAGCAAAGCTTAGTATTACAAGCTAAAAACCTAGGGCCAGGTGAAATCATGATGGTTAAAAAGGTTTATGCTGGAGGCTTGAATTTTCTGAATTATTCAAATGTAAGGATGTTCGTTCATGGTGAGGGTTATGATAACCAAGGCGATGCTGAGCTCGTAGTTCGAATGGGGAGCGATTTAGAAAATGATTTTTATGAATATCGACAACCCGTAGTACCATCGGATCCTAATTATAATTATGGCACCTTCGATCCAAATGATGGATCTCGATTAGATACCGAAGCCGAACAAGTATGGCTGTACGATCAAAATAGTATGAATATTATTGTTTCGGCTTTTAATGTGTTAAAGCAGGAACGGAATAGTAATGGAGCAGACCAAACGGTACTCTATGAGAAACCCGCTGAAGGTGGAGCACCAGGAGCAATAATAGCGATAAAAGGAAATCCATCTTTAGATAGAGTATCGGAACTCGCATTGGGTATTAAAAATCCTTTTGACGTTACTGGCACACAAGGCATATCATCCTTAAATGCAGAATTTTGGGTAAATGAATTAAGAGTATCAGGTTTTGATAATGAAAACGGATGGGCTGCAAATGCTAAAGCCAGCTTTAAACTAGCCGATTTTGCAACCGTAAATGCAAATATTAGTAGACAAACAAATGGTTTTGGGGGATTGGAATCGAGATTAGGACAACGAAGAGTGTCCGATCAAGAGGCTTACTCATTAAGCTCTACGGTAAATGTTCATAAACTTGTTCCCGATCGCTACGGATGGTCTTTCCCAGTTACTGTTTCTACCCGTAAGTCTACTTCCACCCCTAAATTTTTGCCCGACCAAGGAGATGTTCGTTTAGATGATTTTATCGAATCCGTGAATATTCAAGATGTTTCTAGTAGTGAAAAACAGAACTTGATCGATGATAAAATTCATGATATTCAGACGATTAGCCAAAGTAATTCGTTAAATATATCGAACATATCTAAATCAAATTCCAAAGGTAAACTAGCCCAGTACACTATAGATAAACTAAAATTGAGTTATGTGTACAACGAAGGTTATGCAAGAAATCCACAGCTTCAATTTCAAAATAATTGGAATTACACAGCAGGCATTAACTATAATTTAAACTTCAAAAATGTAAAGTTATTTAGGCCATTTAAGTTTACCGAAAAAGTGCCTGTAGTTGGTACATTGGCATCGCTTCGATTTGGGTATATGCCATCAAGTATTTCTGCGTCAAGTTCGCTAATCAGAAATTATGACGAAAAGAGGCGGTTGATTCTCGGAAGCGAAGACCTTCAACCTATTCAACAAACGCATACATTTTCACAGAAATCAAATTTTGGATTGAATTACAGCTTTATGCCAAGTGTTCTTACCTCATTTCGTAGTTCAACTAATTTTGATTTAAGTAGTGCCGGAATTGAATCTGCCGATGAAGAAGGCATTGATAGTTTGTCTTACCGTGTTAAGCCTACATTTGAAGTTATTAACGGCATTATTTCAGATACCTTATTGGCTAGAAGAACTAGTTATCAAGAAACTTATACAGCTAGTTGGCGTCCTAGAACTAACAATATAAAAGCGCTAGACTGGCTTACCTACTCAGCTTCGTATGGGGGAGGCTATCAGTGGAATAACTCACCTAGTGGATCAAATTTAGGAGCTAAAGTTTCTAACACTTTCCAATTAGATAATACCGCAAAAATTAATGTAGAAAAGATTCTAAAAGGTATTTCCTTTATCGAAAAAATTAGAGCGGCAGACACCAAAGAAACTAAGGAGCGGGGGATAAGTAAGAAGCCAAACTCCGAGGGTGGGGAAAAGGAAAAGGACAACATAGTTGAGGATGCAAGATATTTTGGACGCAAACTTTTTCTAAGTGTATTTAGTATGAATAGTCTAGATTTTGGCTACAAGAGAAGTAAATCTTCAAGCCAAGCAGGTTATAATGGTGAATCACAGATTTATTATGCTTTTGGTGACCAAGGCTCTGGAACGTATTCACCGCCCATTGCCTACCGACTAGGTTTAGCGGAAGGAATTGGAAGAAGTCAGTTAATCAACAATATTGATGGGATAAGTAACATTCAGCTTCCAATTAATAACACCTACTCTGACAATTTAACTCTAGGAACTCGATTAAATCCTGTCAAGAACATAAGTGTTGATTTAGATTGGGGAACTAGTTGGCGTGAAAGCACTTCCGAGACGCTAAACCTAGGAACGGATAATTCGATTAACTCAGTTAATTCGGCATCGGGAGAGATTACTTCATCCGTATGGGCGTTTGGAAATGGATACGGCAATTTTTTCAAATCTCAGCTATCAACCGCATTTGAAGATTTGAACGGAAATGAGATAAGTGATGCGAATGGTAATAACGATGGTCGGACTGTTTTAAATAGAACGACCTTACAAGAAGATTTTAGGAAAGCTTATTTAGGCAACGGAACAAGCGCTACTGGCGATAAGAACTTTACTCCGATCCCAAAACCAAATTGGAGAGTAACATGGCAAGGGGTAGAGAAGTTGATTCCAATTTTTGGAGATAAAATGAGCAGAGCCTCTATAACACACGCTTATAAGGGAACATACCGATTAGGCTGGCAATTAAATACTTTAGATAACCAAGAAACCAACCAATCTCTAGGTGGCATTTTTACAGTGTATGATTTTAGAGATAAATATGAGCCGTCGGCAATTACAGTAGAACAGCGTTTTAGCCCATTAGTACAACTAAATATTACTTGGAAGTCAGCACTAAAAACCGATTTTGGTTTTGATCGTAGCCAAATAACCTCTCTCGCACTTTCAAGTAAAACTGTTACTGAGCGTGTATCAAAAGGATATAAATTCAACTTAAATTACACATTCAGAAAAGTTAAGATTCCAATGTTTCCAAAAATTCGGAATAATATAGATTTGGCTGTTAACGGCTCTTATAGTGAGGACAGTGATCAGAACTTTATACTTCCGAATGATCTTATAAAAGCGTTTAAAGATTACGATACTTTTGGTGACGATGTAAATCAATACGATTACGAACCTCAATCTAAAACAGGACAAAAACGTATTAGTGGCTCTCTGGTAATTGGGTATAGAATTTCAACAACCATTACATCGAACTTTGAGTACACTTATAACCGTGTGATACCAAACGGTTCTTCCACTCCTCCAAGAACGAATCAAGAAATTCGTTTCAACGTGAGAATACAAATTAGATCTAGATAGATTTCTTAAACTTTCGAACTAGTAAAAACCCTGAAAAAGATAGAGTGAGAGCAAGGCAGAGATAAGAAAGCCAATCCCCATATTTGGTATAGAATGTACTTGTAGTAAGTGATGGAACAGTGAAAGTAAAACCTGTTCTAGTCCAATACTCTGTTTTAGCTAAAATCTCACCTTGAGGATTAATAATCCCAGAAAATCCATTATTAGCACTTCTTACCACCCACCGGTTAAACTCTATTGCTCGTAATCTTGCATACGCAAAGTGCTGATGATGACCACTCGTATTTCCCCACCAACCATCGTTTGTTATAATGGTGATAAATCCAGAGTTGTTATTTACAAACTCCCGAACCCAAGATGGATATACCGAATCATAGCACACTAATCCGCCTGTGATAAATGTATCTCCTAAAATTACTGTGGGCTCCGTCCCTTTTCCGAATCCAGAAATCTTTCCCCAATTCACCCAATCAAAAACATCAACAGTGGTGAAAAAGGATAAGAATGGAAAGCGCTCTACAAAGGGCACTAAATTTGCTTTATTGTATTGGGAGACTGTTCCGTGTTCATCAATATATAAGGCAGCGTTAAAGATGTTATAAGCCTTTCCTTGTGTGGTGCCAAGGTATAAGTCTGGAGGAGTGTCGTAGAGCTGTATAATACCTGTTCCTGCAATAAAAGAAGCATTCCAAGCGCGTGCTGAGTCTGCAATTCTAGCTGTGACGCCAGATCTTTCATATATCTGACCATCAATCGCGTTTTCAGGCCAAACAATTAATCTAGTACTGGGCGTTTTTACTCTATAAGTTAGGGTAAAAAGACTATCTAGAACCTCGCCTAATCCATTCATTCCACCATAATCTTGATAAGAATCATGATTAGGTTGTATTACAGCGACTTCAGTTCCATTCTTTACAATTTCTTGTGAGTTAATGGAAATCAAAAAAGAATAAAGAGGGAAAACAAACAACGAAGCCATCGCAAAAACTGCAGTTTTCAGTCGTTTGGTTTTTAGTGCTTGATAGGCCAAAGCACTTGTTAGTACCACCCAAAAAGTGATACCTAAATGGCCGGTTATGGATATGTATTGTATGAGTTGAATTTTATTCGCCCAAGCATTGCCTAGCGCAAGCCACGGCCAAGATAGATCCCAATGATGGTGTAAATATTCGTATGAAACCCATGCAGCTGTTTGTAGAAGAGCGACAAGAATTGGGGATTCATATTTCTTCGAAAAGATTCTAGCTAACACCAAAGGAATGGTCATTATCACGCTGTTAGCTAGAATTGCTGCAACTCCAGCTCCTAGACTTGCCATCAATAACCAATAAGTTGTAATAGCGTTCCAAACTACAAAGCCTACATAACTATAATAGGCTAATTGTTTGTTACTGTCTGCTTTATCAACAAGATGGAATAACAAAAGAAAAGCTGGAAACGATAAAAACGATAAATTGACAGGAGGGAAGCTGAGGCCTAATAAAATACCTGTGGTAATAGAAATAGCCCACTTATTTTGGAGGAAGTTGCTCATTCTGTATAATCTTTACCTGCCACTACAACGGCGATTTCGCCTTTTATTGAATCTCGAGCGTCAAAAGTAATATGGAGCTCTTCAACTGTTCCTCGAACTACTTCTTCAAAGGTTTTGGTAAGCTCTCTGGCAACAGCGGCCAATCTATCCTGCCCAAAATGCTCTCCAAGTTCCCTAAGTAGTTTTAGAATACGATGCGGACTTTCATAAAAAATCATAGTGCGCTCTTCGTTAGCAAGTTCAGACAATCGTTTTTGGCGGCCTTTTTTATGAGGAAGAAAGCCTTCGAACACGTATTTATCACAAGGTAGCCCACTTGATACCAAAGCCGTTGTAGCTGCATCAGGCCCAGGAATTGCAGTAACGGTAAATCCTTCTTGCTTGGCAGCTCTAACAGCTAAAAAACCAGGGTCTGAAATACCAGGCATTCCGGCGTCACTTATTAATGCAACAGTTTGATTACCACGCAAAATATTCAGCACATGCTCAACTTTGAAATGCTCATTGTGTGAGTGAAATGAGAATTTTGGCTTATTTATATCAAAAGCTTTAAGCAACTTGCCAGATGTTCGGGTATCTTCACAAGCGATATAATCTACCGATTTAAGGACTTCAACCGCACGCGGCGAAAAGTCGCTTAGATTACCAATGGGTGTTGCAACTATGTAAAATGTGGACAAGTCAACCTCGTTTTAAATGGATCCCAAAATTCTAAATTACTTTCCAGAAAAGAAAATACATTATAAGAATAAGAATCGTTTAATAAAGAACTAGAATATTCTTAAAATGTAGCTTCTTAATTCAACATATTACAACTTTATAGATTTCGAAAAGCATGAACTTCAAACCATCCGGATTAAACCACATCACTATTAGAGTTAATAGAATTGATGCTTCTAAAGAGTTTTACGGTGAAATACTCGGTTTTGAACTTATCCGTACTATGGGGCAGAGTATGGCTGTGTACGATGTTGGCAATGGTGATACTCTCGTAATTGTTGAAGCGGAAACGAGTTATGATTCTACTTCTAGAGATTTCAGAGTAGATCATTTCGGTTTTTATGTAGACTCAGCTAAGCAAGTGGATGAGTTAGCTACATACTTTAGAGATAAAGAAGTAACGATTATGAGCGGCCCGGCAAACCGCAAAAAAGGGCGATTTCTTTTTGTAGCCGACCCAGACGGCAATATGATTGAGTTTTTCTATGAAGAAGGAAACTCAAAGTAGGGAAGAGATTCTTTTTTTGTTGAAACTGGTTGTTGGTAATCCAACCTCAAAATAAAAGCTCTATCCAACCACATTGGGTTTAATAGAGCCATATTTTAATGATTTATTTAGCTGAAATCTAGTAATCTCGTATCTCTGACTTCAAAATAGTCTTCTTTGTCCCAATCGGTATTAATCACAATTCCACCCATCATATATAGTTTAGTTCCTACAAATGCTTCTTTAGAGAGCATAACTAAGTCCTGGATTTTACTGTGAATTTTCCTGTAAGCAACTTCAGTCGCTTCTTTAATAGGGTCATCAGCAGTTAGAATGGTATCTCTATTCGCGTAAAGTACTTGCTTAACTCGATTTTGTTGAGGGTCTGTAAGATCAACAGGAGTGAGCTCTAATGGTTCTTTTATCGAGTTAAGACCTGCGATTAACGAACCACAGCAGGTGGTGTTTTGTCTCTGTTGTTGGCGTAAAACTTCCCCAACCATTCCATTCTCAGAGACACCAATATGAGGTCCGTACAATATGAAGGCATTTCCGCCAGAAGGTATATGGCTCGCAAAAGCTAAAACGCCTGTTTTACCAGTAAAAGGAAGCCCTGAAATGCCCCCAAAACGAAATGGGCCAGGACCAACAAACATTGGCGAAAAAACATTAAAGGTGTTTGTTACTTCATCTGAGCACAAAGAAGTGCCCCAAGTTGTTCTGTTAAGAAGAAAGCCGTTTACACTTAGGTCGGTAGCAATTCTTCCTTCAAGTTCTTTAACTGTAACAGCGTTAGGGTATTGTTCTTTTATAAAATTCATCTAAGAATTTGAGTTCAAGTATAAATTTGGGTTCAACTACGTAAGATAACTTTATGAAGCAAAGCATCAATTATTTTTTTTCTCTAATCATAAATATTTAGTTAAAATAATCAGTATATTTAAAGTTCTTATTGAAAGTGTGAGTTCACGATAAGTCTGGAAAAAAATACTTTAGTATAAATCCTTCAGGTTTATAGATCATTGCTGGCCTTTATAAATCAAGCTGTCTGCTTGCCTCTTGTCATTAGCTCACCAATACCTAAAATGATTCCGGGCAAGAACATCGCACAGCACACTTTTTTGAACGGGATAAAAATGTATAATATATATGCCAACGTTCAAAGAACTAGGTCTAAAAGAAGAAATTCTTGAAGCCGTAGAATTACTAGGTTTTACAGAACCTACCAAAGTACAAGAATTAGCCATTCCAACTATTCTTGCTTCACAAAGAGATTTAATTGCTCTTGCACAAACTGGAACGGGTAAAACCGGCGCTTTTGGGCTTCCAAGTTTAAACCAAGTTGATGCTACCTCAAATACTGTTCAAGTATTAGTACTATCACCAACACGTGAGTTAGCAATTCAGATTGCAAAAGATTTAAAATCTTACTCCAAAAAAATTAAAGGTCTTAAGACAGTTGCCGTATATGGCGGTGCTAATATTTCGACACAAATTCGTGCACTAGAAAATGGTTGCCAAGTTGTGATTGGTACTCCTGGCCGTATGCTCGATCTTATCAAACGAAGAAAATTGAACGTTACTAACGTTCGTACATTAGTTCTTGATGAAGCTGATGAAATGCTAAACATGGGTTTTCAAGATGACTTGGATGCTATTTTAGCTGATACTCCTAAAGAAAAGCAAACATTACTGTTCTCAGCTACTATGCCTAAAGGCATTGCAAATATTGCAAAAAAGTACATGAACAATCCCGAAGAAATTGCAGTGGGAGATCGTAATGCAGGTGCAAAAAATGTAGAGCATCATTATTACATGGTGCATGCAAGAGACCGTTTCCAAGCTCTAAAGCGTGTTACTGATATGAATCCTGATGTTTATGGGATTATTTTCTGTAGAACACGAATTGAAACGGCTGAAATTGCATCTAAGCTGAACAAAGACGGTTACAATGTAGATTTATTAAACGGTGATCTTTCTCAAGCTCAACGTGATGATGTAATGGATCGTTTTAGAAAAAAAGAATTACAACTTCTTGTGGCTACTGATGTTGCTGCTCGTGGATTGGATGTAAACGACCTTACTCACGTAATTAATTACAACCTTCCGGATGATTTGGAAGTCTACATTCACCGTAGTGGTAGAACTGGCCGTGCTGGTAAAAGTGGTATTTCCATCTCTATCATTCACACTCGTGAAACTCGAAGAATTCGTGATTTAGAGCGCATGTCGGGTAAAGACTTTATCAAAAAAGAAGTTCCTAGTGGCCAAGAGATTTGTGGCATAAGAATGCTGGATCTTATTGATACTGTAAAAGAAACAGTGATTGATGAAGAAAATATTCAGAAATTTTTACCACAAGCTTTAGAGAAACTAGCCGATTTCGATCGTGAAACTCTTATAAAGCATTTCTTATCTGCTGAATTCAACCAATTCTTAGAGTACTACAAAGACTCTAACGACTTGAACGCAACTGGTGGAAGAGGAGACCGTGATCGTGGCGGAAGAAACGATCGTAGTGACAGAGGCGGAAGAGGTGGTGATAGACAAGACCGCGGTAGCCGTGGTGGACGAAGTGGTGGTCGTGAAGATAACGATTCTAACTTCGAACGCTATTTTATCAATGTTGGACGTAGAGATGGTTTAAATCCTGTACGTTTGATGGGGCTTGTGAATGAGAATATGAACGGATCTAAGCCAGATTTTGGTAAAATTGATGTTCAGAATAACTTCACTTTCTTTGATGTTGAGAAAGGTTTCGAGAACGATCTTGTTAGCGGAATGAAAGGA
>TARA_R110002096_G_scaffold7102_2_pt1 | contig 14000 bp, 15 predicted proteins | sample TARA_R110002096 | Tara Oceans TARA_R110002096 (sample SAMEA4397295) | marine metagenome | biome: Polar Biome; feature: [DCM] deep chlorophyll maximum layer (ENVO:01000326); material: water (ENVO:00002006), including particulate matter (ENVO:01000060) such as... | depth 35 m | reverse complement strand
TTACCCGCGCAAAATTTGCATTTTTGACGGTACCACTTTTGTATTGTTCTGCCAGTTTTGCAAAAGAGTTGCTGACAGGTAAAAAACCCAAAAAGCGTTAGGCTTTTAACAGGGCGGTTGCCGCCGCCACATCAATCATCCCGTCATATAATGCGCGTCCAGAAATCGCACCGTTCAGGGGCGCGCCGCAGTTTTTCAATGCCCGTAAATCATCCATCGATGACACGCCCCCCGATGCAATCACAGGAATATTCACTGCATTGGCCAAGGCAGCGGTGGCCGTGACATTTGGCCCTTGCATCGCGCCATCACGGTTGATGTCGGTGTAAATGATCGCCGCGACGCCTGCATCTTCGAATTGGCGCGCCAATTGCGTGACCTCGACGTTGGTTTCTTCGGCCCATCCACGGGTCGCGACCATGCCGTTGCGGGCGTCAATACCCACCGCGACATGGCCGGGAAATTTTGCCGCCGCTTCGCGAACCAAATCGGGGTTTTCAACGGCAACGGTGCCCAAAATAACCCGTGACAATCCTTTGGACAGCCAGTTTTCGATCGTGACCAAATCACGGATACCACCGCCCAATTGGGCGGGAACATTGACGGTTTTTAATATCTCTTCGACGGGGGCGGCGTTGACGGGTTCGCCCGCGAATGCGCCATTTAAATCCACCAAATGCAACCATTCACAACCCGCATCTGCAAATGCGGCGGCTTGGGCGGCTGGGTTATCATTAAATACCGTCGCTTGATCCATTTCACCTTTGTACAGGCGCACACAATTTCCGTCTTTCAGATCGATGGCGGGGTAAAGAATCATAATTTTCATCCGTATGACAAGAGTTTGATGCCACTTACCCCGATCAGCGATGAATTGCAAAAGGTGAAGTGACCAAAGGTAATCCTTGACCACCGACCGCCTGTATATGCATGGTTTTCAGGAAACTGGGAGAAGTTCAATGAAGACATTCGCAATTATCGCCGCACTTGCCACAATGGCAAGTCCTGCATCCGCAGAAGAATTGTTAGGCAAATGGCTGACAGCACCTGATGAAAACGGATTTTCCGCCGTCATCGACATCGCACCTTGTGGTGCAAAAATCTGTGGCACAAATGTGCAATCCATGGATGCCGATGGCAAGAAGGTAACAACCTCCAGCTCGGGCACGAAATTGTTGTGGGACATGGTCAACAAGGGTAACGGCAATTATACAGGTCGTGTTTACAGCCCCGCCAAGAAGAAGGAATACAAAGGTAAATTGCAAATGACAGGCAATTTGCTGACGGTCAAAGGCTGTATTGGCCCAATTTGCCTCAGTGCGGGTACATGGGAACGGATGTAAACCGCCCTTAGGGTTTCCAAGTCAAGAAATTGCCAATCAATCGCAGGCCGGTTGATTGGCTTTTTTCTGGGTGGAACTGTGTGCCAATAATATTGTCACGTGCCACCGCCGCCGTAATATCACCACCGTAATCTACCGTCGCCAACAGATCATCAGGGTTTTGTGGCACCAAGTGGTAAGAATGCACAAAATACACATGATCGCCTGATGAAATTCCATCAAAAACTGGGTGATCCGCGTTCAGCGACAATTCATTCCAACCCATATGCGGGATTTTCAGTGCCGCATCGCTGGGCGTCAACAAGGTGACGTCGCCCCTGATCCAATCAAAGCCAGCGTGATTGCCATGTTCCAAACCGCGTGTCGCCATCATCTGCATGCCCACACAAATCCCCATAAAGGGCTTGCCTGATTGCACCTGTTCCTCGATCGCGCCGAACAAACCGTCAATGGCGCCCAGTTCGCGCCGGCAATCGGCAAATGCACCAACACCTGGCAACACCACACGATCCGCGCGGCGCACCACGCCGGGATCGGCGGACACAACCACCTGACCGGCATTCAATTCATCCGCCATCCGCTGAAAACTCTTCTCGGCGGAACGCAGATTACCCGAATTGTAATCAACAATAACTGTTGTCATTCGCTTAATGTGCCCTTGGTGGATGGAATGTCATTTGCTTTGCGTGGGTCGGTTTCCACGGCAATGCGCAATGCCTGTGCCACGGATTTAAACGCCGCCTCGACAATGTGGTGGCTGTTAAAACCATCCAATGCGTTCACATTCAATGTGATGCCGCCTTGGGTCGCGAATGCGGTGAAAAATTCGCGTACCAATTCCGTATCAAACGTGCCGATCTTCGCCGTGGGAATCGCAACATGCCACACCAAATAGGGACGACCGGATAAATCCAGTGCTGTGCGCACCAATGCGTCATCCATCGCCAACAGGCTTGATCCATAACGACGAATGCCCCGTTTATCGCCAATTGCCTCGGCCAATGCTTTGCCCAAGGCAATGCCGACATCCTCGACCGTGTGGTGATCATCAATGTGTAAATCACCACTGGCGCGGATGGTCATGTCGATCAGGGAATGGCGCGACAATTGATCCAGCATGTGGTCGAAAAACCCCACGCCCGTTTCATTGTCATATTTACCTGTTCCGTCCAGATTGATCGTTACGGAAATCTTGGTTTCTGCCGTGTCACGGCTGATCGTTGCTGTACGCATCACACAATTCCTTTGGTGTTGATAAGGTGCTTATAGAAGGGGATGAACCACGTTGAAACCCCTGTTGAACACGCAATTTATACCTGTGGCGATTGGGTCAATCAAACCGTGTGGGCGCATAGGCATCCATAGCGATATTGCTGGCGCGATCCAGCACTACATCGCGCACCATTTGCCCCAGTTTTGGCCCCATCGTCAGACCCAGATGTTGCCCACCAAAGGCGAATACAACGGACGGATCGTTCGGACTGCGGCCAATCATTGGCAGGCTGTCGGGCAGGGTGGGGCGGGTGCCCTGCCATGTGGTTTCGCCTCCGTGTTCCAAATTCGGATACAAGCGGTACAAAAAGCGGCGCAGGTTATCAATTGCTTTGGGGTTTGGTGGCATATTCAGCGGCGCATATTCGGATTGCCCTGCCACGCGCAAAAAACCATCCATCGGCGTCACGCCAAACCGCTTGTCGGTGATCAGATATGTGTTGGGTGGCATGTGGGATGCGTTCGTAAGGCTCAAATGATACCCGCGTTCGGCCTGTAATGGTATACGGTGACCCAATGCAGAGGCCAAATCCTTGGACCAGGCACCCGTTGCCAAAACGATTGTTTTGGCGGTCATGGTTTTCCCGTCTTTCAGGGTCAGTGATCCATTTCCAATTTTGGTCACGTCGCCGGCATGAATTTTGCCACCATTTTGTTGAAAATGCGCGGCCATTGCGGCGACATAACCCGATGGGTTGGTGATCCAGCCATGGTGATGATACGCAACACCAAATTGATAACGTTCCGAAATATGGGGGTCGCTGTCGATCAAATCACCGCGCGACATTTCAGTCCATGATATGCCCAAATCGGCGCGGGTTTGATTGGCGAAACGATCCGATGTGAATTGGCGTTTGCGATTATACAGGAACGTCATGTCGCCCTTGGTGATAAACCGTTGTGCCCCCGTGCCCTTGGCCAATTGGGTGTGTTTTTCCACCGTATCATACAACAATTCATTCATCGCGGTGATAATTGCGCGCGCCTTGGGTCGGGTGCCGCTCATCACAAAGCCCGTTGCCCAGGGTGCGAACTTTGCCAGATATGACCATTTCAAATACACAGGGCTGCGCGGGGAAAATAGGATTTGCGGGATCATTTTCAACATCGATGGATTGGCAATCGGCATTACGCCTTCGCGTGCCAAAATACCCGCATTGCCAAACGAGGTTTGCGCCGGATCACCCGCAGGGACGCGGTCGATCAGTGTGACGCTTGCGCCCGCGCGGCGCAATTCCTCGGCACAACAAACACCGGTGATTCCTGCACCAATAACAATAACTGAATGATCCATAGCGCACCTGTTTTTCGTGCTGAAACTGTCAAACATTTTGGCGGCAGACACCATCTTTTTCTTGTCTCTAGGGCTAATTTCCCGCATCAATATGCAACAGGAGGCGGGCATGGTTGATACAGCACATAAATTTTCCCTTTGGGCAATCGAGATTTTTGTCGCTTCGGTCGAAGAGGGATCAATTTCTGCCGCCGCCAAGCGACTGAATTCATCCAATTCCACTGTGTCACAACAATTAACCAATCTGGAAGCTGCCTTGGGCAGTGAATTGTTGGATCGATCCACCCGCCCGATGAAATTAAAACCCACAGGTCAATTATTCCTGTACCGCGCCCGTGCAATCCTAAACGAGGTGATGCAGGCAAAATCCGAGTTGGCGCAGTTTGATCACAGCCATATGGTGCGATTACGTTTGGGCGTGATCGATGATTTTGACGCGGATGTTACGCCTAGTTTGATGAAACTATTGGCCAAACGGATGAAGAATTGCCAGTTTCTGCTGCAAAGCGGCCAAAGCTATGCTTTGGCGGATGAATTGCATGCACGCACCTTGGATATTGTGGTTTCTGCGGATTTGGAACGCGCACCTGATTGGATGGAAGTGCATCCCATTTTGACAGAACCCTTCGTCGTGGCCGCGCCCAAAGGCATGATTGATCAGGGCGGGAACGTGTTGGCGCAATTGCTGGACATGGCGTTTATTCGCCACTCGTCGCGTGCGGTTATGGGGCAGACGATTGAAACCCATCTGACACGTCAACGCATTCGCCTGCCTAATCAGTTCGAGTTTAACAATTATCACGCCATCTTGTCGATGGTGGCGGATAAATCGGGTTGGACGATCACAACACCATTGGGGTTTCAACGCGCCCATCGGTTCACAACGGATATTGAATTGATGCCGTTACCGTTCGAGCCGATGTCGCGTAGTATTTCCCTGAATGCACGCAAGGATGCGATGGTCAAAATGCCAGAAGAGGTCGCAGGTGTCCTGCGTCCGATCATCCATCAACAGGTGATGACACCGCTGATCCAACAGATGCCATGGCTGGAGCAAAGTTTCCGCCTGCTGGGTTAATCCGTAACAACGGCGTCCATGGCCGCCAAAATGGTCTGACCAATCTGTGTGACTTGATCCACAGTCAACCGTGCGGGCAGGCGTAGATCACAGGCACGCATCAACATCGCCTTGGTTTGGGGCAGTTCAGGGATATGATCTAAAAACTGCCAATTCCAAAAAGCCCGTGCATTTTCGATATGCAACCCAAAAATGCCAACACCCAAGTCACGGTTTTTACATTCCGAAACAAACGCACGCGCCTGTTCATCGTCGATGTTTTTTAGGTTAAATTGGATGCTGTCAGGGGCACGCTTTTCCCCCGATAATGGTGCGGGAACAGTGATGTTTTTATGCGCATTTAACATACCCGCCAACAGATCGTGATTGCGCAACCCGTCCGATGCGCGCCGCGCGACCTGTGGCAGTTGTGATCGTACAATGGCGGCCGTCAGGTTGGACAGTCGGGTGTTATACAGCGGCAGTTTGTTTTGATATTTGCCGAAATTATTGCTCTTGCAATCATGCTTTTGCCAATTGTTTTCGTAGGCACCCGACATGATGACCGCACGCGCGATAATATCTTCGTCGTTGGTGATTAAAATCCCACCTTCGCCACCATTTAACAGCTTGTAAGATTGAAAACTGAAACAGCCAACAGCGCCAATCGTGCCGATTTTTGCGCCATTCCACGTCGTCCCCAATGAATGCGCCGCATCTTCGATCAGTGGAATATTTGCCTGTGTGCACAGCCGAGTGATCTGATCCATATCGGACGTTTGCCCGCGCATGTGCGACACCAAAACTGCATCAATATCATCCGTCAACTTGGCTGCGAAATCGGTCATATCAATGCGGTAATTTTCACCGACCTCAACCAACACAGGGACACAGTCTGCATGGACCACCGCCGATGGCACTGCCGCGAATGTAAATGCAGGGATTAAAACCTTTGCACCTTTGGGCAAATTCAACGCCTTTAGGGACAGAAACAAAGCCGCGGAGCAAGAGCTGACAGCCAGTGCAAATCGGACACCCATCATATCGGCGAATTCCTGTTCCAACAGGGTAACAGGGGCGTCCTGCGGTGCGTGGTATCGAAACAGATCACCGCTGGCTAACATCGCATCAATTTCTGCGCGTACTTGTTCTGGGATGGCTTCCGCTGTGTGTAAATCCAAAGTCATGGTGCTCTTTCTGATAATCCGAAATCTAGTTTCGGATTATTTATCAGATGCAAAGCAAAGAGTTAAGTCCGTTTCAGGAAGGCTTCGAATTGATCAGCGGCCTTTTGCGCATCGACGTTTTCCATCAATGTGGCCTGCGCCGCTGACAGCACATCATCATCAATCACTCCAATGGCACGCGCCTGTATCAGGTCGCGGATATATTGTGTCGTAAACTCTGGATGAGGCTGCATGGTGAATATTTTATCGCCATAGGTCAAAATGGCGTTTTCGCAAAAATCGTTGCCCTTCACATCGGTGACACACGTGGGTGCAGTGACAACCTGATCCTGATGATATGCATTCAATGTAATTCCATTTTCACCGTTTTTATCAGCATAGGTAAAGCGCCCAATACCCCAACCACCATCAAATTTTTGAACCGTTCCCCCAAGGGCCTGTGCAATAACCTGATGGCCAAAGCAAACGCCAACCATCGGCACACCCGCCGCATAAATATCGCGGATCAATTGCTCCAACGGGGGTATCCATGCATGGGGTTCATAGGCACCGTGTTTTGACCCCGTCACCAACCATCCTTCGCAGGCATCAGGGGCGGCGGGGAATTCATTGTTTAAAACCTGAAAGACCTCAAATTCGAAACCGCGCCCATGCAGTAAAATTTCAAAACTGGTGGGATAATCACCGTATTTTCCGATCAAATCGTCCGCGGCAATGCCAGTTTGTAAAATGCCAATTTTCATCGTTTTGAATCATCCTGCTTGTCTGTACCCGCGTGGGGTTTAGTCCGGTTTTGCAGATTCCAAAAGGGATGTGCAACCGCATCTTTTTCGCGACGGAAAAATTGTGCAAAGACAGTGCGGTAATTGGGAAAATAGTAATCTTTGTTTTGCACCAAATATTTATCACGTTGGGCGCGAAACGCAGCGGGCAGATTGTACCACGCAATACTGGGATGGGCGTGGTGAACGGCGTGGAAATTGTTGTTCAGGAACAGCAATGCCAACAGTCCCCGATCCTCGACAATCACGGATCGCCCTGGGGCAAATTCATGGGCGCGGTGCTCGATATAGGTGCGAATTTTCAGAATGCTGAGCCCAAAATAACACGACAGGGCGTAAACCCAAATGGCAAGCGTACCAAATGACCAAAGCCAAATTAACACGATCATCACCGCAGGAACGAATTTGATCCACCCCCACAATACAGCCTTATCGCCATCACGAATGGCCTTTATCTCGGCGTTGACATAGGCGATTTGCCCAACCAAGGGACCAATAATGATGCGACCAAACAGGGTGTTGTTGAACCGTAGAACCAGCTGCACAAGGGGCGACAGCGTCACCCAAACCTCGTCAGCTAAATAATTGCTCTCTGGATCATCGTACGGATCCGTCAAAATTTCGTTAACATGATGCGCCAAATGCAGATCGCGAAACCGATCATAAGGAATGGCCAGACCCAAGGCAGGATACCCAATCAGGTAACCAAATATCGGCCAGCGCGGTTCTAACATGTGCATGGTTTCGTGTTGCAGGGATGAATGCAATGCGATGGTCATCGACAACAGTGGAATAACAATAATAATCGGTATCGATGCCCCAAAGATTGTGAGAGCGGCAAAGCCCAAATATATGAGCGCATAAAGACCCAATGTGGGCCATTCATACGCGCGCGATTGGCGAGGTAAATCCATCTGAAAGTCATCAATTTTGAAATATGAGCACAGTGAACCCTGTGCCTATGCCGTGAAACTTATCGCAAAACGCCCGTCAGGTAAAATCATATTTACTTTGCGTTTTCAATCGTTTGACGCGCCAAGGCGCTGTCACGATCATTCACACCCAACAGATTGGCGGTCATCCGCATCATCGCGTTTTCTTCTGCGTCGCGGGCGTCATCGGACAAAACAATCGCCCACAGGTCGGCAACAACGGATTGGCGATCCTCGTAGGGTACAGTTTCCTTGATCAGCTTTGTGAACCGCACGGTGTCGGGGGCTTTGGCTTCTAATGCTTCGGCCTGTGCACGCAGTGACGTTGCGCTGGTTTCTTCCAATTTGAACCGTGTCTGAAGCAGTTGAATAATCATGTCTTTTTCGACTTGATCGTAGTCCTGATCAGAACGCGCAATCCGCACCAACAGGGCGGCCATGGCCAGTTGCGCATCGTCCGTGCGCAACGCAGATGGTTTTGGCAATTTGAAGGCGTTAAGGATGTCTGTAAGCATGAATATTCCTATGGGCTGCGCCGCACAAGCGCAAGGTTTTAAGGATCACAAAAAGGTTAGATCGGTGATGCACAGCCCATGCACAAAGGATGCACGGCGTTGTGGGGGGCACCGACAGATTAAACCAGACGTGATTGTTTTACTGCCGCCGCAACAAAGTCGCGAAACAAGGGGTGTGGTTCAAAGGGTTTTGATTTTAATTCGGGGTGATATTGCACGCCAATATACCACGGGTGATCCGTGACCTCGACAATTTCGGGCAATTTACCATCGGGGGACATGCCCGAAAATGCCAGACCGCATTCTTCCAATGGTTTGCGGTATTTTATGTCGACCTCGTAGCGGTGACGGTGACGTTCGGAAATGGCCGTGGTGCCATATACTTCGGCTACTTTTGACCCTTTGGTCAATGTTGCATTATACGCACCCAATCGCATCGTGCCGCCCTTGTCGTCGTTCACGGCGCGTTCAACGGTGCGATTGCCTTCGACCCATTCTTTCAAATGATACACCACAGGTTCAAACCGTTTTTCACCAGATTCGTGATCAAACTCTTCTGATCCTGCATTCTTGATTTTCGCCAAATTACGTGCAGCTTCGATCACAGCCATCTGCATGCCCAAACAGATACCTAGGTAGGGGATGTTGTTTTCGCGGGCATATTGCGCCGCTTTGATTTTGCCCTCGGTACCGCGCTCACCAAATCCACCCGGAACCAAAATGGCGTTAAAGCCGGACAAGGCTGGTGCGACATCCTCGGTTTTGTCAAAAACTTCGGCGTCGATCCATTCCAATTTCACTTTAACGCGGTTGAACATGCCGCCGTGTGTTAATGCTTCGGATATGGATTTATAGGCGTCTTCTAGTTGGGTATATTTGCCAACGACCGCGACTTTGACTTCGCCATCGGGGTTGTGCATCCGATCAGACACATCTTCCCAGATGGTCAAATCCGGTTCGGGTGCCTCGTCAGTCATGCCAAACGCTTCTAATACCGCGCGATCCATGCCTGCGTGGTGATATGCCAGAGGTGCGTCGTAAATTGTGTCCAGATCATAGGCCGGAATAACGGCATCAGGGCGGACGTTACAAAACAACGCCAGCTTGGCCTTTTCTTTTTCGGGAATTTCTTTTTCAGACCGACAAACCAGAATATCAGGTGCGATGCCAATCGAGCGTAATTCCTTGACCGAGTGTTGTGTCGGTTTGGTTTTCAACTCACCGGATGCGGCCAAATAAGGCAACAAAGTCAGGTGCATGAATATACATTGGCCGCGTGGTTTATCCTGTGAAAACTGACGGATGGATTCGAAAAATGGTAATCCTTCGATGTCGCCCACGGTGCCGCCGATTTCACACAGCATGAAATCGACCTCGTCGTCGCCAATTTCGATGAAATCTTTGATCTCGTTGGTCACATGCGGGATCACTTGGATGGTTTTGCCCAAATAATCGCCACGGCGTTCCTTTTCCAACACGGTGGTATAAACGCGCCCCGATGAAATGCTGTCGGTTTGACGGGCGGCCACTCCGGTGAAACGCTCATAGTGACCCAAATCCAAATCAGTTTCCGCGCCATCATCAGTGACAAACACTTCGCCATGTTCGAACGGGGACATTGTGCCTGGATCAACGTTTAAATATGGATCCAATTTGCGCAAACGTACGGAATAACCACGGGCCTGTAATAACGCGCCAAGTGCGGCGGATGCCAACCCTTTGCCCAGTGATGAAACAACGCCGCCTGTAATGAAAATGTAACGTGCCATGTGGTGGCGACCCCCGTGATATGTGTCGTTTATTATTGGTTTTAAGGGCTAAAAAACCCTGTACTCACGGGAGTTGAGATATACGAGCTTCGTCCGATTCTGGCAAGGCCAAAGGCGCGTATTTTGTGGGTAATGTTACGTTACGAACAATATATGCGTTTTTCAGGGCGTTGTGGAATCATTCTGCGGATGTGCCCCACCCACAAAAAAACGCTTGAAATCACATTGGGTTTCAAGCGTTCTAAACATAAATTATTTTGGTCTACTCGGCTGATGGCGGCAGTGCAGGTTCATCCGTGGCCGATGGTGGCAACAGATTGCCGTCCAATGCCGCTGGTAATTCTGGTGCTGCTACATCTGGTGCAGAAAAACCATCAATAACCGATCCCTGACCAGATTCGCGTGCCGCAATGATCGTCAACGAAATTGATGTGGCCAAAAACCCAATCGCAATGAACCATGTCACTTTGGATAATGGGGATGCTTTGGGGCGTCCGCCACCACCGTTGCCGCCACCGCCAATACCCAAACCACCGCCTTCTGAACGTTGAAGAAGGACAATCGCGATCATAGAGACCGACAGGATCAGGTGGATTACAAGTACGACATTTTGCATCTAAGCAACCTTTGGCATGAATTAACTGGCCGCTTTTTAGGGCAAAGGTGCGGGGCTGTCGATGGGTTATTTTACCGTTATATCCATGATGATACCCTGTGTGTGTACAACTGTGGCAAATTGGGTGTTTCACGTATGCGCAAGGCTCGGTATAGAGGGCATGGGATTCTAAACAGCAGAAAGAGAACCTTATGGCTAATGTCGTTGTCGTTGGCGCCCAATGGGGCGACGAAGGTAAAGGTAAGATCGTTGATTGGCTGTCAGAACGCGCCGATGTCATCGCGCGTTTCCAAGGCGGCCATAATGCCGGTCACACCTTGGTCATTGATGGTAAGGTCTATAAATTGCATGCGTTGCCGTCTGGTGTCGTGCGTGGCGGCAAATTATCGGTGATTGGGAACGGTGTTGTTCTGGATCCGTGGCATCTGCTGAACGAGATTGAAACAATTCGCGCTCAAGGCGTTGAAATTTCACCTGAAAACCTGATGATCGCGGAAAACACACCGTTGATCCTGCCATTGCACGGCGAATTGGATCGCCTGCGCGAAGAGGCGGCCAGCAAGGGCACAAAAATCGGCACAACGGGGCGTGGCATTGGCCCCGCATACGAAGACAAGGTTGGACGCCGTTCGGTTCGCGTCGCGGATTTGGCCGATTTGGCCACGCTTGAGGCACGCATTGATCGCGCCCTGCAACACCATAACCCATTGCGCAAAGGTTTGGGTTACGACGAAATTGATCGCGATGCATTATTGGCTAAATTGACTGCCGTTGCGCCAAAAATCCTGCCATTCGCCGCACCAGTTTGGAAAGTGCTGAACGAAAAACGCAAAGCAGGCAAACGGATTTTGTTCGAGGGCGCACAGGGCGCGTTGCTGGATATTGATTTCGGAACCTACCCATTTGTGACCTCGTCGAATGTGATTGCTGGTCAAGCGGCCACAGGTGTTGGCCTTGGCCCAACCGCCATCGATTACGTGCTGGGCATTGTCAAAGCATATACAACCCGTGTGGGCGAGGGGCCTTTCCCGTCCGAATTACACGATGATGACGGGCAACGTTTGGGCGAACGCGGTCATGAATTTGGCACCACAACGGGGCGCAAGCGTCGTTGCGGGTGGTTTGACGCGGCATTGTTGCGCCAAACCTGCGCAACATCGGGCATCACGGGCATTTGTTTGACCAAGTTGGATGTTTTGGATGGATTTGAAACCCTGAAAATCTGTGTCGCCTATGATATGGATGGCAAACGGTTGGAATATTTGCCCACTGCCGCCGAAGAGCAGGCGCGCTGTGTTCCTATTTACGAGGAAATGCCAGGATGGTCAGAAAGTACCGAAGGCGCGCAATCATGGAATGACCTGCCAGCGGCGGCAATTAAATATGTCCGTCGTGTCGAAGAGCTGATTGATTGCCCCGTGGCATTGGTGTCCACCAGTCCAGAACGTGAAGACACGATTCTGGTCACAGACCCGTTTGCCGACTGATGGCGTTGTCATACAAAGCGCGGCGTCGTTGGTCGTTGGTTATTTTGTTGGTCGGATTGCCGATCTACATCATAACAAGTGTGACGTTGGCAAACATGTTGCCCCGTCCAAACATCCTGTTGGAATTGTTGATTTATGTGGCCTTGGGGGTGATTTGGATTCTACCCTTTAAGAAGGTATTTTTGGGCGTTGGACGGGCTGATCCAGACGCGGACGACACACCAGAATAAAAAAAACGCAGGCGATAAACGCCTGCGTTTTTATTTGGGCGTCAGACGCCCGTGCAAGATTTGCCTAACCTTCGACTATACGCGCAGTTTGCGATAGCTGGTTGTTGGTTTTTCTTCGGGCATTTCGATTTTTTCATCCACAACAAACTCGTCGTCAAAGCTGGCTTCAATACTTAAAGCGTCATTTTGAACTGGGAATTTGCGAAATGGGTTAACGGACAAATTTGCCGCCTTGGGAGTTACTTGTTTGGGTGCATCTATTTCCGCTTCATCGGCATTATAAGCGTAATCATTGCGGATGATCCGTAATGGGCGATGGGGCTTCTCTGCTACCAACGGAGTTGTTTCTGGCTCTGGTGCCATTTCAACTGTTTCTTCTACTTCAGCTGTTTCCACTTCAACTTCTGGTTCGACAACAGCGGTGGTCGCCATCATGCTTTTGCGCATAGCTTCCGCAATTGCGGCTTCCAAGGTGGCTGCAGTATGTTCAACAATCGTGTCTGCTGTTGTCTCGATGTGAACGTGCGCTTGCGCTTCGACTTGTGTGATTTCTGCGGGAGTGTCGACTGCTGCTGCTGTTTCTGCATGCTCAACCTCGAATGCGGCCTTTGCCACCTCTAGTGTTGGCAGAACGATTTCTTCTGGGGCTGACGTGGTAAGTTCAAACGATACTTCTTCTGCTGCGCCAAATTCTTCGGTTTCGCCAAAGGTCATCAAATTATCCATCGGTTGCGCTTCAGGGATCAGCAACTCTGGTGCTTGTTCTTGCGGCGTGAATAATGCGTCGTTGGGTGTTAAGGTTAACATCGACCCGCTACTTTCAAACATGACATCATCGCCAAACGCGGCGGCGTCAATTTTATCCAGTATAGATGCATCTTCGATTAGCGGTTTAAAGCCAAACGTTGCATCCCGTGCAGAAATAACGCGAAAATACTCGGTCACACGTTTCATGATTGCGAATGGATCATCAAACCCCTGGAGTTTGATCGAAAAACTTCCGTAAGAGACGGAAAGTATACGTTGGTCGTCATTATTTTCATGTGTCATTATGTTCACCCTTTAGCAGCTTGGCACATCGCAGAATGTGCAATTATCACGAGTATCGCCGTGGTATGTGACGAACTTAGGGTTGAACTAAGGCAATATTTAGGACTCTTAAAATAATATTTAAAAACATTAATTTTTAGTCACTGACCAAATTTATCTGCTGTTTGGTGCGCGAGCAGGGAAGCGGCGGAACGGAAAGCGTGATTTTATGACTGATGAGTCGTCATTTGAAGATTCACGCTCTGGTTGTGCGATGGCTTCTGGACGCGGCAAGGCTTGATTTGCGGCGGCGATTTGTGCGGTGTCCGTATTCTCGCTTGGCGAAACTGGTGTGCTTAGGATCAGCGGTGGCTGAAGGTGCGATTGTGTACTGTCGTCCCACAGATTGGCCGGTTCTGGTGTTGTATTCTCTTGTGGCTCAATCGGCTTTAATTTTTTGTTTACAATAGCTTGCTGAAATTTTTCC
>TARA_R110002096_G_scaffold42524_2_pt1 | contig 14004 bp, 13 predicted proteins | sample TARA_R110002096 | Tara Oceans TARA_R110002096 (sample SAMEA4397295) | marine metagenome | biome: Polar Biome; feature: [DCM] deep chlorophyll maximum layer (ENVO:01000326); material: water (ENVO:00002006), including particulate matter (ENVO:01000060) such as... | depth 35 m | reverse complement strand
TTTAGGCCTACCCACCAAAACCCGCAACCCCTTTTTTATAAAAATACCATCTTTTTACAAAGACACAACAAAACCCATATAAACAAGGCGCTTCAACCAATAACCACACCAGCAAAACAACAAATACATGCACAAACACAACATCAATCATGGGGATTACAACTTATCCACAGACTCGTACCAAACGATTCAATATTTCAAACATAAAACAGCATACCCAAGACCACCTTAACCGCCTTTGATTCATCCAAGATTACAGACACACACCCGTAAAAGACGGAATCATCGCGTAGGCTCATACAAAAACGCGAATCGATCTGGCGAGATTTATAATTGGCACGGAACCCACAAAGCTATTGCAAGGTCATGACGCCGCGCTAAAATATCATCAAGACCTCACAGACCTGTCAGGGGACATTTGCATGACAACGCCATCCGCACATCCAGAAGAAGAACATTTTATCAACCGTACTGGCTGGATACGCGCGGCGGTACTGGGGGCCAATGATGGGATCGTTTCGGTTTCGTCCTTGATTGTCGGTGTTGCCGCAGCAGATACAGCGCCAAGTACAATTGCCATTGCAGGTGCTGCGGGTTTGGTTGCGGGTGCCATGTCGATGGCGGCGGGTGAATATGTCTCCGTATCATCCCAATCAGATATTGAGCGCGCCGATATTGAACGCGAGAAGGCCGCATTGATCAAGCACCCAGAGGCCGAACTGAGCGAATTGGTGGAAATCTACAAAGAGCGCGGGCTAAGCGACCAAACCGCGCAATTGGTTGCAACAGAGTTGACCGAACATGATGCCCTTGGTGCGCACATCCGCGATGAGCTTGGAATGTCCGACACACATGCCGCCAATCCGTTGCAAGCGGCTCTTGCATCTGGACTAACATTCAGTTTCGCCGCCGCTTTGCCATTGGCAGGTGCGCTGCTTGCACCTGTAGGGTCTGTTATAACCTCGGTCTTAGTCGTAACTGTTTTCGCGTTATTGCTACTTGGTTATCTTGGCGCAAAAGCGGGGGGTGCACCTGTTATCCGATCAATCATACGGGTGGTTCTGTGGGGTATTTTTGCAATGGCCGTCACGGCAGGTATCGGAACACTCTTTGGCGTCAATGTTTAACCGACACAGCCGGCTAACCCGATCGCATTCGCGCATGAACAAAAAGCTTGTTAAGCAACTGATAGGATCAACCGATGGATAACTACGCCGACATGATGTTCCAAGGGGCGGTCGCTGACCTACAACGCCTTGAGGGAACATACGACAAGTTTCAAAAATTCTACACCCACCGCACGCAATCCACGTTAAACGATCAAGACATCGCGTTCATAACCGCACGCGACAGTTTTTACATCAGCAGCCTGAACGCCCAAGGTTGGCCATACATCCAACATCGCGGCGGGGCGCCGGGGTTTGTGCAAATTCTGGGCGCGAACCAATTGGCCTGTGCCGATTACGCCGGCAACAAGCAATTCATCACCATGGGTAACCTGATGGCCGATGACCGCGTTTCGCTGTTCTTTATGGATTACCTCAATCACGCACGCCTAAAAATCCAAGGCCGCGCCACCTTAAAATCCATCGCCGACAGCGACCCCGCATTGGTCAAACAACTGGACACAGGCACCACCCCCGCCCAGCGCATATTAACGATCGACATTATATCAATGGATTGGAACTGCCCCAAATACATCCCCACCTTATATCCCGAACACATTGTGCGCGATGTCATTGGACAACAGATGGGGAAACTTCAGGCGGACAATGAATTGCTTAAGACAGAGCTGGCGAAACTGCGCGACTAACGACCGTGCGTTTCTTACGCAGCTTCAACACCCGATGCGTCAATAATCCAAACAACACCAACACATACAGCATCGGTTCCAACTGCCATGTTTTGGTCAGCAACAGGTAATGCATCACCGTGCCGATTCCGACAAAATAAACCAGCTTGTGCAACTTGTTCCACTTCGCGGGGCCCAACTTGCGGATCGACCAATTGTTCGACGTCATCACCAAAGGCAACATCAACACCGCCGACGCCATACCAAAGGTAATATAAGGACGTTTGACAATATCTTTCCAAATCTCGGCAAATATCAGGCTTTGATCCAAGATCAGATAGGCCGTTAAATGCAGGAAAACATATAAAAACGCCATCACCCCAATTGCGCGGCGATATTTGATCAGGTTCAATTTGAACCAATCGCGCAACGGCGTAACCATCAAACCAACCATAATCAACTTTAACGCCCATTGGCCAATTTCGCGCTCATAGGCACGAATTGGGTCCGATCCCAATTGATTGGTGAACAACGCATACGTCAGATAAAGCGCGGGCAAACTCAACAGTGTATACAACACCCACGTTGGAACGCGGCGCGTGGCGGAATTAATGGTTGGTACGATATTCATTTGCATTTCCATAATCTGTTAAGGGATGTTTATGACAGGACTGTGTTACAATCAAAACAAATGCTCTGACATGCGCGTGGGAAATGTTTCAAAATCTGGTTTTTACTTTGTCTAAATATCTTCTGCGCGAAGCGCATTAAATCTATCGCCCGGCCATCCAATCACGCATTCCATAATACCCAATCGCAAAGGGCAAAAACCACGGTCGCCCACTGTACAATGGCACCGCCTTTGGCGCATCAAATTCAAACGCCGTTGCACCGCGTTCATCGCCCAATACCCGCAACGCCGCCTTACGTCCCAACCATGGCGCCCAAATCGTGCCTGATCCGCAGTACCCACAGGCATATATAATGCCACCGCTTTCAAACATGCTGGGCATTTCATCGCGGGTAAACGCCACCTGCCCTGCCCAATGCGTCTCAACCCCAATATCGCGCAATTCTGGAAAAATATCACGCAGATATCCGCCCAGGCGTTTCGCCGCACCGTTTGGGTTTACCCCCACCAACACATCGCGCCCGCCCAACAATATCCGCTTTCCGTCGGGACTGGGGCGATAATACCGCCCCAAATACCGCATCTCACCAAATGCCCCCATTTTGGGCATCAACCGCGCCATCACATCAGCTGGAATTTCATCCGTGGCAATGATCCGGCTGGTCACGGGCACCACACGGCGACGCAGCCACATATTGCTGGTGTCGCCGTACCCATTGGTCGCAACTATCACATGCCCCGCCCGCACAGTGCCCCGTGCGGTTTGCACACGAAATCGATCATGCACGCCGATGACGGGGGTATTGTCATGCACAACCACACCTGCCTCTAATGCCACATCCAACAAACCTGCATGAAACTTGGCGGGATGAATGGTGCCAATATCATTGTGATAAATGCCACCCTGATACAGATCCGATCCGATCACACGGTGCTGATCGGATTTTTCAACAACATCACTGTCCAAACCCAACGCATCGGCATCAATCAACGCCGTATCGCGCATCACGCGAAAATCCGCACGTTTCATTGCACCCGTAAAGCGCCCGTTATATGTCAGATCACAATCAATACCCTCGGCCGCAACCATCTGCTTGAATGCTTGGCGTGCCTCCATTGCCTCGGAATGCATCGCCAACCCACGGACATCACCATATATGCGTTGCGCGGCGCGTAATCCCAACCGCAAATGGCCACTTAAAATGCCACCATTCAACGTGGACGCGCCCGCGCCCGCCACATGCGCATCAAAAACCTGAACCGATTTGCCACTTCGCGCCAACTCAATCGCCGCCGACAGGCCGGTATATCCCGCCCCCACAATGACAACATCACAACTGTTTCTCACAGGTGCAATACTACGGGATTTGGGCGCGGCGTCTTGCCACCAATAAGGGATGGTTTGGATCATGTGGAACAGACTAGTGGGAACTCAATTCGTTTCAACCATTTCCGTCACACTGACATCAATCAAATCCTCGACCAAACCCACCAACAATTGATTGCGACCCGCAACACCAGCTTTGCGATAAATCGCGGCGTTTTGCGCCTTAATGGTGCCGCCACTGGTTCCACGCATCTGTCCGATTTCCGTGATCGAAAACCCCTTGATCGTCATCAATGCCACATCACGCTCCGAATTGGTCAAATCCCACATATCAAACCGTGTTTGTAACAGCTTACCAAACTCGCCCTGCGCCAACAACAATTGCCCTTCGACCTTAAGATTGCGATCCAATAATTTGCGTTGCAGAAAGAAACTAGCGACGACACCAATAATCAGTCCCAAAACTGTCGCAATTTCGATAATCTCGTTCCATTCCCACGAAAATTTAAGGCTTTGGATACCGAAAATACCACCGAAAAACTGTAACAGAAATAATAACGCGAACAAAATTTGTAAAACCATTAATGCGCGAATTGATCCAACACTCATATCACCGCGCCCCCAACCAAATGGAAGGGAGCGCGATAATTTTATGCATTAACGAATTCACTTGTCGTCATCTTTGTCATCGTCGCCGCCGTCGTTGTCATCGCCGTCGTTGTCATCGCTGTCGTCGCCGTCGTTATCATCATCATCGTCATTATCATCGTCGTCGTTGTCATCATCGTCGTCGTTGTCATCATCATGATCATCATCGTCGTCATTATCATCGTCATCTTCATGATCATCATCGTCGTCATCATCGTCTTCGCGTTCTTCATGAACAATTTCTCCGCGCCTATTCAAAACAACCTCATATTCAGCACCTTCCTTTTTCGCCTCAATTTTGGTGCGCCCCAACAATGTGGTTTTGACTTCAATTTCGGTATAACCTTCTGCCGTAAGGCGTGCGATCACCTCTTCTTGAGTTAACGCAGAGGCTGGAAATGCTAAAACCGTCACAACGGTTGCAACACCAGTTATCTTTTTCAAAGTAATCATATCATTCTCCTGGTTCATATTATTGTGCCACGAATAATTCCGTGATCATAAGATTTTCTTGCACAGCAATAAACCCAGGCCTATCCGCCCAAGGGTTATAATCATCCCAATAACCCAAAGATTATGGGCGCAACCTGCAATTGCAAGTCACGCCCATCATTTCTTAATCTCATTTGTTTTATTGCGCCAAATACGCCTGTGATCCCCACAATTGCTTTAGCCGCGCATCGCGCCCACACCCTTTGCGATAAAACGCATAGGCCCGCGCTTTGCTCATCGGACCACGGCGGGTCACCACAATTTTGGAACTTTTGTAATACCCCTGATGATACGCACTGGCTTTGAAAAACTTTCCAGCAGGCAAAACAGGCGTCACAATCGGGCGGGGTAACACACCGCTGGCATTGTATTTCGCGATCACATCACGCGCAATCTGTGCCTCTGATCCATTTGCGAAAATCGCCGTTGTGTAACTGTTGCCGCGATCACAAAACTGACCCCCCGCATCCAACACATCAACAGAGCGTAACAAAACATCGACCAGTGTGGCATAGCTCACCTTGTCCGCATCATACGTCACTTGCACGGCTTCCAAATGATCGCCAAACGATTTGTACGTAGGCCTGCGTGTCGTGCCACCCGTAAATCCAGAAACCGCCTCTTTGACACCTTCCAGCTTTTCATAATCGGCCTCGACACACCAAAAACAGCCCCCCGCAAATACCGCCTTTTTCAGGCTTTGCGCCTGCGCCACCATCGGGGTCACAATCAGCAAACCTGCCATTAATATCCCTTTAAGCATCATTATCCCCTAATAATTTTTGCGTAAATCCATGCCTGCATACAAACCGGCAACCTGTTCACCATACCCGTTGAACATCGGCGTGTCGCGCTTACCGAATAATCCGCCACCAATCACACGCTCGCGCGCTTGGCTCCAACGTGGATGGTCCACTTCTGGGTTCACATTGGAATAAAACCCGTATTCCTTCGCCGCCAATTTATTCCATGTGGTCGGCGGTTCTCTGTCCACGACCGAAATCTTCACAATCGACTTGATGGATTTGAATCCATATTTCCACGGCACCACCAATCGCAACGGCGCACCGTTTTGATTTGGCAGGCTCTCGCCGTACATGCCGGTTGCGATCATCGACAGCGGGTGCATCGCTTCGTCCATGCGCAAACCTTCGACATAGGGCCACGGGAACCGTGGGTTCCACCCAATACCGGGCATCTCTTCGGGGCGGTTCAGGGTTTGAAACGCCACATACTTGCCGCCCGATTTCACGCCGGCCTTGTTTAAAATCTCGGACAATGAAAACCCGATCCACGGCACAACCATCGACCATGCTTCGACACAACGGAACCGATAAATCCGCTCTTCCAATGCGATCCCGGATAACAAATCATCCAGCCCATAATTGCCGGGTCTATCAACCATGCCGCCAATTTCCACAGACCAAGGATCCGTTTTCATCTGACCTGCATTCTTGGCTGGATCACTCTTGTCGGTGCCAAACTCGTAATAATTATTGTATCCCGTCGCATCACTTTTGGCGGTCGTCTCGGCGTCCACAGCATATTTTGTTTTGGTATACTTCAACGCCGCCGCCTGTGCCGCACCGCCCACAAAAGGCGCCGCACCAATACCTGCCGCGCCTGCAATAATTTGGCGCCGATTCAAAAAGTCCGCCTTTGCCGTCACATCCGAATACTTCAAATTACCCCGAAAGAGTGCCATATTTGATTCCAATCTAGTTTATCTCAAACTGGCATATGACAGAGCATCCTCAAAAACAAATAAACCCGGATCACAACATCGTTGGAAATCTTACAGTTTTGATTTTGACGCAGAGGGCAACCGCACCGCATCCCATCTGTCCGCGCTGTACAACAGCAACGACCACAACCAACTGCTGGATGACGCGGATTACACCTATACCTATGACGCCAAAGGCAACCGCACGACCCGCACAGCCAAAGCGGACGCATCGGTCGAAACCTACAGCTACGACAGCCAAAACCGTCTGGTCGGCGACACCGACGGAGCAGGGATCGCCTCAACCTACGCCTACGACGCCAAGGGTAACCGCACCGCGAAAACCGTGGACGGCGTGACCACGGCCTATGTCTATGATCCATGGAGCGTGTGGCGTAGTACATCAAACGACATTTTGATGGAGTTCGGCAATGATGGCGGTTCCTCAATGGAATTAGCGCGTCGCTGGGTTTACGGAGCGAAAGTCGACGAACCACTTGGCTTTGAAGACTACACATCAACTACCGTTGCAGGCACGGGCACATTTTACGAAGTCTATGCTGACCGCCAAGGATCGGTCACCGATGTAATCGATCCTGCAACAGGCACGGTTGCGGCGCATTACAGCTACGACAGTTTTGGCAATCGTATCACCACAGGTACATTGATCCAACCTTATGGGTTCACAAGTCGTGAGGTCGATGAGGAAAGTGGCCTGATGTATTATCGCGCGCGACACTATGATCCGATCTTAGGACAATTCATCCAACGTGATCCTATTGGGTTTAATGCGGGCGATTTAAACCTTTATGCTTATGTTTGGAATGAATTACGGGCTGAATTTGAAGAAGCTGGTTTTGTAACAGGAGTTACAATGGGACAGGAATTAATTAATGCTCGTAAAGTTGAAATCAATATAACTGATAATGATAAGATCACTGTATATGCAGACGGCGATATCGGTATTTTTGTAAATGATAAGATGTTTTGCAGACATTTATCCGAAAACTTAGAGTGGAAATTAGTGCAAAAAAACCTTTTATGAAGTTGTGCAAGCACTCTCCGCGGATCGCCAAGGCTCGATCCTCTACGTCATCGATCCCGCCACCCAAACCACACAGGACGCGCACTTTTCAACAAACATCGCGATGCAGGCGATCATTTCGCCTGCATCGCATCATTTATGACATGCCAGGGCCCGTGCCGTACCAATCGCCTTGCTCAACCTTGATTGCACCATCCAGCAATTTCGCGAATGCAATCGGGTCTTGTGTGCCGCCGTCGCGGCCACGGTAATGGTATGGGATCACCACGCTTGGCTTAAACTCTGCAACCGCACTGGCCGCCGCCTTGATATCCATTGTAAACGGCAAGTTCATGCATAACAGCGCCACATCAATATCTTTCAATGCACGCATTTCTGGCACATCTTCGGTATCGGACGACAAATAAACCCGCGTGCCACCGATATTCAAAACATATCCATTGTCGCGCCCTTGGGGGTGAAACTTTTGCCGATCAGGCGTGGTATTATACGCCGCAATTGCCTCGATTTTGACCTCACCAAAATTGGTGGTGTCACCGTTACCAATCACCTCGGCACGTGCGGCCAATTCCGCCGACATTTTATCCTGCGCACCCTTATTTGAAATCAATTTGGTGTTTTCAGCCATCACAGAAGCCAGCGTTTCATTATTCAAATGATCCCCGTGGTGATGCGTGATCAGGGTCAAATCGGCCGTTGGAAAATCCGCATACAGTGCAGGATCGCCCACAGGATCAACATAAATCACCCCCATTGGGGTTTCCAAAATCAATGATGCATGCGCCACCGGGCGAACTTTAACGGCACCAAACATCATGCCGTCACCATCAGCCAATGCGACATGGGGTAAGACTGTCACCGCACCTGCGGCAACTGACGTTTCCAGAAAATTTCGACGTGTAAACATGTGTGATCTCCAAGTTGGTTTTCATCAATGGATACAACTTATACGAAACAGATCACCATTTCGATCACTTTTCTTTGAGGTTTCTTATGTCAGTCCTCGACCATCACATCAGGACGGGGGAATAATCGCGCCAACGAAACCGACTGGCCGTTGTCCTGCATCACCCGAATATGTTTGCGTCTGATCTGTCGCGGCTCTGACACACCCACTGAATGCGCCAAGGTTTCGACCTCGTGGATCATCTCGGATGCATAATTCGCAACCTTCACCGATTTCGCCTTAGGCACCAACCCTTTTTGCAAACGCCCATCATGCGTGGTGATCCCTGTGGGGCAGGTATTTTTATTACATTTCAACGCCTGAATACAGCCCAGCGAAAACATAAATCCGCGCCCTGAATTCACAAAATCCGCACCAATACCCAACGCCCATGCAACGTCGCCTGGATTAATCAACTTGCCCGATGCAATCAGCTTGATCCGATCACGCAATCCACGTGCATACAACAGATCAGAAACCCGTGGCAAACTCTCGCGCAATGGCGATCCCACCAAATCCATCAACGGCATCGGCGCGGCACCGGTTCCGCCATCGCCACCATCCAACGTGATAAAATCAGGCGCAGATTCAACGCCCCGTTTTAACACTTCGTCCAGCAGGCTTTCCATCGCGCGGTACGACCCCATCACCGTCTTAAACCCAACAGGCTTGCCCGTCACATCGCGAATATGCGCGATCATATCCAACAGCTCGTCCACAGTAGACACCTCTGCATGGCGATTGGGGGAAATGCTGTCTTTGCCCTCTTGGATTCCACGAATGCTGGCAATTTCCGCATTCACTTTGGCACCGGGTAAAATACCACCTTTGCCGGGCTTAGCACCCTGTGCCAGCTTGATTTCAAACATCCGCACCCGTTCATGCGCCGCCACTTCGCGCAGCTTTTCATCCGACAACTTTCCGTCCAAATCCCGTACACCGTATTTCGCCGTCCCGATTTGATAAACCAAATCACAACCGCCTTCTAAATGATATTCTGACAAACCGCCCTCGCCCGTGTTCAACCAAACACCGGCCTTGCCCGCACCAATGCTTAACGCACGGACAGCGGGTTTGGACAACGCACCATAACTCATGCCCGAAACATTGAAAAACGATGGCGCCATATACGGCACCTTGCAAAACGGCCCGATCTGCATTGGTTCGGTTTTGGCCATCTGCTCTTGTAATGGGGGGAATGGGGCGTTCACAAAAATCGGAGTACCAACTTGGGTCAAATTGCGGGTCGATCCAAATGCAATGGTATTATCTTTGCCCTTGGATGCGCGTGCCACCCAATCACGCTGTGCGCGATTAAACGGCATTTCTTCGCGATCCATGGCGAAAAAATACTGTCGGAAAAACTCGCCCAATTCGGTGAATAATTTGCGAAACCGCCCGATCACAGGATAATTGCGCCGCACCGCATCCTCGGTTTGCGCCCGATCACGCAGGAACATCGCAAAGATGGCCAAAACCGCAAACCCCAATAACACCACAAACAACGTCGCCAAAAAACTTAAAACATCACCAACGAACGACATACTCATTACATTCCACTCCCATGGATATTTAGGGGGCATAAGCGCCTCGAAACACACCATAAGTCAATACAAAGGTTTGTTAGATTAATACGGAACCGCCCTATCCCAGAAAATTATTCTTGGCATAAAAATATAACAATGCACCAATTAACGCCATGCCCGGCAGCCCCAAAAACCGCCGTGCTAACCCCCACAAAACTGTGCGCAATATAAAACCCATACGACCCAGATAATGCGCCGTGCCGACAAATAAAAGCATAAAGGCCAGAACTTTCGCTCTGGCCTATATCTTAGTGGATTTTAGTGTCCTTGGGCACACGCGGTGCGCGCCCTTTGCCGTCAATCGTCAGCCCCGCATCATTGGCACTGACAACCACCTCGGCTCCGTCCAGCAAATCACCAGACAACAACACTTCCGCCAGCTCGTCTTGCAAGGCTTTCTGGATCACCCGTTTCAGGGGTCTTGCACCGTACACAGGATCATATCCCTGATCCGCCAACCATGTTTTCGCCTTGTCATCGACAGTCAGAACAATTTTGCGCGGCTCTAAACGTTTGCCCAAAATATCCAACTGAATGCTGACAATGCCGTCCATGTCTTCGCGACTTAGACGATCAAACAACACAATCTCGTCCAAGCGATTCAAAAACTCTGGACGGAAATGCGCCTGCACGGCCGTCATCACTTGGGCTTTGGCCTCAGCGGTGTCGGTGCCATCGGGCAACATGCTTAACGCTTGCGAACCCAAATTTGACGTCAAAATAATCAACGTCTGTTTGAAATCAACTTGGCGTCCTTGACCATCGGTCAACTGACCATCATCCAAAACCTGCAACAACACGTTGAACACATCAGGATGCGCCTTTTCGACTTCGTCAAACAACAGCACCTGATATGGGCGTCTGCGCACGGCTTCGGTCAATGCACCACCTTCGTCGTAACCAACGTAACCGGGGGGGGCACCAATCAAACGTGCAACGGAATGTTTTTCCATATACTCGGACATATCAATCCGAACCATCGCCTGATCATCATCAAACAGGAACTCGGCCAATGCTTTGGTCAACTCGGTTTTACCAACACCTGTTGGGCCCAAAAACATGAACGATCCCAGTGGACGTTTCGGGTCATTCAACCCCGCACGCGCACGGCGCACGGCATTAGATACCGCATGAACAGCGTCGAATTGCCCAATCACGCGATTGCCAATTTCCTCTTCCATGCGCAACAACTTGTCACGTTCACCTTCCAGCATCCGATCGACGGGGATACCCGTCCAACGTTCGACAACAGATGCGATATGCGTGGGTAAAACCGCATCTTCGACCATCACATCATCACCTGCTTCTTCGGCTTTGGACAGTTTCGTTTCCAATTCAGGGATCAGCCCGTATTGCAACTCGCCCATCCGCGCCAAATCACCCGCACGTTTTGCATGCTCAAATTCGACCCGCATGTTATCCAGCTCTTCTTTGATGTCACGCGCACCTGCCAACTTGTCACGCTCGGCCTGCCATTTCGCCGTCATTGCCGCGCTTTCTTCGCGCAAAATACCCAACTCTTTGTTGATCTTAAACAGGCGATCCTTGGACGCATCATCGCTTTCCAATTTCAGCGCCTCCGCCTCGATTTGCTTTTGCAACAAATCGCGATCAATTTTATCCAACGCCTCTGGCTTGCTATCGACCTCCATGCGCAAACGGCTGGCGGCCTCGTCCATCAAATCAATCGCTTTGTCAGGCAGGAAACGATCCGAGATATAACGATGACTTAACACCGCCGCCTGCACCAACGCACTGTCGGAAATCCGAATGCCGTGGTGCAACTCGTACTTTTCCTTGATCCCACGCAGGATCGAAATCGTATCCTCGACCGTCGGTTCTTCGATCATCACAGGCTGGAACCGACGCGCCAGCGCCGCGTCTTTTTCCACGTGCTTGCGATATTCTTCTAATGTGGTCGCACCGATTGCGTGCAATTCACCCCGCGCCAACGCAGGTTTCAACAGGTTGGATGCATCCATCGAACCCTCGGACGCACCCGCACCAACCAACGTGTGCATCTCGTCAATGAACAAAATGATTTCACCGGCGGCTTCGGTCACTTCCGTCAGGATCGCCTTGAGGCGTTCCTCAAATTCACCACGATATTTCGCACCTGCAATCAGCGCACCCATATCCAGCGCCATCAGCGTTTTGCCTTGAATACTCTCAGGCACATCACCGTTTACAATCCGCAACGCCAAACCCTCGGCAATCGCAGTTTTACCCACACCCGGTTCACCAATTAAAACAGGATTGTTTTTGGTACGGCGCGACAACACCTGCATTGTGCGGCGAATTTCTTCGTCACGCCCAATAATCGGATCAATCTTGCCGTCACGTGCGCGCTGCGTCAGATCCTGCGCATATTTCTTCAACGCATCATACCCATCTTCAGCATTCGCACTGTCGGCAGTGCGCCCCTTGCGAATATCATTGATGGCCGCGTTCAGGCTTTGCGCCGTCACGCCTGCATTCTTCAACACATCATTTGCATCGGATTTCACAACAGCCAACGCCGTCAACATCCGCTCGGCAGGCACAAACGTATCGCCCGCTTTTTTGGCCAGCTTTTCCGCCTCGGCCAAAACCTTGCCGGTTTTACCGTCCAGATAAACCGAACTGTCACCTGTTACTTTGGGCAGCTTGCCCAAAACAACATCCACATCGGCCAACGCACGCACGGGATCACCCCCCGCCATACTGATCAAGTTTGCCGCCAACCCTTCGGGGTCATCCAACAATGCCTTCAGCAAATGTTCTGGTGTAAATCTCTGATGGCTTTCGCGCATCGCAATGGTCTGTGCGGCTTGTATCATGCCACGCGACCGTTCTGTGAACTTCTCTAGGTCCATAGGTCACTCCTCTAAGCGCTTGCTGTTAAATTAATGACGCCCTCAAAGGCACGTCTGGGGTGCAAGCCTTACCTCAAATATAATCCCCCTGATGCGCAATTTAAAGCCCCCAATCTTGACATAATGTCCCATCTCGCCCAAAGACATCCAAACCCTCACAGGAGCCTGCAATGATCGCAGATGACCGCCTAATTGTCGCCCTCGATGTCCCGAACCTCCTCGACGGCGGCAAAATCATCGACGCCCTTGGCGACTCCGTCTCATTCTACAAAATCGGCCTTGGCATGCTCACCGGCGGCGGCCTCGCCCTTGCCAATGAACTCAAGGGTCGCGGCGCCAAAGTATTCCTCGACATGAAATTCTTCGACATCGGCGCAACGGTGGAAAAGGCCGTCGCAGGCATCGCCCAATACGACCTCGATTTCCTGACTGTCCATGGCGACCCCTACGTTGTTCGCGCGGCGGTTGCGGGACGCGGTGACAGCAACACAAAAATCCTCGCCGTCACAATCCTCACATCCCTTGATCGCACCGACCTAAATGATGCCCTAATCAAAGACGGCAACATCCACGACCTTGTCGTCGAACGCGCCCGCAACGCCCTGATCGCAGGTGCCGACGGCGTCATCGCGTCCCCCCAAGAGGCCGCCTTAATCCGCGCCCTCCCCGAAGCATCGGGAAAACTAATCGTAACCCCAGGTGTGCGCCCCGCAGGCGCGGCACTCGGCGATCAAAAACGTGTCGCAACCCCCGCCCAAGCCATCCAAAACGGCGCCGACCACATCGTCATCGGCCGCCCGATCTGGGCCGCAGAAAACCCACGCGATGCGGCACTCGCAGTCCTAGAAGAACTCAAAACAGTCTAGCACCAAGCCGCACATCCTTGTCCCGTGGGAAAAGGAAGCAACACTAATGTTGCCCCCTTTATCCCCGCCAAGTATCTGCACGCCCACAATCCC